>CETS01005362.1_pt1 | contig 17027 bp, 24 predicted proteins | sample 356391 | NCBI WGS metagenome assembly CETS01 (sample SAMEA2622673, study PRJEB7988) | marine metagenome | isolation source: saline water (ENVO:00002010), including
TGACATCTGCAAACGTCCCCTTACAGCCAGCAGAGACTGCCGGGTGGTTCCCCTCATGGAGAGCATCATGAGAGCCTCTACAATCGCCCTGGCATGTATGCTTGATCAGCAGTTTTTAGCGGCCGCTCGTGAATGGGCACATTTGATGGATAAGCATTGGCCGTGGTTCCTCAGCCCGCCTGAGATGATTGATAGAACGGTATGGAGAGTGCCGGGGCGGAGTGTTGTGTACCGCGTGAAATGGCGTTGGGCGGCATGAACTTCATCACCATGATTCGCACGAGGGATTACCCAGACGGCGTCACGGTTGAGCTAAGGCGATGCTATAAGGTGAACGGTGTGCCGCTACCTAAAGCGATTTTCCGGTGGCTTTGGAGGCTGACGAAAGCATGAGGGTTTTCAACGTTCGAGAGACACTACTGCCATATGATAATGGTGCGCCGTTGTATCAGGTTGAGGGCTTTTTCAAGTGCGATCCAGACGAATTTGATCGGAATGAAGCTAGAAACATACTGCTATCTGGCAAGAAGTGCGATCTGTTTATGGAAAAGGGATCGTTTGCTGAAAACGGCGTAAAACTCACGCTGTATTATAAGCAATGACCCTCCCTGAAACAATCTTCCAGATCGTCGATCCTGAAGCTTCTCTGATCTGTGAAGAATGTTCGCAGTACGGACAGAAAATGATGCTTCTGGGAAGTGGACGTTTTTTGCGGGCGTGCAAAAAAATTTCCGATTTATATAATTCCGGACGGGAGTTTGAGGCGAAAATTATACGTCAGAAGACCGACGAAACGGCAAAGGCACGCCGGTTTTTCATAACTGGAATGGATGTTTCTTTCGAAACGCAGGCTGAATTCGCAGTAGACTCCACGTTTAAGATTGATCTCTTTATGCTCCCAGAGGGATCGCAGGGATCAGCATGACGCTACCTGAAATCATCTTCCACGCTCTCGCAGACCAGTGCGCTGAACAAGGCGAGCTCATGCAGATGAATGAGGATTTCAGCGCTGTGATGGTCGAAGGTCAGTTTGATCTGGTGCGCTTAGCTGATAAAATATCACAGCTGGCTTCTGTCGTTATTCCTGATGCGAACGATCCGAATATCGAACGCGCCGGAAGCGTCGAGCGGACGCCAGACGGCGGCTGGGTGATAAGGTTGAACGGATGACAGACGACTGGCAGCCCATCAGCACCGCTCCTCGCGACGGCACTGAGGTGAGCATTCTCGGAGCGCGGCATTCAAAGACTGCATATTATGACCCGGACTTGGCAATTTGGTTCGGTGATCAGTACTGTGCAGGCGATGGTCCTGGTTGTGATTCCTGCCACAGTTGCGATGATTACATTGAGCCGACGCACTGGAAGCCGTGTAATTCCAAGTCATAGGCGGTGGCCCGTCTATCAATAATCTGTCTTCCTGATGCCCCGACTACCTAAGCCGCCCGACAGGCTGACCGCGCTACGCCCGGCACTCCAGGCGCCCAAAGACGAAGCCCAGCTCAGCAAGTACCGCAGAGATCACAAGGGCCACAGCCTCTACAACTCCAGACGCTGGAGAGGCTCAGACAGCAAAGAGGGAAGGGACGGCCTTAGATATCAGGCCCTACTCGCGGCAGGCTTCACATGCGCCATGTGTGGGAAGACAGAGGCAGACACCAGCCAGCTCGTAGCTGATCACATCAGGCCACACCGCAATGACCCGGCACTGTTCTTTGACCGCAGAAATCTTCAGTGCCTTTGCAAGACACCATGCCATGACAGCCTTAAGCAGAAGCAGGAACGGGCAGGGAGCTATTGAATGCCAAACAGCCCCGGACGGCCCATCAATCAGTCGTTCCCTGCCCGACATAGACGTGGAGGCGAGGTGCTTCACCCTTGCAATGATTGCGGCAGCAAACCTGAACTGAAGCGCCGCCTTTTTTCCTCACACTATCGGTGCCGATGTGGAAGACAGACGCCAGCAGGTGACGGTAAGTACACGGCAGAGCACAAGTGGAACTCCGCAAACCTCAAGAGGGTGAGCCGCCCCACCGCCCTGCCAGCGCCAAAGGGTGGGCTATCATTCAAGCCCACCAGATCATCAGAGGCAGAGCGCATTACATTGTTAGAGCAAAGGATGGCCCTCATGGAGGGCAGGCTGAATGCACTTCAGAAACCCTGAAGAGCCAAGCCTGTAAACATCGGACATTCCCATGAGGAATAAATGAATGGGGGGGTATGCTGAAATAGCATATGGGCCAAGCCCGGAAACCGCCTGCCCTCTCATGTAGAGATTATCTCCCCCGGTTTGATTTTTTCGGGCCGCAATCAAAAACAATCAAAGGACTGAAAATGGCACGAGGTGGATATCGACCCGGAGCCGGTCGCCCTCGTAAGGAGGCCGGAACCGCGCCTAAAGTGAAATCGAAAAAGTCAGTTGAAAAGCCTCGCAAGTCACTCGGGGGAAAGAGCCCTCTTGAGTACATGCTGGAGGTGATGAACGACGATAGCGCTGATGATGCCCGCCGGGACAGGCTGGCGATAGCTGCGGCTCCTTATGTGCATGGCCGGGCGTCTGATATGGCTCCGGGCAAGAAAGAGCAGAAGCAGGAGGCGGCTGAGAAGGCCGCGACTGGAAAGTTTGCGCCGCGTGGCGGGCCTAAACTGGCGGTCAATAACGGATGACGGTTGAAAGGTTCTGATCATGAAATTCATCAGCATTTTGGGCTGGCCTGATATCATCGCAGATGATGGCAGCAAACCCCGTGAGATGACCGTGAATTCGAAGTTCATCGAATATGTGTTTTGGGATGAAAAACGCGAGGCCAGCATCGTTGTTATGACCGGCGGCGCTCGGCTCGTATCCATCACAGATGTTGATGAAGTGTTGGAGAGTTAATTGACTGGCTTCCTTGAGATTCTAGAGGCATTTCGGCTGGGAGACGATGGTCGGATTTGCGTTCGCGACCCAGAATATCTCCTTGTGTCCCTGCATCGAATTGACCAGATCAAGTTTGGCTGCTCGGAAGATGACCGATACGACCACGCAGTTATAGAGCTTGTTGGTGGCGAACGATACCGAGTTAAGTGGTCGCCAGAAGAGATTGCCAGAAAGCTAAAGTGCCTCGGTGCGCTGGTGGAAGACGATCGATGACGCCTCTTGCGCAACGGGTTCTGCGGCGACTTATTGGCGACAAAAAGGACGAGCACGCGTCCCGTTGGGATCGGAATTACTATAAGCTGGATATTATAGGCGCTCTTAAAAAAGCCCAATTTTTTGAGATAACCGAACTAATACCACACATGAACTATGCGGTTGATGGCGCTGAGTACAGCGTCGTTGATTCAATGATTGAGAATACATTCCTGCCTGCACCAGTGACATGGATTGAAGGACATGATGGTGAAACTCGATCAGCAACGCTTTTGATCGAGAACGATGAAGAGAATTCTGCAAGCGTCTACGTTTTCTATGATTGGGGATGCAGCCTCGTAGGCACAATGGCACTACATGACGCGGCTTCATATGATCTGGTGCGTGTTGAGGATTTGCGCGGATTTGGCCTCAAAACCGATAGCATAGACCAAGAATTCTGGGAAATGGCGAAAGGGGCTATAGCGGACGCTTACGTGACACTAGCCTTCATTAATACACCTCGCATTGTTGGTCGCAAACAGCACATGCCGCATAAGGGCTTACAGAAGCGCTTGCTTTCTCGCCGTCGCTCTCTCGGTCATTTTCCATTGCACGGCTGGACTGAGATTAAACTCGAAATCACGCCTCATCCAAAAGATTTAAGCGATCAGGAGAGCAAGGAGGCGCATCTGACAGGTGAAAGGGCACTGCATTATTGCCGAGCACACCTTCGCCTTAAAGGCGGGAAAATCGAGTATGTGCGCGGACATTGGCGCGGAGATGCTTCGTTGGGCATCAAGCGTTCAAGATACATTTTGGCAGCGTAGACATGGCTGAATGGTCCACGAGTTGCTCGGACTGGCAGTCGCGGATTGTAGACCGAAAGAGCCTGATACCATTTGAGCCGCTTTTTCCGTCGGAGGCGGAGTATGCGCTTCATGTGTTCAAATCGCTGCGGGTCACAGACATTCCCGGCAAGCCGACATTCGGTGAGTGCATGGACGAATGGGTGTTCGACTTCGTTGCGGCGATATTTGGAGCCAATGACCCGGAGACCGGAGATCAACTGATTTCCGAGTTCTTCATGTGCATTTCTAAAAAAAATGCGAAGAGTACGTTGGCCGCTGGGATCATGCTGACGGCGCTGATTATCGGCTGGCGCGAAGACGACGAACTATTGATCCTGGCTCCCACTGTTGAGGTGGCGGGAAACAGCTTCAACCCGGCTGCTGCGATGGTTCGCGCAGACCCCGAATTGTCGGATCTTCTGCATGTGCAGGACCATGTTCGGACAATCACGCATAGAGTGACCAGATCGAAGCTTAAGGTTGTCGCGGCTGATACCGACACAGTAGGCGGCAAGAAGTCCGGGCGCATCCTGATTGATGAGCTTTGGATTCTCGGCAAGCGCGCCAAAGCGGACGCGATGCTAAGGGAGGCCACTGGCGGCATGGTGTCGAGGCCAGAGGGCTTTGTCATCTATCTGACGACGCAATCGGACGAACCGCCTGCCGGTGTGTTCAAAGACAAGCTGGATTATGCCCGAGACGTTCGCGACGGGCGAATAAAGGATAAGCGGTTTCTGCCGGTTCTCTACGAGTACCCAAAAGACCTGATCGACCGGGAAGCTTATCTTGATCCCGATTATTTCTATGTGACCAACCCGAACATGGGGCGGTCTGTTTCAAAGGACTGGCTCATCAGGGAGATGGGCAAGGAGATGGGCAAGGATGCGACGACACGCGCAACCTTCCTAGCCAAGCACCTGAACGTCGAAATCGGAATGAACCTGCGGGCCAATCGATGGCCGGGCGCTGACTATTGGTCAAAGCAGGCGAGTGAGTTGACGCTTCAAGCGGTTCTTGATCGGTCAGAAGTTGCTGTCGTCGGCGTTGATGGCGGCGGTCTGGATGACCTTTTTGGCCTGACTGTTTTGGGCCGGGAGAGAAAAACAAAAATCTGGCTCGCATGGTCGCATGCCTGGGCGCATCAAAGCGTTCTGGAGCGCCGCAAAAGTATTGCTTCGCGACTGAGGGATTTTGAAAAAGACGGCGATCTGACAATCGTTGGCGACGAGCTGGATGACGTGAAGGCAATTGTCGAGATCGTTGGCGAAGTCGATGAGCGCGGTCTGCTTGCCTCGGTTGCAGCCGACCCGGCAGGCCTTGGGGAGTTAATTGATGCTCTCGCAGAGATTGGTGTGACGCCAGAAAGCGGGAAGATCATCGGCGCACCGCAAGGCTATCAGATGATGAACGCCATCAAGACGACTGAGCGAAAGCTCGCAAACGGCACGTTGAAGCACGACGGCTCGAAGCTGATGGCTTGGTGTGTCGGGAATATCAAGATTGAACCAACTGCAACGGCCATTCGTGCCACGAAGGCCAACGCTGGTGACGCGAAGATTGACCCGGCTATGGCGCTCTTCGACGCGGTAACGGTCATGAGCCGCAACCCGGAAGCCAAGCGCAAACCAAGCTATCAAATGCTGGTTGTAGGATAAGGAAACCGACATGTCAGAAGTTCTGGACAGCCGAGCTTATTCCACGCTCGAAATCAAGAGCATGGATGAAGACACCGGGATTATCACCGGAATAGCCAGCACGCCAGCCACTGATCGTCATCATGACATCGTTCTGCCGGAAGGTGGTAAGTTCAAGCTCCCGATACCGTTTCTCTGGCAGCATGACCACGGCGACCCAATTGGTGAGGTGATTGAGGCCAGCGTTTCATCGAAGGGCATCAAAATTGTCGCAAGGATCGCTCTAGGAGTTACCGAGGACATTGACCGCTACTGGAAGCTGATGAAGGCGGGCCTTGTTCGTGGTCTGTCAATCGGATTCAAGGGCCTGAAGGTTGAACCGATCGATGGCACGATTGGCCTGAAATATCTGCTCTGGGAATGGTTGGAGCTGAGCGCCGTAACGATCCCGGCGAACGCTGAATCCAACATTTCGAGCATCAAGCATTACGCAGAACCGCCCGCCGCGTCCGGCACTCCGGCGACTGCGCCAACGGAGAAGAAGGCGCATCGCGTCGTCAAACTCTCCGATCCCGCCCGCGTCCGGGCTAAGCCGTTTGTGATCAAAAAGATCCACCGTTGACGGCAACCGTCCATTCGCGGTTTTCCCGCACGTTATCCGGCCCCTGGACAAGGCTGCACCGGCCCGTCGAGACGACGCGCCATTCCCATAGAAGGAAGTCCAATTATGGCTACTTATGCCGAGCAAATCGCGGCCTTTGAGGCGAAGCACGCTTCGAACGTCGCAACAATGAAGTCCCTGATGGATGAAGCCTCAGACAAGGGCGAAACCCTCGACGAGCAAGCTCAAGAGCAGTTTGATGAGCTGCAAGCTGAGAACGAGTCGGTGGAAAAGCACCTTGGTCGTCTTCGCCAAATGGAGAAGATGGCGGTTGCCAACGCAAAGCCGGTTGAGGGTTCAAGCGCCAAGGCTGCATCAGAATCCCGCAATCCAACGGTTCCCGCTACGGTCAAGGCTCAAAAGAAGCTGGCTCCCGGTATCGCTTTTGCTCGAATTGCGAAGGTGAAGGCGATCGCAAAACTGGAAACCGAAAACGTTCGCGACGTAGCTCGCAAAATGTACGGCGAAGATTCGGATGTGTTCGGTCACTTCACGAAAGCAGCCGTAACGCCTGCAAATACCCAAGATGATTCTTGGGCCGGGAACCTGATCACGGAAGGCAATGCTTTCGCGGATTTCGTTGAGTTCCTGCGTCCACAGACGATTCTTGGCCGCTTCGGTACGGGCAACATTCCCGGCTTGCGCTCGATTCCATTTGATGTTCCGGTTCTTGTTCAGAGCAGCGGTGGCGAAGGCTACTGGGTTGGCGAAGGCAAGCCTAAGCCGCTGACAAAGTGGGGCACCGACCGTAAGAAGCTTGAGCCACTGAAGGTCGCGACGATCGCCGCTATTACAGAAGAGATGCTTCGCAGGTCCTCGATCGCTGCCGATGCTTGGATCCGTGACGAGTTGGCCCGAGCGCTCATTGAGCGTCTGGATAAAGACTTCATTGATCCAACAAAGGCCGCGGTTGCAGATGTGTCACCAGCCTCGATCACGAATGGCGTTACGCCAATTATGTCGAGCGGCAATGATGCTGATGCCATCCGCGCCGATCTTCGATCTCTTTCTGCGACGTTCCGTACGAACAACAGCACCTCAGCCGGTGGTGTTTACATCATGCCAGAGGGTGTCGCAGAAGCATTGTCAATGATGACAAACCCGCTTGGTCAACCGGAGTTTCCAGGCATTACGCCTGAGGGCGGTGTTTTCAACGGCAAGCCGGTAATCACGTCGGAGTATGTGCCGAGTGCTTATGATCCTGATGGAGCAAGTGAGGAAGACGCTGGCGCGATTGTTGTTCTCGCAAAAGCATCCGAAATCTTCTTCGCAGATGAGGGTGGCATTTCCGTTGATATGTCTCGCGAGGCTTCTCTTGAGATGAACGACTCTCCTACCGCTTCAGGTATCGCGGGCACAGGATCATCGCTCGTTTCTCTCTGGCAGAATAATATGGTTGGCTTCCGAGCTGAGCGCATTCTGAACTGGATGAAGCGTCGCGACAACGCTGTTGCGGTTCTCGCCAGCGTGAACTGGTCTGCCTAATATTAGGCGGCGGGCCTCAGTCATGATATAAGGGGCGGGCCGGGAAGCTGCGCCAACAGCAACCCGGCCCTAACCACCAAACCTGGCTAGAGGTTCTATGGCTGATCAGATTATCACTTTCGCTGAGGCGAAAGAGCAAGGTCTTTCTCGGTATTTTACCGGCAAACCCTGCAAACATGGGCACCTTTCCCCGAGACGTATAGACAACCGGTCTTGCATGGCTTGCGATGTGGAGCGGGTAAAGCGCTATCAAGCGCGCAATCCGGATATGGTGAAGAAGGCACGGAAAGCGCGGTACTGGAAAGACCCGGAAGCCGCAAAGGCTAAAGTTCAGAAGTATCGAGATGAAAATCGCGAGAGCGTTCGAAAGCGTGGCCGCGAACTCTATCAAAGACCCGAAACGAAAGAATATCAGCGCCAGTACCGCGAAGCTCATAAAGAGCGCCGCAATAAGCTGATCTCCAAATGGTCGAAGAATAACCGCGACAGGCGCCGCGAAAGCAACCAGCGCTGGTATTACAGCGACGTTGAACGTTCACGCATGGTGCACCTTGAAAAGGTTCATCGCCGCCGCGCGAAGAAGCTTGAGGCGGAAGGCTCTCACACCAAAGAGGAATTAGCGGCGCTGCTAGACCGGCAGGCGTGTCGCTGCGCTTATTGCCGGGCCGATCTTCGGAAGGTCAGCAAGCACGCCGACCACATCGTTCCGCTCAGTGAGGGCGGCTCAGACGCTATCGAGAATATTCAGTATCTCTGCGCGCCCTGCAATCTCTCCAAGGGCGCCAAAGACCCATACGAATTTGCGCAGGAGCGTGGCCTCCTGCTTTGACAGGAGAACGCAATGAAGAAATCGACCTATATGGACCGAGCCATGACAGCGCGTGATCCGCGTTATGCGAAGATCCTCGGCAAACTTGGCTATGAGCGCCGCGACATGGTGGCTGAGCAACCCAAAGACGCGTCTGAAACCGAAACAGACGACGAGCTGACAACGCTCCGCGCTCAGTATCAGGAGGTCGTTGGCAAGCGAGCTTATCACGGATGGTCTGCGGAAGATCTTCAGGAGAAGATCAACGAGGCTTCCGAAGAGTCGGGCGAAGAATAGTCCATGACTCAGGTTCTGGCGCTTGCTCTGGTACTTTTCGTGCTCGCAACCGGACTGACAACCGCTGGCGTGTGGCTTCTCGTCGGAATGCCGTGGGCGCTTATCACAGCTGGCGCATGGGCGTTGATCGGTGGTGTTGTGCTTTTGAGAGGGGCGGTGACGAGTGGCTAACGCAATCATGACCGCTTTCGCTCGGGGTATCGCACCGAAGGCAAAGGCGCTGCGACCTATCTCGACTAATGGCGGCGGATGGTGGCCCATCATAAGCGAAGCTGCGCCCGGGAACTGGCAAAAGAACGTCGAAGTTCGTCAGGATCAGGTTCTCGCCTTCCACGCTGTATTCGCCTGCATGACTTTGATTGCGAGAGATATCGCAAAACTGCGTGTGAAGCTGGTTCAGCAGGATGCAACGGGGATCTGGTCAGAGACAAAGAACCCGGCATATTCCCCCGTTCTGAGGAAGCCAAACAGCTATCAAACCCGGATTCAATTCTGGGAAAACTGGATGCTTTCGAAGCTATCGAGCGGCAACACCTACGCGCTCAAAGTGCGCGACAATCGCGGCGTTGTCATCCAGCTTCATGTGCTTGACCCGTATCGCGTGAAGCCTCTGATCACAGAGGATGGGGCTGTCTATTACGAAATCAGCCCTGACAATCTGAGCGCGTCTAAAACCGCGATCACCGTCCCGGCGCGTGAAATCATCCACGACCGCTTCAATTGCCTGTTTCACCCTCTTGTTGGCCTCTCTCCGATCTACGCGAACGGCCTTGCTTCAACACAGGGCCTCAATATCCAGAATAACAGCGCGTCATTCTTCGGCAATTCGTCCATGCCGGGCGGCATTCTGACTGCGCCGGGTGAGATTGCTGACGAAACTGCACAGCGCCTGAAAGACTATTGGGAAACCAACTATTCGGGCCGCAATGCGGGCAAGATCGCCGTTATGGGTGATGGTCTGAAGTTCGAGAGACTGGCGATTACCGCGCACGATGCGCAAATGGTCGATCAGCTCAAATGGACCGCCGAAGTCGTTTGCAGCACCTTCCATGTGCCGCCGTATAAGATCGGCGTTGGCGCAATGCCGACGAACAATAACGTTCAGAGCCTCAATCTCGAATATTACTCGCAATGTTTGCAGTCGCTCATTGAAGACGCCGAACTGTGTCTGGATGAAGGCTTGGGCATGGCAGAGGGCCTAGGGACAGAGTTCGATCTGGATGGCCTGTTGCGCATGGATTCTCAAGCGCAGATGGAGACCTTGGAGAAGGGTAAGTCGGTCATGACGCTTGATGAGCGTCGTCGGAAGCTGGAGCTTAAGCCGGTCACCGGTGGCGACACAATTTATCTCCAGCAACAAGACCATTCCATCCAGGCTATCGCTGCACGAGACAAACTGCTGATTGATCAGGCCAACGCGCCAGCAATTCCTACCGAGCCGGTGGCGGACCCCGAACCAACCGAATCCGAAGAACGCGCCTTTTTGGCGGAAACCTTACTTTCCATGCGGAAAGCGATGGAGGCGGCATGATCTGCGCAAAAACATTCGGCGAAGAGCTGGCCACCATAGTCAAAAGCGCCACAACGCCTATTCTTGAGCGCATGGAGGCGCTGGAGAAGCGTTTCGATGATCTGCCTACTCCAAGTGACGGAAAGGACGCAGACCCGCAAGCGGTCGCGGAAATTGTGCGTACGGGCATGAAGGCGGAGCTTGATGAAATCCGGGCGGCGGTGGATGCGATTGAAATTCCAGAGCCGCAAGAGCTTCCCGATATTCCGGCGCTGATTGACGAGGCTGTGAAAGCGATCCCGGCCCCCAAGGACGGTGAGCGCGGTGAAGATGGTCAGAGCGTGACCGTTGATGACGTTCTGCCAACCCTGAAAGAGCAGGTTGACGCTTATCTGAAATCTATTCCGGTGCCAGAAAACGGCAAAGATGGAGCAGATGGCAAAGACGGTCAGGACGGCGAAAAAGGTGATCCGGGCCGGGATGGTTTGGACGTGAAAGACTTATTCCGGGCAGAAGGCGGCCGGCTCGTCGCGGTCATGTCTGATGGTCAGACGAAAGACCTTGGCGTCTTCGTTGGTAAAGATGGCGCTGATGGCAAAGACGGCGCACCTGGATCAGATGGCCGCGACGGCTTGGGCTTTGAGGATCTGAGCTTCGAAGAAAAAGATGGTCGCCTTTATGCTGTCTTCAAGCGCGGTGATATCGTCAAAGAGGCTTGCATTCCGGGCCTCAACTATCGCGGGGTCTGGAAGTCAGGCGAATACCTGACTGGAGACTCAGTGACCTTTGGCGGTTCACAGTGGACGGCGCTCAAATCAACTGAGGGCAAGCCGGGAGATTCGTCGGACTGGCAAATGTCATCCAAGCGCGGCCGCGATGGTCGGGACGCCCCAAAGGCTGATAGCAAATGACCGCCCTGATCACGCTCGACACACTGCGGTTTCGTGCGCGGGTAGACTTCACAGATGATGAGCTTCAAGGCATTGCCGATGATGCTACGGCTGCTGTGATTGACTATCTCAAGACACCAGACCACGGATGGGACACAGACACTGTTCCCGGAGAGGTTCGGGCAGCAATCGTTCGGGTCGCGGTCATTATGCTCGATCAGACTGTGAGCGATAAGCCCGTGATGTTCATCGACAAGGGCGTGAAAGACCTCCTTATGCGCCACAGAGACCCGGCACTGAAATGAACAGGGCAGCACACGAACGCGCCGCGTTCCAGGCTCGTGAAAAAGTCTCAGATGGTGTGGGAAACTATGTCTCTGATTGGGGAGACACCCTCTTCACGCGCTGGTGCAGCATTCACTATTTGCGCGGCTCAGAGTCGGTCATGTCGTCAAGATTGACTGGCAAGCGTCCAGTCATTTTGAAAGTTCGCGCGGATGCGCAGACAGAGACTATAACGCCGGATATGCGGTGCGTGATCGACGGTGAGGCTTTCAACATTCGAGAGAAACCACGCCCCACAGATGATCGGGTCTGGCTTGAATTTTTGGCCGAAGGCGGCGTTGCCGACGGCTAACTCAACAATCCCAGAAAGGAAGACCAATGGTTCCTCGTGTAGAGATCACAGAAGACGTAGACGTGCCTGTGGGTCGTGGGCTCATAGCCTATAAGGCGGGCTGGAAGGGACCTGTGAAAGCAGAGGTCCACGAGAAGCTCATGAAGACAGGCAAGGCGCTGGATAAAACGCCGAAATCTAAAGACGAAAAGACCAAAGCCGACAAAACCTCAGACGACAAGGCCAATGGCTAGAGGCTGGAAGTCTAATCCGCGCGCAAAAGCTCGGATAAAAGACATTCTGAAAGCATTGCCGGATAGCGCGGCTGAGGGTGCGAATGATGCGCTCCGACAGAATGGTGAGGAAGCGGTTCGTGTCATAAAGGGTGATGTTCCGGTTCAGGAGGGTCTGGTTCGGGACTCGGTAGACTGGTGCTTCGGTGATCCGCGCGAGGTGCCAGGCGCTGGAGACGCGCCACAGAGCGTGCCAGATGACTTGCGGCTAAGTGTTTACGCGGGCGGCAAGAAAGCTCCCCACGCGCATCTGGTGCACAATGGTACGGCAGAGAGACAGACTGAAGATGGCGCAAGCCGGGGCATAATGCCCGCCGAACCTTTCTTTTGGCCCAACATTCGTTCGCTTCGCAGACGCTTCAAGACTCGCGTCAGCCGCAAGGCCAACAAGGCTATAAGGGACAGTGTGAAATAATGGCCAAGACCCTCACTGATCCGTTGGAGGCGCTTCAAAGGGCTCAATATGCGACATTGAGCGGTGATGCTGCACTTCAGGCAATCTCATCGAACGGAGTGAAGGTTTTCGACCGCGTGAGCGAAGATAGCTTTCCATTTTGCGTGATCGGAGAGGATCGCGAAGAGCCTGATGATAATTGTGAAACCTGGACAGAAATATTTTCGACAGTTCGGGTCTATTCCCGCGTGGTCGGAAAACTAGAAGCGAAGCGGATAGCGGGCAGAACACGGTATCTTCTGGATGTTTCCAATGGCTTCACGCTCACGGGATTCAAGCTCAGGGCGGGCCACTGCACCGGGATCAAAATCCATAATCACGAAGACAAGCTCACAACTCAAGCTGAACTGAATTTCAGGTATCTGGTTCAACCGGCCTGAAGCCCTATCCGACCCTTGGGCAAGGTCTGACAGCAGCGTCGAGACGACGCGGCATTCCCTTACTTAGATGGAGCCTAAACCATGGCCGACGTTAATTTCGTTGAGTTCAGTCAATTCCAGATTCTTATTGGAGATGGAGGCGATCCTGAAGAATTTACCCCTCGCTGCACAATCAACACCGAGCGCTCGTTTACGATCACGCCAGCGTACAATGACATCGAAATCCCAGACTGCGAAAACGCTGATCTGCCATCGGCAATCTTCAAGCGCGCAACCTCTGTAACTGGCGAGGTCAGCGGCTCAGGCGTGATGGAAGCTGACGATGCAGAGTTCTTCTCTGATTGGTGTCTGGCTGCGACGGCTAAGAATGTCAAAGTCATCTGCGGTACGTCAGATGCTGGTCGCCAGTGGACGTTTGCGGGTCGCCCGGGGCCTTTCTCGCCATCTGTCAGTAAAAACAACGTGGTGAACGCCGAGGTCTCGATCATGACCGATGGCCGGATCACGTCTGGTGCGGTTCCTGCCAGCTAATGACCGCGCCCTATAAGATAGCGGCGTTCCTAGGGGAGCGCCGCAAGTTCTTTCTGGACCTTGAGCAAGCTGAGTTGCTTGAGGGGTCTGTTGATTGCGGTGTGTTCGTGCTGGAGGCGATCTTCAAGCATGGCCAGCACCGTATCAAGCACATTCGACAAGTCCTTACACACGCGCTCATCGGCGGCGGCATGGATGAAGATGAGGCAATCGGACTGGTCGAGCGGGGAGTGAAGGCCGGGGCGCTCGCCCGGTACACGCTTCTTTGTCACGTCATTCTGGCCAACTTCATCGGCCCTCTGGATGACGAGGACGATGACAGTGGAAAAAAGCCAAAGCCCCCTCAAAGCGAGGGGGAAGGCGATTCAAGTTCGGACCCAACGGACAACTCCCATACCGAAGGATGATCGCCAGCTTGTCGCCAGCGGGCTTTGCGCCCTCTGAGGTGAAGCACTGGTCATTGTCTGAATACCGGTCCGTCCAGGATGCGTTCAACGATGCTCACGAGAAAGATGAGGAGCCAAAGGTTCCTTATCCAGACATCGAAGATTTCCGCAAATTCAAGCGCCAGTGGGCGCAAAAAAGCGAGACTGTGAATGTCCCAAAGTGATCGTCTGCTGATTGCTCAGCTTGATGTGTCTATCCGCTCTCTTGAGCGGTCTATGCGTAAGGCTGGCATTGTCACAGACCAGATGACCGACAAGATGGAGAAGCGCTGGGAGCGTATGAACCGTCGTGTCAGCAAACGGTCTGAACAGATGGCCCGCGACGTGCGCCGGGCAATTGCAGGCGTTGCTATCGGGCTCGCAGGCCGTGAGGTCACTCAATACGCAGATGCATGGGTGGATCTGAATAACAAGCTTGCTGCAGCGTCTCAGATTTCAGGGACACAGACCAGAAGTCTCATGGAATTGCAGGCAGCGGCTGCCGATAGCCGGGCCGAGATTGAGGGTTACACCGACCTTTATGCCCGGCTCATCCGTATGTCGGGTAAGCTGCAGGCCAGTGAAGCCGATGTTGCAAGGGCAACCCAGATTGTATCCCGTGCATTTGCAGCGGGTGGTGCGGCCGCATCCGAACAGGCCGCTGGTATCATGCAGCTTGGTCAGGGCCTGAATGGTGTCCTGCAGGGTGATGAACTGCGAAGCGTTCGGGAGAATGCGCCGGTTCTCTTCGAAGCCATTGCGAAAGGGCTAGGCGTCGCCTCCGAAGAGCTCAAAGAAATGGGCGCACAGGGCAAGCTGACAGGTAAGGTTGTCTTTGACGCCATCATGAAGTCGGGCGATGCCATTGATGAGGCCTTTGGATCCACAACGCCACGGGCGACGGAGGCGGCACGGGAGGCATTCGAACGGCTCGGTCTAGCTATCGGTCAGTATGCGCAAGAAACGAATGTGGTTTCCAACGCATCCGAAGAGTTGGCCAAGGTCATCAACTTCGTCGCTGATAATGTTGATGCGTTCGCGGATGCAATTGTGATCGCCGGGACAGCGCTTGCCGGATACATGGGCGCAGCAGCAATTGCGCCCGTGGTGCGTGGTCTCATGAACGTTGAAAAGGGCGCGACGGTCGCCGCCCGCGCTTTCACCATGCTCCGTGCTGCTACGATGTTCGTTGGTGGCCCGTGGGTTATCGGCATCACGGCAGCAGCAGGTGCTATTGCGTACCTGGCTGTTTCTTCGAAGGACGCAAAATCAGAGAGCGAGAAGCTCGATGACAAAATTCGCCAGCTTGATGAGGGTTTGCGTGAACTCGGTGAGTCTGCGGGTATTTCTTTTGATGACATCATCGACGGAGCGCAGGATGCAATCGATCCGCTCGACAAGGCGCTTCAAAAAATCCTTGCAATGGAAGAGGCCCTGAAACGAACTGGCGCTTACCAGAAAATGGTTCTTGAAGGGCAGGCCACAGACAAAATTGGTGATGCGTTAGGCAATCAGAGTGCTGCGGAAGGTCAGCTTAGGCAGGCCCGATCTGATGTTGAAGAGTTGGCGAAAATTCGAGACCAACTGAAGTCGGAAGGGTTTGACGACAGATATTTTGAAGGTCGTTACGGCGACCGAATGCGAGAGGCGATAGCCGCCGAAAAGAGGGCTCAAGAACAGCTTGCTGAAGCGGCGAGGGGTGTGAACAAAGCTTATGCTGCTCGTGATCGCATCATCCAGACGCCTAAAGAGCAGTTCTTGGAAGAGACGGCTCCAGTCACAAGCCCAACAACCGAACCAGATAAAGACACCCTATCGACCATTCAGAGCATCCGAGATGCCTGGAACGATGCATTCCTGTCTAAACGGCAGATGGCTGAGCAGGACTATCAGGACCGTCTCTCGGAAATTGCGGCAATCAAAGACGCTGAAGTCGATAAAGAAGAGCTGATCGCTAAGGCCACTCAGCTTCGAAACAAGAAGCTGGAAGATCTATCAGCCGAAGAGCAGAAGCTGGCAGCGGAACGAGCATCCGAGACGATGACGCGTCTTCAGGAGATGACTGAAGCCGAGCGAGCCGCAATCGAAAGTGCGCTCGAAGCCAAGGCGCAGGCCACCAACGATTATCTGGCTCTGGAAGACCTGAAATATGAGCAGGCCATTCGTTCACTGAGAGACCAGCTCGGAGAGACGGAAGCGTTTGAGCAGGCCAAGACCCTGCTTACCGAGGCGCATGAGGCCAACAGAGCCGCGATCAAGCAGCGGTTTGCTGAAGACGAAATGCGTCGTCAGGAAGAGCTTCTCTGGCAAAACCTGCAGAACGCTGAAACACTCGCAGAAGGCTTCGAGTCGCAATGGGCAATCATGATAGCCCAGAGCGAAAAGGCCGCTGGTGACATCGGAATCTTGTTCGCAGAAACATTTGGGCCCGGCGGAGCCGTTTCTGAAGCAATTGGCCACTCCATTGGGCGCGCGGTAGCGTTTGGAGACGATTTTTCAGACTCTATGGAGCAAGCCGCAAGATCGATCGGGGCGCGGCTGATTGGTGAGCTGGTCAATCTCGGCATTCAGATGGCTATTCAGGCAGCCTTGGGAAAAACTCTTGGAGCCGCCTCAACCTCTTTCATGGTGAAACAGGGTGCTGTAATCGCCAAGGCGATGGCCCCGGCTGCGGCTCTTACATCTCTCGCCACGGCGGGCACGAACGCAGTCGCCGCAGCGGCTGGCATGGCTGCAACAACAGCTATTGCGCAAGGCATCGCGGCGATGTCGGCTGGAGGCTTCGAAGAAGGCGGGTACACAGGTCCAGGAGGTCGAAAGAAGATTGCGGGCGTGGTGCACGGACAAGAGTTTGTAAATAACGCGCCGTCAACGGCGGTGAACCGTCCTTATCTCGAAGCCATGAACAATGGCCTAGACATGGGCAAATATCTGGAAAGCCTCTCAGCGCCTGTGAATATGGTTCCGGCTTTCATTCAAGGCCGATCAGGTCCAACCAATATCAGCCTCAACGCGCCAGTGACATTCTCAGGCCCGGTCAATCAGGATACCTGGCCACAGATACAGCGCGATTTAGAC
>CETS01161481.1_pt1 | contig 16936 bp, 15 predicted proteins | sample 356391 | NCBI WGS metagenome assembly CETS01 (sample SAMEA2622673, study PRJEB7988) | marine metagenome | isolation source: saline water (ENVO:00002010), including
CGCCTGCCCGAATTCAACGAGACGCCGCCATCCGAAGATCCGCTGCTGCCCGATTACGACATCGATATCGGCACGCTCCGGATCGACAGCTTCGTCGCCGAAGCGCCGGTCAGCGGCGAGCGCCGGGTGGCGTCGCTGGCGGGCGAGGCGCATATCGCCGATGGTCGCGCGCAGGCCAGATTCGATGCCGTGACCATAGCGGGCCAAGGCCGTGCGGGAGGCGACCGCATCGCGCTGCTGCTCGACGCCCTGCCCGAGGAAAACAAGCTCGATCTCGACCTCGACTTGAATGCACCCGGTGACGGCGTGCTCGCGGCAATGGCAGGCCTGACCGAGCCGGTCCGCATCCGCCTCAATGGCAATGGCAGCTGGGACGCGTGGAACGGACGGCTCGACGCCAACCTCGCCGGTAGCGAGTTCGCCCGACTGAAGCTCTCCGCGCGCGAGGGAACTTTCGCCGTACGCGGTCCGACCCGCATTGCGCGGATGTTCGAAGGGCCTACCGCCGCCCTGCTCGGCCCGGTGATGAATATCGACATGACCGCCACGCTCGACGAGCGCCGCGCAACGCTCGCGGGCAATCTCGGCAGCGACGCCTTCCGCCTCAACACCAATGGGCTGGTCGATCTTTCGGACAACAGCTTCGAAGATCTCAAGCTCGCGTTCGTGCTGCTTAAACCCTCGGCAATGGCGGAAAACCTGCGCGGCAGCGGACTGCGCGCCATGCTGACACTTAACGGCGAATTCGCCACTCCGCGAGTGCAGTATGCGATCAACGCAAATCGCCTCGTCATGAACGACATGGGGCTGGAAAACCTTCGCGCGAGCGGCGAAGCGACGGTCGACGCCGACCGGATCATGATACCGGTCGAAGCCAGCGTCTCCCGGATCGAGGGTCTCGACACCGTCGCGGGCGGAACGTTGCGCGATGTCCGCCTCGCGGGCGACCTCGCAATCGACGGCTCGCGCATCCTGTCGGACAACATGCGGATCCGTTCGGACCGGATCGATGCCGGGCTGATCCTGCTCGCCGATACCTCCACCGGTCTCTACACCGGCGCGATCGACGGCAGGATCGACAATTACAGGGTGGAAAGCGTCGGCATCTTCAACATCGAGACCAACGTCGATCTCGAATCGCAGGACGGCGGTTTCGCGCTGGCGGGCCGGGTCCGCGCTCGCTCGACCAGCCTGTTCAATGAGAGCGTGCGCAATTTCCTCGGCGGCAATGCCGTTGCCGCAAGCGATGTGCGCTATGGACCGGACGGAATCATTCGCTTCTCGAACCTTTCGCTGCGTGCTCCCGCCGTGCGCATAGCTGGCGGCAATGGCTTCTACGCGCCAGACGGACGGCTCGCGCTCAATGCCGACGGCATCACAGATGCCTATGGCCGGGTCGGGGTGCGGGTGGCGGGGACGCTCACCGATCCCCAAGCCGTGGTCACCGCCGAGCGGCCAGATTTCGGCATCGGCCTCGCCAATTTGCGCGCGGAGATCACCGGTACACGGAACGGCTACCGGCTCGATGCCACCGCCGATACCGATTATGGCCCGCTAACCGCAGATGTCGTGCTCGGGACGGGCAATCAGCTGACGCTCGATATCAATAGCGCGAACCTGGCCGGAATAGATTTCTCCGGCTCGCTGTCGCAGACTCCGGCGGGGCCATTCGCTGGCCGGCTCGATGCCAATGGGCGGGGCGTGGCGGGGATAGTGCGTCTCGACGCGGTCGGGCAATATCAGCAAGCGCTGGTCAATCTGCGCGCACGCGACACGGTGCTGCCCGGCCCCGCCAACCTCGCGATCGGTTCGGCAATCGTGGATGCGAGGATAATACTCTACGACCAGCCTTACATCGTGGCCGATGCGCAACTTGCACAGACGGTCTTCGGCAGTCTCAACCTCAACGCCGCGCGCGCCAAGATCGACTATCGCGACGGCAGCGGCACCGCGAAAGTGCTGGCGGAAGGTGTCAGCGGAGTGCCGTTCCGCGTCGCCGCGAATGCCGAACTCCGGCCCGACCTGTGGCGCGCCGCGCTCAAGGGGCGGGTGCGCGGGATCGACTTTGCGACCACCAGTCCGGCGCGTATCATCCCGCGCTCGGGCGAATACGAATTGCTGCCCACGCGGATCGATTTCGGCCGTGGCAATATTCGGCTGGCGGGCACGTACGGCGCGGGGGTCGAACTCCAGAGCCGCCTCGATTCGCTTGATCTGACGATGATCGACGCCTTCGTGCCTGGGCTCGGCGTCAACGGGCGCGCCACCGGCAGTCTCGATTTCAGCCAAGCCAATTCTTCCGCTTTCCCGCGCGCGGACGCACGCTTGCGGATCGCGAATTTCAGTCGCACCACGGCAGTGTCGGTCAGCCAGCCGGTCGATATCAACTTCGTCGGCAAGCTGCTTCCCAACGGCGGCGAGGCACGCGCAGTTATGCGCCGGCGTGGCAGCGTGATCGGGCGAATGACTGCCTCTCTCACTCCGCTGCCGCCCGGCTCGGGCAGCTGGACGACGCGCCTACTGGCGGCGCCGCTCGACGGCGGGATCCGCTACAACGGGCCGGCGGATACGCTGTTCTCCTTTGCCGGCCAGCCCGACCAACGGCTGTCGGGTCCGATCGGTGTGGCGGCGGATTTCTCGGGACGGGTGCAGAGTCCGCAACTGGCCGGCATCGTGCGTGCCAGCAATCTCACCTACGAAAATCAGACCTATGGCACGCGGCTGTCGAACATGGCCATTGCCGGGCGCTTCAGCGGCGATCGGTTCGAGATCGAACGGCTGACCGCGACCGCAGGCGACGGCACCGTCAGTGCGCAGGGCTATGTCAGCCTGGCGGAAGCGAGCGGCTATCCGATGAATGTCGAGGTCGCACTGGACGATGCGCGGCTAGCGCGGAGCGACGCGCTGTCCGCCACGGCGACCGGTAATCTGCGGCTGGCCAAGGCGGCCGGACAGACTGCGCTGCTGTCGGGCGAAATCACCTTGCCCGAAACGCGCTACGAAATCATCCGCCAGGGTTCGGCGCAGGTGCCCGAACTCACCGGCGTGCGCTTCAAGCCCCCGCGCGGACCGAAGCGGATAACGGGCGACGAGCCAGCCGAACCGCAACCCGGCCTGTTCGACCAGCTGCGGCTCGATATCGCGCTCAATGCTCCGGAAAGGCTCTATGTTTCGGGTATGGGGCTCGAATCCGAATGGCGGGCCGATATGCGCCTTGGCGGCACCAGTAACGCACCGCGCATCTCGGGCGACGTCGAACTGGTTCGCGGGACGCTTGGTTTCGCCGGTCGCTCGTTCGAACTGAGCGACGGGCGCGTGGACTTCACCGGCGGCACCTCGATCGATCCGGTCATCCGCCTGACGGCCACCGAGGATATCGAGGACGTCACGGTCAACGTGAACATCACCGGCCGGGCCTACGATCCGCAGATTGCGTTTTCGAGCGTACCCGGCCTGCCGCAGGACGAAATCCTGTCGCGCATCCTGTTCGGCAGCTCGATCGGCAACCTCTCGACGATCCAGGCAGTGCAGCTCGCCGCGTCGCTCAACTCGCTGCGCGGCAGCGGCGGCGGTCTCAATCCGCTCGTCAAACTGCGTTCCGCAACCGGAGTTGACCGCCTGCGCATTCTCGGTCCCGACGATACAAGCGGCCGCGGAACCGCCCTCGCTGCGGGACAGTATTTGACCGATGACATCTATGTCGAATTCATCACCGATGCGCGCGGATTCACCGCCACGCAGCTCGAAGTGAGCCTGACGCCATTCCTTTCGATACTCAGCCAAGCCGGCGGCTCAGGAGCCACGAATGTGAACATCCGCTACCGGAAGAACTATTGATGCGTAATTTAGTAGGCCTGCTCGCACTCTTCGCTGTCTGCGCGTGCAAAAGCGAGCCGACTTTCGACGAGCGCTACGACGCTGCGCAAGAGCAAATCACGGACAAAGCAGAAGAACTGGATCACGACTTGGACACCCCTTCTGCGGCTGAAACTGAAGTAGCAAAGGAAAATAAGTCCAAGAATTAATCTGCAGGAGGCTAACGCGCGAAGTCCGATGGCCGACTTACCGTTCTAAGCGCCATTCGCGGACCGACCGCTTACGGCCCAAAAATGGCTGGCCATCAACGTGCCTTTACAGCAGTTACACTCGGCAGAAGCGGTTAAACCCACAAGCGGCCGTTGCTTCGACATCAAATCGAAATGACAGGACCGGCGGGCGCGCCCTATTTCGCGGCTAGAAGCGTGAGCTTATGGATCTGAGGCGGCTCGGCGAACAAATCTTCCGCCTTTTCCATTAGTGCAGCAGCCACTTTACCGTCGAGATGAGCCTGTCGATCCTCCTCAGTGTCAAAGGTATCGAAGATGGCGTAAGCGCCGGGGCCTTCTTCGATCGCATACCATGTCAGCGTGCCGGGCTCGTCTTGCACGAGCGGGAGTGCCGACTTGAGGAAAGCAGCGATGTCACTCTCCCTGCCGGGTTTGGCCTTCAAAGGCACGTAAAGAGCTAGTTTGGGCATGATCACCTCCTAGATGGGGCGGCCGGGTAAGTCGGCCAACGCTATAACGAACAAGTAGGTCGAAAGGGGCCCGCGCGCCGACCATGCATTTTTGAAAACGGGGGTTCAGTGTCGGCAACCCGCACTGCGCTTAGAACCGGCGCGGAGGTCACTGCAATCACGGACATAAGGGCGATCACATTCAGCGCGATGCCGCAAATGAACGTCCGCTAAGTCCACTCCGCTGCCAAAACCGGTCAGTCCGAAATCGGCCCCATAGCGGTCGGTCGGCAACTCGCCATCGTTTCGGACACGGGATACTGATTTAACAATCTACAAAAGCGGACGTTAAACCATTTCAGGATTGTCGACCGACTTATCATAACACCGGATGGTCTATCCCCTAGGATGACCAGCTTTACCTTCCACAGCTCGCGAGAAGTCTTCCCCACGAGACCGCAGAGTAGCTGCTATGAGGCTACTCCTTTTCCTGACGGCTGGACTGGAATATCGCCAACGGGATCAGAGCAAAGGCAAGAAGGCGAATCAAGAAAAGGGGGCTGCGCTCTTCGACCGGGATCTGTGTGATCGCGAGCCATGCGTAGTTCAACGCCAAAAGGAAAAAGCTCGCCGCGAAGGTTAGAAACAGTTTTTGCCGGGTACGCCGGTAGTATTTGACGAACAAAAGACACGCAATCGCGAAACCCATGACGATGGCGCCGGATATGAACTGTTCGAACATCAATCCTGCTCCGCTTCCCAGATAAACCCGAATAGCAGCACCGTAACGGCAATCAGCGTCATCAGCAGACGGGCGAGCTTGAGGTCGAGTTCGGGCAAGAGAACCTTGTCGATGACAACCAGCAAATTACTTACCGCAAGCAGGGTGAAGCAGGCGCAACTCCACAATAGGATCGGCGAAGCGATAGTGCGGTACTGACGCAATAGCAGGCCCGCACAAAGTGCGCTCGCAAGGAAACAAAGCAAATAGACGAGATTCGAAACCGCCCCGACCATCTTTAGTCCTTTCCTAGCCGAAACGCGTCGGCGAAGGCATTGAGCCCCGGCGACTGGCGAGCGATCATAAGCCTTCGTGCCCGACCGGGAAACCTTTGATAAAACTCGTGGGCCCGCCGCGCATTCTTCTCAACGTCCTCGTTCACAGGGCGGAATTGAAATCGGCCCTCACGATCCATGCCGCCGATCCCGGCTGCAACCAGCGATGCGATACCCTGTTCGACCACAAGTTCGCTCGCACGCATACGATCAACCAGTTCGCGGGCTGTCAGACCCTCGTCCGGCATACCAAGCGCCGCCGCAAGCAATTCCAGATCCCAAATCGACGAAAAACTGTCGCAGATGAATTGTTCGATGTCGTCTTCGGTCGCCATGATCGACCCGAATGCTCCCGATATCTTCGTCTCCGCCGGGTTCCATAGGGACCACAATCACGCTTCGCAAACTTCAAATTTGCCACAGTCCTTTGGGAAATCGCATCGCGCCGGAACTATTGGGCTGGCCAACGATTTTCGCGCATGGGGTCGGTCTAGAAAATATCTCAGTCGGCCGGGTTGCAACAGATTTCCGCGGGGGAGCTGCCGTTGGCGGACACACGAGAACAAGAATGCGCTGACCTGCGTGAAAATCTTATCGCTGCTCTGATGAGCCTCAGAGACGGTGAATTCTCCGCCCGTCTGAAGCTCAAATCGAGCAATGCGCAGGATCGCCAGATTGCCGACCTTTTTAACGAGGTGGTCAGCCTCAACGAAAATATAACCGGTGAATTCGGCAGGATGGCCCGCATTGTCGGGAAAGAGGGCAAGATCGCCCATCGCGCCTCTGTGAAGGGTGCGAACGGTGGCTGGCAGACCAAACTTGATGCGGTAAACGACTTGGTTGACGACATGGTTCAACCGACCAACGAGGTTGCGCGCGTGATCGGCGCCGTGGCGAAGGGCGACCTGTCGCAGCATATGGCCACCGAAATCGACGGACGTGAACTCAAGGGTGAGTTTCTGCGGATAGGCAAGATCGTCAACACGATGGTCGACCAGCTCGGCTCGTTCGCTTCCGAAGTTACGCGCGTGGCGCGCGAAGTGGGCACGGAAGGCAAGCTGGGAGGACAGGCGCGGGTCAAGGGCGTGGCCGGTACATGGAAGGATCTCACCGACAATGTGAACCTGATGGCCGACAATCTCACTGGTCAGGTGCGTAACATTGCCGAAGTCACGACCGCCGTTGCCCGCGGCGACCTGTCCAAGAAGATCACCGTCGACGTTAAGGGCGAGATCCTCGAGCTCAAGGACACGATCAATACCATGGTCGACCAGCTCAACGGCTTCGCATCGGAAGTTACACGTGTGGCGCGTGAGGTGGGCACCGAAGGCAAACTGGGGGGACAGGCAGAAGTGCCGGGCGTCGCAGGCACATGGGCCGACCTGACCGACAATGTGAACCTGATGGCTGACAATCTCACCGGTCAGGTCCGTAACATCGCCGAAGTGACGACGGCCGTTGCCCGGGGCGATTTGTCCAAGAAAATCACCGTCGAGGTGCGCGGCGAAATTCTCGAATTGAAGAACACGATCAACGTCATGGTCGATCAGCTCTCCAGCTTCGCCTCGGAAGTTTCGCGTGTGGCGCGCGAAGTCGGCACCGAAGGTCGCCTTGGTGGTCAGGCCAAGGTCGAAGGCGTGGCCGGTATCTGGAAGGACCTCACCGATAACGTGAACGAACTGGCCGCGAACCTGACCGGTCAGGTGCGCAACATCGCCGAGGTGACGACGGCCGTGGCTTCGGGTGATTTGTCCAAGAAGATCACGGTCGACGTGAAGGGCGAGATCGCGGAACTGAAAAACACGATCAATACAATGGTCGACCAGCTTGGCTCCTTCGCCTCTGAGGTGACGCGCGTGGCGCGCGAAGTAGGCACCGAAGGCAAGCTGGGCGGTCAGGCCAAAGTCGAAGGCGTTGCGGGAACATGGGCAGATCTCACCGATAACGTGAACGAACTGGCCGCCAACCTGACCGGCCAGGTGCGCAACATTGCCGAGGTGACAACGGCCGTGGCTTCGGGTGACTTGTCCAAGAAGATCACGGTCGACGTGAAGGGCGAGATCGCCGAGCTGAAGAACACGATCAACACCATGGTCGACCAGCTAAACGGCTTCGCTTCCGAAGTGACGCGCGTGGCGCGCGAAGTGGGTACGGAAGGCAAACTCGGCGGGCAAGCGCGCGTCCCTGGAGTTGCCGGGACTTGGAAGGATCTCACCGAGAACGTCAACCTCATGGCCGACAACCTGACCGGCCAGGTGCGTAATATTGCAGAAGTCACCACTGCCGTGGCCCGCGGCGATCTTTCGAAGAAGATCACGGTCGATGTGAAGGGCGAGATCGCCGAACTGAAGAACACCGTCAACATCATGGTGGACCAGCTCAATGGCTTCGCCTCGGAAGTGACGCGTGTTGCGCGCGAAGTGGGTACGGAAGGCAAGCTCGGCGGCCAGGCCATGGTGCCTGGCGTAGGCGGGACGTGGGCCGACCTGACCGACAACGTGAACCTCATGGCGACGAACCTCACAAACCAGGTGCGCGGAATCGCCGACGTCGTCACCGCGGTGGCGCAGGGCAACCTCAATCGCAAGCTGACTCTGGAAGCCAAGGGCGAGATCGCAGCTTTGGCCGAGACCATCAACGGCATGATCGGCACGCTGTCCACCTTTGGCGACCAGGTTACCAACATGGCGCGTGAAGTGGGTGTGGAAGGCAAGCTGGGCGGCCAAGCACGTGTGCCGGGCGCGGCGGGCCTGTGGCGTGACCTCACGGACAACGTGAATCAGTTGGCAGAAAATCTGACGAACCAGGTGCGCTCGATCGCGGACGTGGCGACCGCAGTGACCAAGGGCGACCTCACCCGTTCGATCTCGGTGGAAGCCTCGGGCGAGATGGCCTCGCTCAAGGACAACATCAATGAAATGATCCGCAACCTGAAGGACCAGACGCTCAAGAATGCAGAGCAGGACTGGCTCAAGACAAACCTCGCACGCTTCAGCCGGATGCTCCAGGGTGAACGCGATCTCGCCACCATCTCCAACCTCATCATGAGTGAGCTCGCGCCGCTGGTGAATGCGCAATACGGCGTCTTCTATGTCGCGAGGGATGGAGAGGAAGACGATGCCATCCTGGACTTGGTGGCAAGCTATGGTGCGGGCAATCCCGCCGAAATGAAGCCGCGCTTCGTTCTGCGCGAAGGCTTGATCGGGCAGGCGGCGGCAGACAAGACGCCGATTCGGCTCGACAAGGTGCCCGATGGCTATCTGCGCGTCAGCTCCGGTCTGGGCGATGCCAAACCTGCACATCTCTTCATCCTGCCGGCACTGTTCGAAGACGAGGTGAAGGCGGTTATCGAGCTGGGCAGTTTTGAAGGCTTTAACGATACGCACAATGGCTTTCTTGTCCAGCTCATGGAAACAATCGGGATCGTGCTCAACACGATCGCGGCCACCATGCGGACCGAGGAATTGCTCAAGGAATCGCAGTCGCTCACCCAAGAATTGCAGGCCCGCCAGACCGAACTGACCACCAAGCAGGAAGAACTGGCCCAAACGAACGAGGAGCTTCAGGAAAAGGCGCAGTTGCTCGAATATGAGAAGCGCCAGGTCGAGGCGAAAAATTTCGAGATCGACATGGCCCGTCGTGCGATCGAGGAAAAAGCCGAACAGCTCGCGCTGACCTCGAAATACAAGAGCGAGTTTTTGGCCAACATGAGCCACGAATTGCGCACGCCGCTCAACTCATTGCTGATCCTGTCCAAGGTCCTGAACGACAATGAGGAAGGGAACCTCAATCAGAAGCAGACGGAATTTGCAAAGACGATCCATTCGGCAGGAACGGACCTGCTCAATCTCATCAACGATATCCTCGACCTTTCGAAGATCGAATCCGGAACCGTCTCGATAGATCTCGACGAAATGCCGCTTTCTTCGCTGCGGCAACATGTGGAGCGGACCTTCCGCCCGCTTGCATCGCAAAAGGGTCTTGAATTCGAAGTCAAATTCGAGGAAAATTTGCCATCCGAGATAACGACTGACGAACAGCGTCTGCAGCAGATACTACTCAATCTCCTGTCGAACGCCTTCAAGTTCACTTCCGAGGGCAAGGTCGATTTGGAAGTGCGGATTGCCGAATCCGGCTGGAACATCGCTCATCCGGTCCTTGGGGATGTCGAGCACACTTTGGCGATTTCGGTCAGCGACACAGGAATTGGGATCCCAGCGGACAAGCAGAAGCTTATCTTCGAGGCTTTCCAGCAAGCCGACGGGACTACCAGCCGCAAATACGGTGGTACTGGCCTGGGACTGTCGATCAGCCGCGAGATCGCCGGTCTTCTTGGCGGCGAACTGACCGTATCCTCAGTTCCCGACGAGGGTTCTACGTTCACGCTCTATCTTCCACTGAGTGCGGAAAAATTGATCGAGGCCAAGCCCAGGACAACTGAGATGGTCGACGTACGCGAAACGGCAGGCAACGAGGACCATCGCCATGCTTCGGCGGGGGGCACCGACATCTTGATAGTCGAGCAAGATGCAGGACTGGCTGAAAGCTTGGCGATCTGCGCTCGTGAAATGGGGCTGAGTGCCATCCATGCTCCATCCGGAGCGGCGGCCATTTCTCACGTCCGCCGTTCGGCACCCTCTGCAGTGGTACTCGATCTCGCGATAGAAGACATGCGAGGAGAGGTGCTGCTCGACTATCTGAGAAACCACCCTGATACCGCCGGTGCACCGATCCACGTCCTGTCAGACGACGCTAACCGGACGCCTGGTGACGGCGTGTCCGGAGTGCACGTTTCTGCGCGTGACGAAGGTCTGTTCCCCGATTTGTTCAATGAGCTCGGCAGCCGGGTCGAAGAGGCAACTGATACCGCAGGGGCTGCTCCAGATCGCACAGAAGAACTCACTGGCCGGAACATCCTCATTGTCGATGACGATGTTCGGAATATCTTCTCATTGGCCAGTGTTCTCGAAGCCCGCGGCGCATCTGTCATCTACGCGGAGAGGGGGGGCGATGGGATCGAAATGCTTCGCGCGAAACGAGGCATCGATGCAGCCCTCATCGACATCATGATGCCCGAAATGGACGGGTATGAAACCATGCGGAGAATCCGTCAGGACGAGACCATCAGTGCCGTTCCGCTTATCGCGGTGACAGCGAAAGCCATGCAAGGCGATAGGCAGAAATGTCTCGACGCCGGGGCGGACGACTATATTTCCAAGCCGGTCGATGTCGATCTTTTGATGTCCATACTGCGTGTGGCATTCGGTGATCGGATGGAGCATGTTTCCAAGCAGGAAGAGGTGGCTGAACAGTGATCGCACCGGTTGAGGATATGGAGGCTGAAAATGCCAAAATCCTCATCGTCGACGACGATGATCGAAACCTTCTTGCCTTGTCCGAAACCGTCAAGACTCTCGCGGAGGTGGTCTGTGTCTCATCTGGCAAGGATGCGCTGCGAGAACTCCTGCAGCACGAGTTTGCCGTTATCCTGCTTGACGTCTTCATGCCCGAAATGGACGGCTATGAAACTGCAGCGATAATCCGAGAGAGGGCGCGAACGTCCCAAGTCCCGATCATTTTCCTTTCCGCGGTGAACAAGGAAACTTCGCATCTGATGCGCGGCTACGAGATGGGCGCGGTGGATTATGTCTTTAAACCGGTTGATCCCGTCGTTCTGAAGACCAAGGTCGGCGTATTCGTCGACCTGTACAAGGCCCGGCAGGAGGTCAAGCGAAAGGCAGAGCTGGAAAGCAGCCTTCGCGAGGCGCATCTGCGCGAACAGCTGGATCGCATCGAAGTCGAACAGCGACTGGAGGACAGCGAAAGGCGGCAGGCTTCCGTGCTCGCAGCACTACCCATGGCGATATACGAAGCAGCCGTGGAAGGCGACACGCTCGATCGACGCTTCGTCGGAGGACACCTGGACTATTTCCTCGGCGAGAAGTCAGCCGATCTTATCGACGGCAAGCGCCGGTTCGACGAATGGATACATCCCGACGATCTCGAAAGCTTCGCAGCTAATGATTCAGCCGATGATGCGGTGACAATTGAATACCGTTTCGTTGGTCCGGACGGCCGGAAGCGGCATCTGCTCGATCAGCGGACCAGGCTTCAGACGAGCGGTTCTGCACAGCAGTGGGCCGGTACGATTTTGGATGTGACAGACCGGCGCGAACTTGAAGAGCGCCTCGTCCATGCAGGCAAACTTGATGCTCTCGGCCAGCTGACCGGCGGCGTGGCCCATGATTTCAATAATCTTCTAGCCTCGGTCCTGGGTGGAATCAGCATTCTGGATCGTCGTCTGGAATTAGGCCCAACGGAAAAGCGGGTTATCGACCAGATGCGATATGCCGCCGAGCAGGGTACCGAACTCGTAAAGCGTCTCACGGCATTTTCCCGCCGACAAGAGCTGAAGCCCATCGCAATCGCGCCTCGCGAATTATGCGAAGCTGTGGCAGGTCTCGTTGATCACACCTTGCCTGACCGGATTTCGACCGAATGGCATTGCGCGGATACCGACCTCAATATCTTCGCCGACAGGGGGCAACTCGAGCTGGCGCTCATGAACCTGATCATCAATGCACGCGATGCCATGCCCGAAGGCGGTGTAATCGCCATTTCAATGGAAGAGCCAACCTCTGCCGAGCCGGAAAACGACACGCTTATCTTGCGCGTTAAGGATAGCGGTGTCGGCATGACCGAGCGGGTGCTGAAAAAGGTAACCGAACCCTTCTTCACGACCAAGGAATCCGGCAAGGGAACAGGACTGGGACTGTCCATGGTTGCCGGGTTTGTCGATCAGTCCAGCGGAAAACTGGACATCGAAAGCGCGCCCGGCAAGGGGACCACGATATCGATCTCCTTGCCCGCCACCACAAGCTCAGGCGACAACGCGCATTCCAGTCGCGCCACCGAACTTTCTTGGTTCGAAGGAAGACGGCTCGCCGTTGTCGACGATGACGAAGGGGTAAGGATAGTGTTGTCCGAACAGCTTCGAGACATTGGTGCTATGGTCGAGGAATTCTCGTCTGGCGCGGACATCCTAGAAGCATTTGATCACGAAAAAGCGAAATTTGATGTGGTGATTTCGGATTTCGCAATGCCCGAAATGAATGGATTGGAAACACTTTCGCGAATTTCCAGCGTTGATGCCGAGGTCGGTAAGGTCTTGATGACAGGTAACGCTGCCGACTGTGACCTGACGGACACCGCAGACATCCCGCTAGTGCGCAAGCCGATCGACCTGAAAGCGCTCGCCCTGGCATGTTCCAAGGGACCGGCGATGGTACCTTCTCCGAGGTGAGCATCGACGAACGCACATAGGACAATCAGGTGCGTGGCTGATCATAGAGCCCCGCCGCCTTTTTCTAACTGACTACGCCACTCCTTCCGCGCGTCATTCGCGATCTTCTTGTCGATGAGAAGTCCGCTTCTCAAGATGTACAACCGAAAGCAGACAGTCGGCAAACGGCCCCATAGCTGCCATTATGTGCCCATCATATTCCTGTCGGGTGAATTCGAGAATCCCAGAATTCTGCGGGTTTTCGCTAATGGCGCACCCGACATGAAAGTGATGGGCACTGCAATCATTGGGAAATTCTAGTTTCCCTATCCTCATAACGGCAGCTTTGCGCCCCATTTCGGACATACGAGGCTGCGGTTAGACATCCCAAAAGCGGACCGTCCGCTACTCCGGCGGATGGACTTCAACCTATGGCGAAATTTGGGTGGGAAAGCAGTCGTTTGCTGGCAAACTGCGCTTAGCAATGATGTGGCGATGCATCGCCTTCCATAGCCACAATGTGCTAGTTGCAGGTTTATGGGAATCCGCTTGCGCTGTTCTCAATTCGAAGGACTTTCTTCATCAATATCGGAACCGTCAGCTGTCGGGTCCTCGTCAGAGAAAATATCTGCATTCAAAGGCCCGCCTTCGCCTGGCTCGTAGGTGGGACCATCCGTTGGACCTGTCTGCGCTTCCGTTGCATCGCTACTCAGATCCGCCGTGTCTCCGCCGTCGATTGGCTCGCCGCAGGCTGCCAAAGAGGCGGCGAGAGTTAAGGCGCACAGTGCATGGATACGGATTGTCATGGTTTTCTCCTCTAGTGGAGTTTGTTTGTATGGGAGATGGCGTGCTCTCAGATGCTGGGCACTGCCATACTAAACGAACGCAGCGGGGGAGGCGCCGTTCCGACAATGCGAGAGTCTTTCTTCTGCCTTCAATGCGATATAGCGCAGCGCAAAACTACGGTTGATCTTGGTGAAATCTAATCCTGCCTAGCTGAACCCGAGGCCGCGTCGCCAAGCCTTGGGCCCCAAACGGTGGCGCAATTAAATTCAATAGCTGTCGGCATGCTCAGGCAAACCTTCGCGCTCTGTTTCTGCGGTATCCTTTAGTTCTTCTTCCGACATGGAATCGTACATCTCTCTGGATGCGCCCCGCAGTTCGGATTTGTCCATTTCTCCCCGCTTTGCGGCGAGCGCAGCGCCAGCTGCCTTCTGTTGCGCTTTGGGCTTTGCAGGCATTGCATCATCTCCTCTAGTAAATCGGACGTTGATCTAAGGAACTTATGCTCCGCACTGAGGCGCTAGAAGCATTTCACGAAAACAATTCCGTCGCCTTCGATTGTTGCACTTCCTATCGAGATGGGGTCGTAGGCTGCGTCCGTTGCTGGGCGAAGCACCGCCAAGCCATCGGGCCCACGTGCCTCAACTGGGAGGTCATCCATCGGCTCATCCAGGTCGATCCGCGGATATTCGTCCAAAACAACCAGTGCGCTGTTGTCATGCCGACTGATGTCGCCGTTCAAGATTGTGCCCGCAGCGCTCGCCCTGATGCGAAAATCAGGTTCGTTGCAATCAGCGCTGAGACCTTTCGCTACCCAAGCGCCAGAAACATATTCGCGATCGAGCGCAATCCCGCCTGAACGCGACGGGTCGCGATCGGCTGCGGGAGGAGCAATGGCATCTATTCGATCTGGAATGATAGTCCCTCGACCTTGCATGCAGAAGCTCGCATCGGAAACCCTACCGGAAATTCGGATATAGTCGCCCGGGCCGAAATCGGCCTCTCCGAAGCGCACGGACCAGACCTCTCCATCGGGCGTACGGACAATATTGCATTCGGTGCCAGGCTCGACGCGACCTTCAACAGATACAGAGCTCGGAGTTTCAGGATACTGATTTGCGGATGGACTCTCGGCCCCGGCTTTGGGCGCCTCGACGGGCGCGCTTGCATCCTCCGAGCATGCATTGAGAATTATTGCGGTCAAAATGAGAATTGGAATTCGCATATGATTCAGTACCCGCCAGGCGGGTCGCTGGCAGGAAAGCTCTCATCCAAGTCCTCATCGGTTTCGGTCCATTCCCTTTGGGGTTTGTCCCTCATGGCTTGGGGCCCGGCGTCGCGAACATCCTTGTGGCTGGAGTGCGGTTGATCTTTATCGAACGCAGCGTTCTGCTCGATGGATCTTTCTCTCCGGGCGTAGATGATTGCCGCTGCGCCCGCGATGAAGGTTATGATCGCGAGTTTTAGCATCAGGCCTCTCCGGCATGCGGTTCCGTTTCAAGAATATGCCAAACGCCAGAGCGGTCTCGTTGGATTTCGCCGAGGTATTCCCTACCGCGATATCGTTCGCGCGACAGCTTCACCGGAAATGGCATCTCGTTTTCTTCGAGATAGCTTAATGCAAGCGTCGGATTGTCACCCTTGATCGTCACTGTGTCGATAGGGTCGCCGTCGAGGCTCTGAAATTCGAGTATGAGGGTAGGCATGTGGCCTCCAATCGGGGCCAAGCTCTTGAAGATAAGTGGTCAATGAGACGGGTGAACGGGAGCTTGGTCCGCTTGTCTGTGTCACCCTTGCTAGCATTACTGTACCATCTTGGAGCGAAAGAAGCCAATTGCTGCCTGCTTGCGTTCGATTGCCGGCTTTGACCCCCGCCCCTGTGAACTGAAATTCGCAAGGAAAATGAACGGGAAACGGGCGGCATTCGCCGCCCGTTCGCGATATTGTTCAGTAAGGTACACCGTAATAGCTTCGTATGCCGACAGCGTAGTCGGCGCCAAATTGCGGTGGCTTTTCACTGTCGTAAGATGGCGCATCGTTCAGGCGGTCCTTGTCGATGTCGACGACATAACCACGCAAGTGGATGTTATAATCCAAGCGGTCCCATGGGATGGGATAGTGGTTTTTCCCGATCCCGAGGATGCCGCCGAAGCTCAGAACAGCGTACTCGACACGGCCACTGCGTTTGCCGACCATGAAGTTCTCGATCTGCCCCAGCCTCTCGCCATTCTTGTTGTAGACTGTGGTGCCTTCAACCTTATCAGATGCGATGAGGGCTGCCGTTTCGTCATGCTCGACGTCGCCGTCGTTTGGCCGTTCGAGGGTTTCGGTTTGATGGTTCATGGCTTTCTCCTTTCGAGGAGTCTGCTGGTTTGGGAGTGTAGGCGTGCTCTCATTTGCTGGGCACTGCCTCACCTCACCAACGGAACGGGAAAGCCGTTGTTCCGGAACGCCTTGCATTGGACGCCATAGGATGTCCCCTATCGGGTCGTTAGCCGGCAGGCAGCTTTTGCCGAGATTCGTCCGAAACTAAGCGTCCCCCCAGGCCCACTCCCTGCCAAATTGGCATCTTTCCACCGCAGATGCCCGAGTGAGTAGACGTATATCCAACGTGCTCTTGATCGCGTCGCCGTCGATTGCGCCGCGCGCAACGGCGGCTTCGTGCCTTCATTCCGCCATACTCACCCAAATGCGGAGGGGTGTGACCCGGGTGCGCACACCCTGGCAAGATGAATAGGACTTGGTCTCGCGTATCTGCGTCTCCGGCAACGAGCTCGGAACATTCATTAGAAACCTCTCCGTTGCCGATGAATCAGATTATCAAGCCCAAGGTGATCCGCTCAACGAGCCCTGATCTGGTTACAAAGGAGTTCAAAAGCAGGGGTCTTGTCAGAGGAACCCGGCGACGATAATTTCCACCTTATGCATCCGCTCCAATGCAAAATGGCCCGAACGGGTCTGGAATGGTCCGTAGGCGAACTTGCGAAAAAGGCGGGGGTCCGTGACGCGATTGTCACTCGCTTTGAAACAGACGGGACGGTGAAGCCTGAAGACCTCGGCAGGTTGTTCGATGCGCTGGAACTTGGTGGAGCGCTGTTCACCGCCCAAGATGAAAGGTTGGGTGTCACCGTGCCCTACCGGGAGGGGTGAGCGCCCGGAGCGCGTCTTGCGCTATATGACAGCGAGCTGACGATTGCTCAGAGCACCGCCATATTGACATTGCAGGCGCACTTTGCGCTCCAGATCATCGATAATCGCGCCGCTGAAATCCACCCCGCTGAGGTCTTCCATAAAGCTGATCCCGCCGGGTGTATCCACGT
>CETS01037322.1_pt1 | contig 16806 bp, 13 predicted proteins | sample 356391 | NCBI WGS metagenome assembly CETS01 (sample SAMEA2622673, study PRJEB7988) | marine metagenome | isolation source: saline water (ENVO:00002010), including
ACTTGCTGGTACAGGTCGCTGAATGAGAGTGTCTCAATATCTTTATTCGGGTCAGACGGCGTTTCGTCCTTCAGCCAGGCCAGGAATTGCCGCGGCTGTGCGCATGCATAAGTGATCTGGTAGGGGAAAGGCAGCATGTCTTCGGCTAATCGTGCGCCCATAATGGGCGACATGTCACCTGAGCCGGGGAAGAGCTCTTTCCGAGCCCGCAGCAGGATCGAACGCAGCGTTTCGAGCCGCGTCTTGAAGATGTGAAGCGACGTTTCAAGCTTGTTTTCTGACATGACCCGAACTCCCTTGAGACATGCTGACACTTGTCGCTCTCAGACCTGAAACGGGTCAAGCCAGTTCGATCAAGTTTCGTTCAAATTTTCAGAAAATTAGGGCTTGGGAAACTCTCTCCAACTAGCGCTCTCGGCAAGTCATGCATGAAAGGGAATAATGATATGAGAGCAGCGTTGATCGTAGTTTCGGGTCTCCTGATGTCTCTTCCTGCCGCTGCTCAGGCAGGTAACTGGACCGGCGAGGGATCTGTCAGTGCTTCGGCGTCCACGGGCAATACGGAAACAACTAATTTTGGGCTCGGGGTCGACCTGGGATATGAGACAGGCCGTTGGATCTATGGCTTCAATGCCAGCGCGGATTATGGCGAAACAGATGGTGTGGAAACAGAGAACCGCTTCCTGATTGGCGGAAAAGCTGACCTTCAACTCCGCGACCGCCTTTTTGCATTTGGCGAAGGTTCATACGAGCGAAACGAATTTTCAGGTTTTGAAAGCCGCATCTTCGCAGGCGCGGGCCTTGGGTATCAGATTTTCGATTCTGACACACTCGCATGGGGCGTTCGGGCAGGCCCGGGTATCAAAATCGATGAGGTCCGACCCGTGATCGTGAATGGTGTCGTCACGACGCCGGGTGAGACAGAAGAGTCTTTCTCATTCCTTGGAAAGTCGGACTTCATGTATGCGTTCAATGAAAATGTGACGCTGACGAACGTGACATCCGGAATTTACGCTGAGGAGTCCACGCAGCTTCAGAATACGACAGCGCTGACAGCTTCTCTGACGAACACACTGTCAGCACGCCTGTCGTTTGATGTCCGTCATGACACGAACCCACCTATGGGCTTTGAAGCGACAGACACAACGACGAAAGCGTCACTCGTTTATAAACTCGCCGAGTAACGCTTTACGCCAGACTGTGATCAGAGCGACGGGTTGATGAGATATTTCTCACCCGTCGCTTTTGCGTTGTAGGCCTTGAGCGTGTCAGGGTTCAGCGCGTCTTTCAGGGAAATTTCCTGCGTATAATGACTTGCGAAAGTCGTCTTCAGTTCGCTGACGACGCGGCTGCGCAGCTTCTCACGGCCTTCATGGCCGATGCGCTGCAGGAATGGCGTAAGCAGCCAGCCGCCGCAGCCCCATGCCATGCCGACACCCGGTGGCAGCACGGTCTGGCTCATATCGAGGCGACCATAGATGTAGACCTGCTTATGCTTGTCAGAGCCATAGCGGCTGTACTCCTTCGCCGTACGATTCAGCGCTGCTTCCATCGCGACGAGAATCTGACCTGCAAGAGGACCACCGCCAATGGCGTCAAACGCTAAAGTCGCGCCAGTTTCTACAAGCGCATCAATCAGCTCTTCCATGAAGTTGTCGGAGCTCGAATTGATGATGTATTTCGCGCCAATGTCCTTAAGGATTTTTTCCTGCTCAGGCTTACGCACAATGTTCACAAGATTGATGCCGTCGGCGATGCAGATCTTGTTGAGCATCTGGCCAAGGTTGGAGGCAGCCGCCGTGTGAACGAGTGCTGTGTGACCTTCAAGGCGCATGGTTTCCGGCATTGAGAGCGATGTGAGTGGGTTCACAAAGCACGAAGCGCCGTCCCGGGCCGATGCGTCATCCGGAAGAGGGAGGCACTGTGCTACATTCAGGCAGCGATATTCAGAGTACATTTCACCGCCAAGCATGGCGACGGTTTTTCCCATCAGGGCCTGAGCGGCAGGGCTGTCACCGGCAGCAACAACCGTACCGGCGCCTTCATTGCCAACGGCAAGAGACTGGTCCATGCGTCCGCCCATCGCGCGCATCGCACCTTGCGGAACTTTGGCTGTAAGAACAGGAAGATCTGACGAGCCGGAAGATTCAATCGTCGAAAGATCAGCCGGACCAACCAGAAGGCCGAGATCTGAAGGATTGATCGGTGTGGCTTCCACGCGAACAACAACTTCATCGGCGCCAGGCGTTGGAACCGGGACTTCAATCAGTGAGAGCTGAAGGTGACCGTCGGATTTGATTTCGGTTCGGATCTGACGACCCTTAGATGGCAGATTAGATGACATGCTTCTTCCTCCAGTATGTGTCTCTTTGTGATTTGCGTAACAAAAATGATCCGCATGGACAGCTATTTATTTTATTCGTTCGTCTCAATTACAGCTTCGGGATCTGAGGCGGGAGCTGCCCCCAGAGCCCGATAGAGCGCGACTGCGTTCAATGCCCGGTCGCGACGCGCCAGAATGAGTTGTTGGCGGGCTGAATAATCCTGACGCTGAGCATCCAGAACTGACAGATAGTCATCAACGCCGACTGTGAAGCGTTCCTGTGAAAGCTCCAGGGTAACGCGGGTGTCTTCTGCGAAAGTCTCAAGCGCGGAGAGCCGTTTGTCGATGGTTTCTGCAACCGCCAGGGCGTCAGCGGTCTCCTGGAAGGCAATTTGAATCGCAACTTCGTATTGCGCGATGGCCTGCTGCTTTTGTGCTTCGCTGACCGTTATTCGAGCCTGACGTGCGCCGGCATCGAAGATGGGAAGGTCGATGGAGGGGCCAAACGACCAGCCAGCAACATCTGAATTGAAGAAGTCTTCGAGATCCGAGCTGGTGTAACCCGCTCTCCCGGTGAGTGTGATGGACGGAAAAAGGGCCGCGCGCGCAGCGCCAATATTAGCATTGGCAGCTATAAGCTGGCGTTCGGCAGCCAGGACATCGGGTCGATTGAGCAGAAGCTCTGACGGCGCTGAGGCAGGAAACTCCAGGACAACTGGCGAGGGCAGTAGCTCAGCGGAGGTTTCTGTCATGTCTGGCAGGCGGGAGCCCACCACAAGACGTAGCGCGTTGAGGTCTTGCTGTATCTGCGCTTCGTACTGAGCGGCTTGCGCTCGTGCGGATTCCACAGACGCAGATGCGCGGCGGGTATCAAGCTCTGTCGCTACGCCGGCATTGAAGAGCTCTGTGGTCAGATTCAGTGAACTTGATTGAGCCTCGACTGTGTCGTTTGCCAGCTCGAGAAGTTCGCGGTCTGTCGCCAGGCGAATATAGAGCTCAGCGACACTGGCGATGACGGCGATGCGTGCTGCGCGTTCACCTTCAATTGTAGCCAGATAGGACTGGAACGCATTTTCGGAGAGGTTGGAGACTCGTCCGAAGAAGTCGAGCTCATAGCCAGTGATCCCGATCTGGGCGATGGCGGAATCGCGGAAACTGGAATTGTTCGGGCCGTTGGTGTCAAAGCGGCCGCCCTCGACCAGGGAGCCGGATGCGGAGACGGTCGGCAGAAGCGCTGAGCGGCTCAGGCCATACTGAGCGCGGGCGATCTCAATACTGGAGGCGGCAACCCGGAGATCTCTGTTTTCCTGAAGAGACAGACCGATCAGCTCTCGCAGCTGTGGCGCTAGGAAAACCTGCTCCCATGCCAGAAGGTCGTCGAAGGCGACACCTGGCTGGTCGCCGGGTAATTCGGCCGGAATGGGCGGCTCGGGGCGGTCATAAACCGGCGCAAGATTCATGCAGCCCGACAGCGCCAGCGCTCCGACGGATACAAGCAGATGACGAGTGCTCAACATTAGGCCGGTACTCCTGAAGTCTCGCGCGGCTTGAGCGGCTTACCGCCCGTGAGTTTTCGTACAACCACGTAGAAGAGCGGGGCGAAGACGAGGCCGAAGAAGGTCGCGAAAATGATGCCGCCAAGGACGGTCGTGCCGATCGCAACACGTGCGCCAGCGCCCGCGCCCGAGGAAATCGCAAGCGGAAGGACACCGAAACCAAAGGCAAAGCTGGTCATCAGGATTGGACGGAAGCGCATTTCCACGGCTTCGAGGGTCGCTTGTACGAGCTCCTTGCCCTGTTCTTCCAGACCCTTGGCGAATTCGACAATCAGGATCGCATTTTTCGAAGCCAGACCAACTGTAGTCAGAAGGCCGACCTGGAAGAAGACGTCATTAGAGAGGCCGCGGAAGTGCGCGGCAGCAACAGCGCCGGCGACACCAAACGGCGCCACCAGAAGAACCGCAACTGGTACCAGCCAGCTTTCATACAGCGCAGCGAGGCACAGAAACACGAAGGCGATGGAGAGGGCATAGAGCAGTACTGCCTGATTGCCAGAATCGCGTTCCTGAGCCGAGATGCCAGACCATTCAAGCGTTACGCCGTCGGGGAGCCGATCCACCAGTTCTTCCATTTTATCCATGGCATCGCCTGAGCTGACGCCTTGAGCTGGCGCGCCCTGAATGTTCACCGCTGGCATACCATTGTAGCGCTGAAGCTGCGGCGAACCAAAGCTCCAGTTGGTCGAGGCGATCTCATCAATCGGGATCATATCACCCTGAGCGTTTCGTGCCTGCCAGTAGCTAATGTCCTCCGGTTGCATGCGATAGGGAGCATCCCCCTGGACGTAGACGCGTTTGATCCGTTCGCGGTCGATGAAATCGTTCACATAGCGTCCACCGTAAGCGACAGACAGAAGGCTGGTAGCATCTGAAAGCGAAATGCCGAGGGCCTGTGCTTTTTGAAAGTCGAGTTCAATGTTGAGCTCTGGAGCATCCGGCAAGCCATTGGGACGAACGCTTGTCAGAATTGATTCCTGGCGCGCCATTCCGAGTAGCTGGTTTTGGGCATCCAAGAGTGCGTCGTGACCGATCCCTCCGGAATCCTGAAGATAGAGGTTGAAACCACCCGAGTTGCCAAGCGAGCGGATTGGTGGAGGCGCAATCGCGAAAACCTGTGCTTCTGTAAACTGAGAGAAATGCTGATTGGCGCGTTGCGTGAGCGCTGCAACAGACTGACTTGGATCAGGACGTTCGCTCCAGTCTTTGGTTGCCGCAAAGATGATCCCGTTATTCTGTCCGTTACCCGTGAAGTTGAATCCAGCGAGGGCAAAAGCGCCGCTCAGAATATCTTCTTCTTCGGTTGCATAATACTCGTAAACATCATTCACCACCTCGAAAGTACGCTCGATACTGGAGCCCTGAGGCAATTGGATCAGCGTGAAGAACTGGCCCTGATCCTCGTCAGGAAGGAATGAGGTCGGAAGTCGCGAGAAGCCGACAGCGATAATGCCAAGAATGATTGCGAATACGCCCATGAAAATCCAACGTCGGCGGATCACTCGCGCCACGACGCTTTCATATCCGTTTCGAAGTTTATCGAACCCGGAATTGAATGTTTCAGCAGGCTTTGAGAGCCATCCCTTTTTCGTTGAGTGTTTGGACTTGAGGAGCGTTGCACAGAGGGCAGGTGACAGTACGAGTGCAATCAAAACCGATAGCGCCATGGCAGACACAATTGTGACCGAGAACTGGCGGTAAATCACGCCCGCAGAGCCCGGGAAGAACGCCATCGGAATGAAGACCGCAGAGAGCACGACCGCAATACCGATCAGCGCGCCTGTAATCTGATCCATCGACTTCTTGGTCGCTTCTTTCGGAGAAATGTTCTCTTCTTCGAGGACACGCTCGACGTTTTCCACCACGACAATGGCATCATCAACCAGAAGTCCGATCGCAAGAACGATTGCGAACATGGTGAGCATATTGATCGAGAATCCGAGCGTATAGAGGATCGCGAACGTACCCAAAAGCACGATCGGAACAGCAATCATCGGGATGAAGGCTGCGCGAAAGCTTTGAAGAAAAACCAGAATGACAAGGAAGACGAGGAAGACGGCTTCCATAAGGGTTTTCTCAACTTCGTGAATTGAAGTTTCGATGAAGGGCGTGGTGTCGACGGCGAAACCATAATCGAGATCTGTTGGAAATTCATTCGAGAGATCTGCGACAGCTTCCTTTACCGCTTCAACCGTGTCCAGGGCGTTTGCGCCTGTCGCAAGTGTGATGGCAAAGCCTGACGCCGGAGACCCATTGAAGTTCGATTCAGCATCATAAGTTTCAGGACCGAATTCGACGCGCGCAACGTCTTCAAGACGGATGGAGGCTCCATTGGTCGTTGTTCGGATGAGAAGGTTGCGAAACTGGTCAGGGGTCCTCAGTAGGGACTGCATTGTAATTGTGGCGTTGATTTCCTGACCTGGAACGGACGGGGCACCACCGATGGCGCCTGAAGAAATTTGGGTGTTCTGCTCGCGGATCGCATTGATCACATCGGACGGCAAAAGGTTGAATTGGGCGAGCTTTGTTGGATCAAGCCAGATCCGCATGGCGTATTGCGATCCGAAGACACGCATTTCACCCACGCCATCAATCCGGCTGATCCGATCATACATGTTGGAGTAGATATAGTCGCCGATATCATTGCGGTCGTATGTCTTGTTCGGCGAGAAGATCGACGTGATGAGCAGGAATCCGCCCGTCGATTTGTTAACGCGTACGCCCTGACGCTGAACCTGTTCCGGCAGCAAAGGTGTCGCGAGCGATAGTTTGTTCTGAACCTGAACCTGAGCGATGTCAGGATCTGTTCCAGGTTCGAAGGTCAGAGTAATGCTGCTGATACCAGCCGAATTTGACGTTGAAGAGATATAGTCGAGGCCATCAAGGCCAGTCATACGCTGCTCAATCACCTGGGTGACTGAGTCTTCCACCGCCTCAGCAGATGCGCCGGGGTAAACGGCGTTCACGTTTATGGTGGTCGGCGCAATCTCTGGATACTGTTCGATCGGCAGAGCGCGGAGAGACATGAGGCCCGCCATCATGATGATGATGGCGATGACCCATGCAAAGACCGGGCGTTCAATAAAGAAACGGGCCATGAAATCGGTCGCTATTCTGAAGTTGAGGATGATTCGCGGGTCGCGACATCCTGGGAAGCCGGTTTAGAGGCCTGAACAGTCACTTCCGTTCCGGCACGAAGCGACTGAAAGCCGCTGACAACAACTCGTGCGCCGGGGGTGAGACCCTCTGAAATAATCCAGTCAGTGCCTCTCGATTCCCGGATAGTGACGGGTTGTTCCTGAGCGACGTTCTGGTCATCGATTACATAGACATAGGCTTCGCCGCGTTGCGTTCTCTGGATGGCGCGCTGAGGAACGCGATATGCGCCGTCATAGCTACCTGCAGAGAAGCTTGCAGTGATGAACATTCCGGGTAGCAGTAATCCGTCACTGTTTGGCACGACAGCGCGAACGATGACCGTGCCTGCTGCTTCATCAACATTGACCTCGCTGAAGCCCAGTCGCCCGGTTTCAGGATAGGTGGTACCATTCTCCAGCTGGATCGTGACCGGGATTTCTGTTTCATCACCGCTGTTAGCCGTCATGATATTGCCGGATGCGACCTCCTGCTTCCATCGAAGGACTTCTGAACTCGGCGCAGTGAGATCGACATAGATCGGGTCAAGTTGCAGCACCCGCGCGAGACTTTGGCTTTGATTGGCGGTGACGAGCGCGCCTGGTGTGACGGTCGACCGACCGATCTGACCAGAAATAGGGGAGCGGACCGTCGTCCGTTCAAGATCAATACGTGCACGCTGCAAAGCTGCCTTGTTGATGCCAATAGTGGCTTCAGCCTGCTTTGCTGCTGCAACTGCGTTGTCATAGTCCTGACGGCTCACGGCATTGATTTCAGAGAGCCTTCTGAATCGCTCTGCGGTCTCCCGGGCGGCGGCGGCATTTGCTTCCGCACCTTCAAGCGAGGCCGCAGCGCTTTGCACTTCGGCCTGATATTCAGCAGGGTCAATCTTGTAGAGCGCTTCGCCTGCGGTAACCTTTTGTCCCTCAGTAAACAGGCGTTTTTGAATGAGGCCGGTGACTTGTGGTCTAATCTCAGCTTCGGCAAAAGCTCTCGCTCTGCCTGTCAGTTCGCGGACGCTCTGGACACGCTCTGGAGAAACTGTGATTGTTTCCACCTTAACGGCTTGTGGAGGCTGTGTTTGTTGCTGTGACTGCTGTGCGCCCTCATTGCCTGGTGAGCACGCGACAACTGAAGCTAAAGGCAGCAGCAGCGCCGAGACAAGCAGGCTACGTCGTTGGTTTTTAGAGCCCGAAGCTAAACCTGATTTCATCCCGACAATCCAGATCGTTGATGTTTTAGAATGTTCGTTCTAAATAATTGTGCATTGCGGCAAGTCAAGCAAGATCGCCAGGTTTCACGAGAGATTGATGATAGACGACTATACTCAACTAAGGGGCCGAAAGGCTTTAAGGTGTTCTCAGGTCTTAGATGCGGCATCGATATGCTTTGTTGATAAGGGCTTCCACGGTGCCGGAATGGCAGAAATAGCCGATCAGGCCCAGATGAGTACCGGTCACATTTACCACTATTTTCGAAACAAAGACGCGATCATAAAAGCAATCGTTATACGCGAAGGCCAGCGTGTTCTGGAGCTTGTTCAGGAACTACGCCAACTTCCCGCCGATTCTTTTGCTGAATTCTTAATTGACCGCCTGGATGAGCATCTGATTGGTGATGAGACTCTTTTTCAGTCTCGTTTGAGCTTTGAGATTCTGGCTGAAAGTCAGCGAAATCCGGAGATCGCTGGGCTTCTCAGGGAGAATGAGAGCCGGAAAACTGAGGTGATCGAGAATATTCTGAGGGAAAAATTCGATCGTGATGACATTCCAGACATTGTCGATGCACTTAACACGCTTTTTGCAGGCGTGAGCGCGAGTTCCGTCCGCCTTGGAAAGACGGACGGAGCACGTTTGAGCCCCGCACTCAGGCGTTTTCTGAGAGATCTTTTCGCGGAGAAACGATAACGCCACCCCGGAAGAGTGGCGTTATCTGCTATTTTGGTGGTGTCCTCAGACGTCCAAGAAGCCCTTTTGCTTCATCCAATCGAGGATCTGTTCTGCTGATTCGTCAGCCGTCAGTTCCGTTGTGTCGATTGAAAGTTCTGGTTCGACTGGTGGCTCGTAGGGGCTGTCGATGCCGGTGAAATTCTTGATTTTACCTTCTCGGGCCTTTTTGTAGAGGCCTTTGACATCCCGTTTCTCAGCCACTTCGAGCGGCGTGTTGACGTAGATTTCGATGAACTCGCCTTCTTCCATCATGTTACGTGCCATGCGTCGTTCAGAACGGAATGGTGAGATGAATGAAACGAGCGTAATGAGGCCGGCATCCGCCATGAGCTTGGCGACTTCGGAAACGCGACGAATGTTCTCGACGCGGTCGGCGTCTGTGAAGCCGAGATCGCGGTTCAGGCCGTGGCGGACGTTGTCACCGTCCAGCAAGTAAGTGTGCCTGTCGATTGAATACAGGCGTTTCTGCAAGGCGTTCGCGATGGTCGACTTGCCTGAGCCTGAGAGGCCTGTGAACCACAGTACGCAGGCTTTCTGACCTTTTTGAGAAGAATGAGCCGCCTTATTGACGTCCACTGACTGCCAGTGAATGTTGCCCGCACGGCGAAGCGCGAAATCAATCAGACCCATCCCAACGGTGTTATTCGTCAGTCTGTCGATGAGAATGAAGCCGCCAGTCTCGCGAATGTCGTTGTAAGCATCAAACGGTACAGTCTGGTCGAGAGAGAGTGTGCAAACACCTACTTCGTTCAGAGACAAGTCCCGGGCAGGGCGATCCTGCAAGTCGGACATATCAATCCGATACTTGGTTTCGTTGATCTGAGCAGTGACCATTTTTGAGCCGATCTTCAGAAGATAACGGCGGCCGGGCAAAAGTTTTTCGTCTGACATCCAGAAAATGCGGGCCTGAAACTGGTCTGCGACTTCAGCTGGATTTTCGGCAGTGCAAATCAGATCTCCACGTGAAGTATCGACTTCATCTGCAAAGCAAACCGTGACGGACTCGCCAGCGACAGCTTCCTGAACATCTTTGTCACCCGACAGGATACGCGTAACTGTGGTTTCTTTCGCGCTCGGCAACGTTTTGACGCGATCACCAACCCGAACGACGCCTGAGGGGATCAGTCCCGAAAAACCACGAAAATCCAGGTTCGGACGGTTTACATACTGAACCGGCAGACGGAACGGCGCGTTCAGTCGTTCGTCGTCAACTGGAACCGTCTCAAGGTACTCCATAAGTGCCGGACCATCATACCACGGCGTCAGATCAGACTTTGAGGCGATGTTTGTACCCTCAAGCGCGGACATCGGGATTGCCTGAATCTCGATACCGGCCGCCAGTTCTTCGGCGAATTCGATGAATTCGGCCTCAATGTCATCAAAAACCGATTGCTCATAGTTCATCAGGTCCATCTTGTTGATGGCCAGAACCAGTTTGCGAATACCTAAAGAGGACGCAATGAAGGCGTGTCGACGGGTTTGTTCGAGGACGCCCCGGCGCGCGTCAATCAGCAGGATTGCGAGATCTGCGGTTGAGGCGCCCGTCGCCATGTTCCGTGTGTATTGAACGTGGCCTGGAGTGTCGGCGACGATGAATTTGCGCTTGTCTGTCGAGAAGAAGCGATAGGCAACGTCAATTGTAATGCCTTGCTCGCGCTCAGCTGCGAGTCCGTCCACCAGAAGCGCAAAGTCAATGTTTTCGCCCTGAGTTCCGACGCGCTTGGAGTCTGCTTCCAGAGATTCCAGCTGATCTTCAAAGATCATTTTGGAGTCGAACAGCATACGGCCGATCAGCGTTGATTTACCGTCATCGACTGAGCCGCAAGTAATGAAACGCAGGAGGGACTTATTTTCGTGAGCTTCCAGATAAGCTGAGATGTCACTGGCGATGAGATCAGACTGATGGGACATCTTAGAAGTATCCTTCCTGCTTCTTCTTCTCCATTGACGCGGACTGGTCCCTGTCAATGACGCGGCCTTGACGTTCAGAAGATCTCGTCAGCAGCATTTCCTGAATAATATCTTCCAGACTTGTCGCTTCACTTTCCACGGCGCCTGTCAGCGGGTAGCAACCGAGCGTCCGGAAGCGAACGGATTTCTCGACCGCTGTTGCGCGCAACTCTTCCGGCATGCGATCGTCATCGACCATGATTTGAGTGCCTTCCCATTCAACGACTGGGCGCTTTGCAGAATAGTAGAGCGGTACGATCTCAATGCTCTCCCGGCGGATGTATTGCCAGATGTCGAGTTCTGTCCAATTCGAGAGCGGAAAAACACGAATGCTTTCGCCCTTGCGTATACGTGTGTTGTAGAGGTTCCAGAGTTCGGGACGCTGATTTTTTGGATCCCAGCGATGTTCGGAGGTTCGGAACGAGCAGATGCGCTCTTTGGCACGTGACTTTTCTTCGTCGCGTCGCGCGCCGCCGAATGCCAGATCGAAGCCATACTTGTTAAGAGCCTGTTTCAGAGCAGCGGTTTTCATAACATCAGTGTGCAAAGCTGACCCGTGAGTGAACGGCCCGACTCCATCATCCACGCCTTCCTGGTTGATGTGGACCAGAAGCTCGAGACCGGTTTCCGCCGCGCGCCGATCCCGAAATTCGATCATTTCGCGGAATTTCCAGGTCGTATCAACATGCAGGAGCGGAAAAGGCGGTTTGCTCGGATAGAAGGCCTTCATCGCGAGATGAAGCATGACCGCGCTGTCCTTGCCGACAGAATACAGCATGACGGGCCGTTCTGCATCAGCAACGACCTCGCGCATGATGTGCATGCTCTCCGCTTCCAGGCGGTCCAAATGGGTTAGATTTTTCAAAACGCTCCCCTCAAGCTGGGCATTCAATTGGACGAACTTCGTCTAAACAATCGCACACGGCGCGCCAACCTACGACGAAGTGAAATGATCAGATAAGATAGAAAAACTCTTTCGTGATCATTTTAGAGCCGATTGAGTAACTCTAACATTCACTAAACTTATCTGCGTCAGTCGCGATTGACACTTGTATTCAGATAAGCGGCTCCAGTGTATTCAGATAAGCGGCTCCAGACAGCCAAGGATATGATAGAAAGAGCTCGCTGGCGCACGATCCAGGAGGTTCTGGCCGTCGGCGCTCAGCTGGTCTCTCCAATACCCTGTCGATTGGCCGTCAAAGAACAGATAATTCTCTTCTAAACGCTCCAGCATTGAGAGTGCTGCGTCCAGGTCCTGAGAGGTGCCACTCTGGAGCTTCAGGCGAATGTATTCAGTTTGGGGCCATAGGCGGCTGGTCGGTTCATTCATCAGTCGGCCGTCTGGATGAACATGATCCATCACGAGTCCGGTCAGTGGATTGATGCCATATTTGTCGGCGAACGCTTCCATTGTCGCGCCAGCTTCGATGCTATCGCCTGTCAGCGCTGCATAATGCCGAAGCAGGTATGTCCATTCGATCAAATGGCCTGGCTCCACAGCAAGATCGATGTCCCGCGCGCTCTGCGGCAACGGTGACAGATCTTCATTGAAGAATTCACGCAGGAGCCCGCCAACGCAGAAATGCGACTTGAAAAGACCGACAATTTCACGCGCCAGTTCTGCCATACGCTCATGCCGGTGAAGCTTCATCCAGGCCATTGAGGCTTCCAGAAGGTGCATATGCGGATTTGCGCGCCGGTAAACCTGCCTAGTCGGCATGCTTTCCTTAAAGCCTAGACCAGAATGACGAAGTGTAGACTGTAAATAATCCATCACTTGCTCAGCCACTTTAAGGATAGCTTTGTCGCCGGTGGCCTTATAGGCCCAGGCCAGGCTGAACAGCACGAAGGCGTGGTCATAAGTATCGGCTTGCGTATCGATCAATTCGCCTTTCGGTGAGAGTACGTGTCCGAAGCCGCCATCATCGCGACGTCCATGTCTGAGCATGAAATCAAGCGGAATATTCAGAACATCAATCGCCGGTTCGTAGCCCAGCAAATAGGCATGGGAGAGAACATAGGTCTGACGGGCCTGTACGCGAAGCCGTTTCGGCATGTCGATCAGCGGATTCCCTTGAAAATCTACTGCTTCGAATGCGCCCCCATTTGATCGGTCGAGACCGTTCTCAATCCAGAAAGGAAGGGCCTTTTCGAATAACCAATGGCGTACTTTTTCTTTCTTCTGATTGATATAAGCGGTGGATCCTGGACCATGGTGGTGCGCTGCGGGATGATCCTGCTCACTCAGATGTTTGTGTATGGCTTTAACCTGCTGCACCATATTTTTGGGGCAGATCAGCATGGCATCCGCTGTATCGACCACGATCATGTCAGAAAGCCCGACAACGGCAATGAGTTTGTCGTGCGATCGAATGAGACTATTCGTCGTGTCAACGGCTACAACGTCGCCTTCAAGCACATTTCCGTCATCGTCTGATTGAGCAATTTCATGCGCTGCGGACCAACTTCCGACATCATTCCAGCCAAAATTGGCAGGGAGGACGGCCGCCTTCTTTGTGTGTTCCATGACCGCAAAATCGATGGAGTTCTTCGGGATGGCTTTGAATGTTGTGGCATTTAGCCCGATGCGGGTCACGCCCTTTGAAGAGGTAGACTTTTTCGCGTCTGAAAATGCCAGCCTGGCCTTCGTGGCGATTTCTTTCTCGTGTGTGGTGAGCTCAGATAGAAAGGTCTCCGGGGTAAACGCAAACATGCCTGAATTCCAGAGAAAATCTCCGCTCGCCAGATACTGTTGAGCCGTCTCCTGATTGGGCTTCTCAACAAAACGGGCAACCTGATAACTCTTCAGTCCTTCAATGGGCATTTCTGCCCGATTGATATAACCGAACCCTGTCTCTGGAGCGTTGGGAGTTATGCCGATTGTTGAAATAAAGCCCTGAACTGCGGCCTGTCCAGCGTGAATGAGGGCATCATGGAAGCCGGGAATGTCTGCGATATGGTGATCTGCTGGCAGAAGCAGAACAACATATTGTTCGTCCGGATCATCTGCCTGAACCGCTTGCCCCCAGAGCGATGCGATGGCAGCCGCAGCAGCCGTGTCGCGCCCCATGGGCTCAGCAATAATGGCTGAAAGTTCTGCACCTTCGGACGTCATCTGATCTTCGATTTCGTCCGCATAACTTTTCCCGCACAAGAGTACGGGCGCTATACAGTTCGGGTGGGCTTGAAGCCGAAGAACCGTGTTCGCGAGAAGTGATTTTTCACCGATAAGATTCTGAAGTTGCTTGGGTGCAAAGGTGCGTGATGTTGGCCATAGTCTCGTCCCAGAGCCGCCACACAGAATTGTTGGTATAATTTTCATCACGGTCCCCCTTAAACCATGCCAATTGGGCGTCTAATGCCATTTGCATCAAGGATTTGAAAGCCCCCAGAACAGGTGAGATTTCCAAAATTCATACCGGTGCCTAAGGAATGTAAACCTGAGCGGGTGAGTGGCCTGATTCTCGCTCTTTGAAAGGTGTGAAAAATCAGGGTTGCGGCGACACGAAAGAATTTCCATCTTGAGCATGGACGAAACACAGAAACTGAGTTAGTGACCCCCACTTCACCCAAAACGAGAAGCTGAACGTATGTCGGAGAAGAAACCGCGCACAGGCCCGCTTACCTTTTTGAAGCAGGTGCGCGCAGAAGGAAGCAAAGTTACCTGGACAACCCGCCAGGAGACAATCGCAGCGACGATCATGGTCTTGATCATGGTTGTGATCGCGTCGACATTTCTGTTTCTGGTCGATTTCGTCTGGGGTATTCTGATCCCGATGATCACCGGTGCAGCTTAAAGTCAGGAGATGACTGGCATGGGCCAGAAAGATACTGTGAATCCGCGCTGGTATATCGTCCACGCTTATTCGAACTTCGAAAAGAAAGTCGCTGCGTCTATTCGTGAGCAGGCTCAGATGAATGATCTGGAGCACCTCATTGAGCAGATTGAAGTGCCGACTGAAGAGGTGGTGGAGGTCGTTCGCGGTCGCAAGCGTACACGCGAACAGCGGTATTTCCCCGGTTATGTGCTCATGAAGGCTGTGCTGACGGATGACATTTATCACATCGTCAAGAACACGCCGAAGGTAACCGGTTTTCTTGGAGCAGAAGGTGGCAAGAAGCCCCTCCCGGTTTCCGAGCGCGAAGTTCAGCGAATTCTTGGTGAGGCGGAAGAGGCGCATGATCGTCCGCGTCCAACGATCTCCTTCGAAATTGGTGAGCAGGTTCGCGTTAATGACGGCCCGTTCCAATCTTTCGAAGGTTCGGTCGAGGAAGTGGACGAAGAGAATGGCCGCCTAAAAGTCATGGTTTCGATTTTTGGTCGCGCCACGCCTGTGGAACTCGAATATGGTCAGGTCGATAAGATCAACTGATCGGTATTCAGGAATTATTTCAGAAAACCCGGCCGTTGCGCCGGGTTTTTTGTTAACCGAGAGGTCACTATCAGCCTCTTGCGTCTGCCACGTCTCTCCTGTATACGCGCCGCTTCCGTGTGGAAGGTCCCTCGTAAGTCCATGAGGCGAACCCGACCACGCACCCGTAGCAGTGGCGAGCTGAAAGACGCAGACCACACCTAAACATGTGAGGGATACATGGCTAAGAAACTCCTGGGGCAGCTTAAGCTCCAGATCCCGGCTGGCGCGGCAAACCCGTCTCCACCGGTTGGACCAGCGCTCGGTCAACGCGGCATCAACATCATGGAATTCTGTAAGGCCTTCAACGCGAAGACCGCGAACGCAGAAAAAGGCGTGAAGCTGCCTGTCGTGATTACGTACTATCAGGACAAGTCTTTCACGTTCATCGTGAAAACACCGCCTGCGTCTACACTGCTCATGAAGGCAGCGAAAAAGAACAAGGGTTCTCAGAAGCCGGGTCATGATTCCATGGGTAAAGTCACCATGGCGCAGTGCCGTGAGATCGCGGAAACAAAAATGGAAGACCTGAACGCCAACGACCTTGATGCAGCTCAGCTCATCATCGCCGGTTCTGCGCGTTCCATGGGTCTGGAAGTTGTGGAGTAAGTCTGATGGCCGGAAAAAGAATGGCAGCTGCTCTGCAAAACGTTGATCGCAACAAAACCTACACAATCGAGGAAGCGGTCAGCCTCGTTAAATCCAATGCCAAGGCAAAATTCGATGAGACCATCGACATTGCTGTGAACCTTGGTGTTGATCCGAAATACGCCGATCAGATGGTTCGTGGTGTCTGTAACCTGCCAGCTGGCACGGGCCGTACGGTCCGCGTTGCAGTCTTTGCGCGTGATGCGAAGGCTGAAGAGGCGAAGGAAGCGGGCGCAGAGATCGTCGGTGCTGAAGACCTGATGGAAAAGATCCAAAACGGTTTCATGGATTTTGATCGTGTTATCGCGACACCAGACATGATGCCGGTTGTGGGTCGCCTTGGTAAGGTGCTTGGTCCGCGCGGCCTGATGCCCAACCCGAAAGTAGGTACGGTTACGCCGAACGTGGCGCAGGCCGTTAAAGACTCCATGGGTGGTGCTGTCGAATTCCGCGTTGAAAAGGCGGGCATCGTTCATGCTGGTGTTGGCAAAGCAAGTTTCTCTGAGGAAGACCTCAACAAAAACATCACTGCTTTTGTGTCTGCGTTGGTAAAAGCAAAGCCGACTGGCGCGAAGGGCACGTATGTCAAGAAAATCGCTCTGTCGTCTTCCATGGGGCCGGGTATTGTCATCGACACATCGGCAGCGATGGCTGCTGCGCAGTAACAAAGTGAATCAGTGACAAATTATTGAGCCTGGCCACCCGTGTGGCCGGGCTTTTTTATTTGCTCGGCAGTCTCGCCAGGCGTTTTGTATGTGTCGGTCCTTCCGGGCGTGGGCGATAAAATAAAGGGTAAGCGGATTAAATGGTTGATCTTACCTTTGCATGAGAGT
>CETS01027990.1_pt1 | contig 16802 bp, 15 predicted proteins | sample 356391 | NCBI WGS metagenome assembly CETS01 (sample SAMEA2622673, study PRJEB7988) | marine metagenome | isolation source: saline water (ENVO:00002010), including
AGCGGCGCGGAAAGGCGGGCGGTGACCCATCAGAAGAGGGGGCTGCAGATTCTGTTTCCGGGCGCACGCCAAAATAACGCCCATACCAGGCCCCCGTCGCAAACGGATCCGAAGCGTACATATGGATGTGACCGAACTCGTCTGTCGCTGCCGTGTTCAACTCGATCAAAGTCCCGTCCGGGCTCTCAACATACATGTAGTAGAACTCGCCGGGCTTGTAGCGCGTCACGCCGCCCACAAGCTCCGTTAAGGGCACGGTAATGTTGTTGCCGAGCTTTTTTTGTTTTTCGAATTCAGCTTGCGGGTCTGGCGCACCCCACCCGATATGCCAGATCGGCGTCACCAGATCGGTTGGGGCTGCTCTCTCCACCTGATTGAAAAACACCCAGGCATCGCCGGACTGTACTGACGCATCAACCCCCGGAAAGGGTTCGGGCACAGCGTTGAAGTGAGCGCTATAGTAGGCTTCAGCGGCTGCGCTGTCGGTCGTATTGATATGGACATGATGCCAGCGCGCACCCCGAATAAGTGGCTCGCTTTGCGTTTGGGTATCCAGTGTCTGAGCGCACCCAGCCGGTAAGAGGCTAAGCGTTGATGCGAGAACAAGGCCAGTGATGAAGTGGAGGGTCGTTTCTGACGTCATGAGGCAAGTTCCAGCAACTCAATGGCAATTTTGTCCGGGCCTTCCACGAAAGCATGGCGGATGCCGGGCGCCAGATCTGATGCAGGTTCTAAGACCGTCACCCCTGTCTGTTTGAAAGTCAGAAGCGCAGCATCCAGGTCGGGCACCTCAATGCCAATATGATCGTTCACATTTCCGCGTGGAGAAACGAGTTCATCAGTTTCGCGCCAGTCTTTCCTGAACGCCGTCTGTGAGTATTCGACCGGGTAGATGATCATATTGACCTGATCGAATTGATGCGATGAAGACGGCCCATTTTGAAGGCCGGTTGGCGCAATCACGGGTGCCCGGCTGGTTTCCGACGTTGATAACGGTCGGCCTTCTACGCCGAAATAGCGAATATACCAGTCGCCCGCGGTGATCGGCTCTGCGCTGAACATATGCACATGGCCGAAATCGTCGGTACGTGCAGTATTCAGCTCGATCAGTGTCCCGTCGGGGCTGCGGAGGTACATGTAGAAAAATCGCCCGGGCGCTATTCGTGGAATGCTGCCATGAATATCGGTTATTGGCTGGACGAATTCTGCGCCGAGCGCCTGCTGCTTTTCATAAGCAGATTGTGGGTCCGGCGCGCCCCATCCAATGTGCCAGATAGGTGAGTTGAGTGCCGTGGAGGGCTCTTCATCAACCTTCGTGAAAAGAAGCCAGGCATTCTGCGCTTTAACGGCAGCATCCGCGCCCGGAAACGCGCTGACCTCAGCATTGAAATGACGCTCATAATACGCCGCAGATGCCTCCGGGTTGGTCGAGTTGATATGCAGATGATGCCATCTTGCTCCCTCAATCAGAGGCGAACTGGGAGACTGCGCCTGGGTCTCACTGAGAGAGGTGCATGCGCCGAGGATGGCGCATAAAGCCAGGAGCGGAATGCGCCTGACGATATCTTGTTTGAACAATCCTTATCCTCCCCGGATTTTGTCTTTCTCACCAATAGGATTTATTTTCTGGGACGAACAGCCCCAAGATTTATGACGTCAGCCCGGTGCTGAATTGCCTTTCCAGCAGAGTACGCCTATCGATTGAACCAACAAGGAATTTTCGGTCCGACAGGGAGCGGTGAATTCCAGACGTGTCAGGGGCGGGTTGAAGCGGGCCATAGAGCCAGTCTCGGCCCTGAGGGAGGTTCACCGGAATGGCTCGTATTGCGAATTGGATTTTTGCTGCCTTTCTGGCGGCGGTCGGACTTTACCTGACCATTCGTGGTTTTACGCTGATCTCGCTTGGCGGCAGCTGGTATTATGCGCTTGCAGGCCTCGCCCTGCTGGGTGTCGTCGTGCTGCTTTTCATGGGACGGGGATTTGCCGGTCTGCTTTATGCCATGATCGTGGCGGCCACTGTGGTCTGGTCTGTTCCGGAAGCAGGTTTGGATCTGCTCGCGCTCTTGCCGCGCCTCGCGGCATGGTTGGTAGTGGGTCTCTGGTTTCTGACGCCATGGTATCGCGCGGGCGTTAAGGGGTCTGGCGGCAGCGTGTGGGTCGGTGGGGCCAGTCTCGCCGGTGTGCTCCTTCTCGCTATAAGCGCCTTCCAGAAAGGTGAGGTCATTGAGTTTGAGCGGAACGTGCCACAGACCGTCGCCTCTGAGGATGACTGGGTACGCTATGGCAATACCGATGAAGGCACACGCTTTTCTACTCTGTCGCAAATCACGCCTGAAAACGTCTCAGAGCTGGAAGAAGTCTGGCGGTTTGATACCGACATTCCCTATGATCTGAAGCTCACCCCGATCCAGATTGAGGGGCGGGTCTATTTCTGCACGGCGGGCAATATCGTGTTCGCCATCGATGCCGAAACCGGGGAGGAAATCTGGAAACATAACCCGATCAACACAGTCGCCGGATCCAATCCCGAAGAACTGGGCCGTATGGGCAACAGATTTTCTCGCGGCTGCCGGGGTGTTGCCTATTACGAGGCGCAGAACAGTACGACGCCCGCCTGCGAACGCCGCATTATTTCGGGCACCACAGACGCTCGTTTGATCGCATTGAGCGCGGAGACGGGCGAACAGTGCGCTGACTTTGGCGTCGATGGCGAGGTCGACCTTCGTCAGGGGCTCGGTCCGCATGCGCAATGGGCCTATATGCATACAGCAGTGCCGCTCGTCGCGGGCGACAAGATCGTGGTTGGTGGCTGGGTGGTCGACAATCAGGAACTCGGTCAGCCCTCTGGCGCCATCCGTGCCTTCAACGCCGAAGATGGCAGCTTTGCCTGGGCCTGGGATATTGGCCGGCCAGGCGATACCAGTATGCCGGAAGGGGGTGAAACCTTCACGCGCGGCATTCCAAATGTCTGGTCGATTACGAGCTATGACCCAGAGCTCAATATGATCTTTGCGCCGACGGGCAATGCCTCGCCGGACTATTATGGCGCCAAGCGCCGTGACATTGATGATGAGATCAATGCCTCTGTGGTGGCCATCAATGCCGATACCGGTGAACGCGTCTGGTCTTATCGCACGGTCTATCACGACATCTGGGACTATGACGTGCCATCCCAGCCGACATTGCTTACCATCAACAAGAATGGCGAAGAGATTCCAGCTGTGGCTCAACCGACCAAGCGCGGCGAGATCTTTCTGCTGGATCGCCGTGATGGCACACCGATCTGGCCAGCCACGGAATGTCCGGATGGGTCAGCAGCATCATCGCTCGGTGAATGCCCCGTGCCGCAAAACCCGGCGCCCGGTGACTGGACCTCGCCAGTCCAGCCGTTTTCCGGTCTGCCAAATTTCCGTGAGCCACGAACCGAGAAAGATATGTGGGGGCTCACCCCACTCGATCAGCTCTATTGCCGGATCGAGTTCAAGAAGATGCGCTATGAAGGCCATTTCACACCGCCCATGCCCGGTGGCGGCGTCATGGGGCGAGACGAAACCTGGGGCGGCACGTTCCAGTATCCCGGCAATCAGGGCGGATTTAACTGGCCGAGTGTTTCTGTGGATGCCGAGAATGGTCTTCTGATCGCTCAGCCTATGATGCTCGGCAATCGCATCTATTTGATGACCGCAGAAGAGTCGGCCATTGAACGCGCTGGCGGCCGTCAGGCTATTGATGACCATGACGTCTCTGGCGGGATCGTGCCGCCTCCGGCGCCGGATCTTACAGGGCAGGGGTCATGGGACGTCGACGCGACCCGTTATGCGAGTACGAGCCGGTTCACATCTAAATGGAAGATTCCGTTCACGGACATTGCATCAGACATGCTTTGCTTCGAGCCACCCTATGGTGTGCTCGCCGTGATTGATCTGAACAATAACCAGCTCCTCTGGAAACGGCCAATCGGGAATATGAATGACCTTGGCCCGTTTGGTCTCAAGCCGGGGCTGTCTATGTTCGAGGTGGGAACGCCAGTCTATGGCGGCACGATGACCACACGGTCGGGCCTGATTTTTCAGGTCGGTACGTTCGATTCAACCTTTCGCGCGATCGATCTGAGTAGTGGAAAAACACTCTGGTCAAAACGCCTGAGAGCCACCTCCAATGGCACCCCGATCACTTACAGTCGCGGTGGCCGCCAGTATGTCGTGGTCTCAGTGCCAGATGATCCGGACACCGGTGATCCAACAGGTGAAGGCGCGCATATGATAGCGTTTGCCCTGCCCCGTTAACGCGCCTGTCAGTATCTCGTCCATTCTGGCTCAGAAAGGCGTTGTGAACCGGGTTTGCTGCCTTGAGTTTCTGTGCGTGGGCTGAAACAATCAGCGCTCTTATGCAGAACACAACTCTTCATCCGATCAAGGACATTCAGGCCGCTATTCAGGGCGGGCGCTTCTCCGAAGCGCTCGACCGGCTTGAACCGATCCTCGTGAGCGAACCTGAACATCAGGATGCGCTTTACATGGCCGCCGTCAGCGCGCGATATCTGAATGCCTATGACAAAGCCGAAGCCTTTCTTGCTCGGCTGAAGCAGGTCGCGCCGGATTTTGGTCGTGCCTTTCAGGAGGAAGCCTATCTCTGGATTGCGCGAGGCCAGCCTGAGCGCGCCATCGGTGCGTTGCAGATGGCAACGCGATATAACCCCGCTCTCATCTCGAGCTGGAAAAAGCTCGCCGAGCTTTATCGCGCGTCGGGACAACCTGATCGCGCGCGTGAAGCCGAAGCTCAGGCAGCGCGACTTGCGAGCCTGCCGCGTGAGCTGGTTGCGGTGATGAACCACGTCCATGAGGGACGTATCCTTCAGGGGGAAGACCTGGTGCGCGCCTATCTGCAGCGCAATCCGCGCGACACCGAAGGCATGCGCCTGCTTGCTGATATTGGCGTGAGACTGAGCGTTCTCAGCGATGCTGATTTTCTTCTGGAAACGGCGATCGAGCTTGAGCCAGAAAACCTCCAGCTTCGCATTGATCACATCCAGGTGCTGCGCAAACGTCAGAAGTTCGACGAGTCCTACCGGGCCGCCGCGTTTCTCTATGAGAAAGATCCTTCCAGCCCGCTTTTCCAGTCTCTGTTTGCAATTGAGTGTATGCAGTCTGGCGAAATCGAAAAGGCGCTTGAGCTGTTCGATGAGGTGCTGACGAACAATCCCGACGACCTGGCCGCGCTAACCTCTCGGGGACATGCCCTCAAAACCTTTGGGCGAAGCGAAGCGGCTATCGCCTCCTATCGGCGCGCGCTTCAGGTCTCACCTCTGCATGGTGATGCCTGGTCCTCGCTCGCCAATCTGAAAACCTATGCGTTCAGCCAGACCGATCTCGACGATATGGAGGCCGCACTCGGCCATCCTGACCTCTCATTCATGGCGCGGATCCACATCTTGTTTGCCATTGGCAAGGCGGCGGAAGATCACGGCTTGTATGAGCGTTCATTCGAGGCTTACCGGCAGGGCAATGAGCTGAAAAGGCATCAGGCGCGCTATAAAAGCGAGCATATGGAGGCCGAGTTCGACGCGCAGAAACGGCACTGCACCCGGGCGCTGTTTGAAGAACGAAATGGCGTTGGTTGTCCTGCACCGGACCCGATCTTTATCGTCGGCTTGCCGCGTGCGGGATCAACGCTTCTGGAGCAGATACTGGCGTCACATAGTCAGGTTGATGGCACGCTCGAGCTGCCAAATATTCTGTCGACGGCACACAGGCTCCGGGGGCGTGCGGTCGCATCTGATCGGGAGCGGTATCCGAGAATTCTGACGGAGCTCAGTGATGATGACCTCGCCGAACTCGGCGAGGACTACATCCGTACCACTCGGGTGCATCGGGCAGGGGCACCCTTCTTTACTGATAAGATGCCGAACAATTTCCGCCATCTCGGACTCATTCATCTCATCCTGCCAAATGCGAAAATCATCGATGCCCGCCGTCATCCTCTGGACTGTTGCTGGTCGGGCTTCAAACAGTTGTTCGCGGAAGGGCAGGAATTTACTTACGGTCTGGAAGAGATTGGCCATTACTATCGCGGCTATGTCGACCTGATGGACCATTGGGATAAAGTGCTGCCAGAAGGCCGCGTTCTAAGGGTGTATCACGAAGATGTGCTGGACGATCTTGATGGGCAAGTCCGGCGGATTCTGGAGTATTGCGGATTACCGTTTGAGGAGGCCTGCGTGAAATTTTATGAGACGGATCGTCCTGTCCGAACGGCGAGTTCTGAACAGGTGCGACAGCCGCTTAACCGGTCCGGCGCAGGTCAGTGGCGCGCGTTCGAGCCTTTCCTCGACCCGCTGAAGTCCGCGCTCGGTCCAGCTCTCGATTATCCGGGTGGCGGAGCTCATCATGAGTGAACGCGCCAGAGAGACAGTCATCGCAATCCGCCAGATTCAGCGGAAAATTGACCAGTCAGCCCGTCAGATCGCGCAGACGGAGGGTATCACGCCGTCCCAGCTTAAAGTGCTTCAGCTGTTGACGGAATACCCTGAAATCAGCGTGGGCTGGGTGGGCGAACAGACGCGCCTGAAAAACGCCACCATCACCAATCTGGTGGACAAGCTGGTTGAACGTAAACTGGTCAGCAGGCGGCGGTGTGATTCTGATCGCCGTCGCGTCTGGATCCGGCTTGAGCCTGCGGGTCGCCAGGCTCTCGAAAATGCTCCCGACCTTCTACAGGCTCGCTTTGAAGAGCGGTTCGACAATTTGCCGGACTGGCAGCAATCCATGTTGCTGGCGTCACTGGAACTACTGGCGGAGATGCTGGAAGCACGAAATCCTGACACAGCGGCTGTGTTAGACGCCAGTGCCCTGGGGGCTCAGGAGAAACTTCCGGATCAGCAGTCATAACCTGCAGGCAGGCTCAGGCGGCAGCGTAGATCGCTAGAAACGTATCCACCGCACGCCTGGCATGCCTTGGAATGTTGGCGTTCAGATTCACAGTGTCGGACAGGCCAAACAGGATTTGCGACTCCAGCGGTTCGCGAACCAATGAGAAAAAGGTCTGCGCCGCTTCTCCGGCGTCACACTTGGCAAGCTTTCCCGCTTCGACCTGAGTGTGGATATACGCGGAGGCGATCTCAATTACGGGGTCGTGGCCGAACGTCCGGTAGCCTGATGCGAGGCTGTCCATTTGAGGAGAGCGGAAAGCGATGTTTCTCAACAGGGCAATGGATTCTCTCGACAGTCGGCTTTCCAGAATGCAGCGCGCCAGATCCGTCAGATATTCACGGATCGGGGCATCTTCAGGTGTGCCGACAGAAAAGCTGAACGCCTGGCTGCATGCGTCTCTTGCAACTTCATCAAACAGCTCTTCCTTTGAGACGAACCGGTTATAAACCGTCCGCTTGGAGACACCGGCATTTAGCGCGACTTCGTCCATGCTGGCGCCGTCAAAGCCGTGCTTCAGGAAAATCGTTCTGGCTGCAGCAATAATACGTTTTGTTCTGTCGTCGTGCGTCACACGTCCACCACTTCGAGGCGCTCCGTTTGGAATACTTGTGAGTTTCAATTGAGTGCCTCCGTAAAGCGAGCGCATAAACTACACCGTACAGTTTCAAATAGGCATTGCAAATGGACTGTACATTGACGTGTATCGCCTTGAGACACTTAACATGTTGATCAGATTCGCGCTCTAAATTGCCCGGGTGCGCAAGGATATGGCGAATGAAACCGTCAACGGAAACGGCCAGCAGAGGAAGAGTGGCAAGTAAATTGCCAAATCCGACCCAGTTGGATTTGTTCTTCCGTCACTTTATCCCAAAGCTCAAAGTGACCAGCCTGTCGAAGGACACTGTGCTAAAGCACCTGCGCTTTATTCCCTATGATGTGTTGGTGGTTTTGTTTGTCGGGCAGATCATGCTGCCCGTCTGGGCCGCCCTGGCCCTGGTGGCCGTCAATGTGGGCACCTGGTGGTGTTACCACCGCATTCCGCAGTTTCTGCGGCGGGTGTCAGAGCCCGATGGTGAAGGCATTCTGATTTCCGGCCCCATTGTCGAGAATTTCGCCCGCTTCATTCATTCCTGCGGCGTGCATCACCGTGCGCACTATGGCCTCATGTTCGCGATGATGGCTGGCTTTCATGCGAGCATGACCGGCGGGCTGTGGGGGCTTTCCATCTCTTCCGGCACACTTCAGATCCTCGCCTGGTCGAGTTACGCGGCGCTCTTGTTCATCGATTTTGTGATGTACTGGGTGAGTTTGCGGACGTTGCAGGAACTGCGCGAAGACAAGCTCCGGGAAGCAAACAGATACACAAATGAGCTCAAGCGATCCAATGAGGAGCTGGAGCAGTTTGCCTATATCGCGTCTCACGATCTGCGCGCGCCATTGCGGGCAATCATCAATCTTTCGAAATGGATTGAGCACGATATTGGCGAGAATTGCAGTCCGGAAACGCGAGAACATCTGGCGCTTTTGCAGACGCGCACGCAACGCATGGACAATTTGCTTCAGGACCTGCTGCGGTATGCGCGTATCGGGCGCGATGAAACAACAATGGACCGGATCGATCTCTATGAGATGGTGCGAGATATTTTTGAATCGCACCAGATCGAGAACACACTACACCTTGTCGTCAAAGGGCCGCGGGTGCAGGTGACCGACTATGAAATCACCTACTTCCTCCTGCTTTCCAACCTGATCGGCAATGCGATTAAGCACCATGACAAGCCGGAAGGGCAGATCGTCGTCACCTTCGAGCCGAAGAAAGAGCATCTGGTCATAATTGTTGAAGATGATGGGCCCGGCATTCCGGCGGAATATCGCCAGAAGGTGTTTGAGGTTTTTACCACGCTCGACCGGCGGGATCAGAAAGAAGCTGCAGGCATGGGCCTCGCCATCGTCCGCAAAATCATCCACCATAAAAAAGGTAAGATCGTTCTCGATGAGAACGACTCTGGCGGCGCACGTTTTGTGATCACGCTACCGCTCGTTCCTGCAGGAGTCTGATGAGATGACGAAATCGAAATCCAACACTCATTTTCTGATCGCTGAGGATGACGAGGTCGATATTCTGGCGCTAAAGAGAATTCTGATCGAGATTGATCAGGATATCGCCTTCTCCATTGCCCATGATGGGAATGAGGCTCTGGCCAAGCTTCGTGAGAACGCGGCCAGGGGCAAAGAGAAAGAGCGCATGATCGTGCTCCTGGATCTCAACATGCCGCGCATGAATGGCCATGAGTTCCTGGACACACTTCGCGCTGACCCTGCCATTTCTGACACTCAGGTCTTTGTGCTCTCCACCTCCACACACCCAAGTGATGTGAGTGCATCATATAAAAAGCACGTCGCGGGCTATATTCCGAAAGACCGGCTGGACGCAGAGAGCTTCCGTCAACTCTTCGACAGTTATCTGCGAATGACTGCATTTCCCGAAGACGACTGATCCGCCGTCGTTTTAGGAAACAGAGATCAGCTCAGAACCGCCGATAGCTTCACCATGATGGTGGTCAAAACGTCTTCCACAGGCAGGCTGAACAAGCCGGCTTCGCCGGTTTGGGCGTCTTTCTCCCAATCGGCATGCATACCTTTCCAGTCATCCACCATGTCTGTGACAAAGCCTGTCAGTTCCACATCAGACGCTTCAAGCGCGTCGATTGTGAATGGCAGATGAGGAATGCCATCCAGCACGGGATCACCCTCAATCATTAGTGGCCCGCGCACACTGACGTGAACAGCATGACCAAGAAATGGGTGATCCTCGGTTTTGACGATCAGAAACGAAGTTCCAGCAAACTGGCCAGACTCAATTCTCCAGACCTGTCCCTCTGCGAAAGGCGAGGAGGCGGCACTATGTGTTTCATATCGGGTCGATAAAAGGCGATTTAGGATGTCGCTCATATGATTGGCTCCTTTTTCGCCTTCCTGGTGCAAACAGCGTTCCGCATTCACGCGAGACACACGCTTATGTTCCCAGAAAGCTGGTCACTTTGCAGCCCTTTGTGGATCACATAATGTGACGTTAGAAATCACCCCCTGCGGTGATGATTTCCTGTGAGGTAAGTGTGAAGACTGGCAATAAAAACTCGGCGCTATTGGAAGAAGAGGTGGCGCGCGTACGTCAGTCAGGCCTGATTGGGGAAACGGGACGACTGACAGACCTGTTTGATTATCTGGTAAAGCGCACGCTGTCGGGTGATTTGCCACGGGAGACTGATATTGCCTTTGATGTCTTTGGTCGGTCGGCATCCGATCAGGGCGAGGATTCCAGCGTCCGGGTCTATATTCACCGGCTGCGCAAGCGTATCGAGGAGGTCTATCTTCGGACTGATCAGCCCGTCGCGCAGAAACTTGTTATTCCCCGTGGGGAATACCGACTGGCGCTCGTGAACGTCGAAAGCGCTGAGGCTCAGGCTGGGGCACCTGTTTCTGCAACTTCGGGCGGGCGTCCGACATGGCTGGTGCCTGCGTTCGTTGGTGCCTTAGCTGCTGCACTTGGATTCGTCCTCGCGGCACTTCTGCTACCTGCTGGGCGCGCCGATCGCTCGACAGTTGAAGCGTCACCGCTCTGGGAGCCCATCATCACAAGTGATCGGGATGTCGTACTCGTTGTCGGAGATTATTACATTTTCGGCGAATACACAGATGGCCTGTTCCTGGACCGTCTGGTGCGGGACTTTCAGATCAACTCTGCTGCAGACCTCGCACGTGCCCGCAATGCAGACCCGCAGGCTTATCGCGAAGCGGCCGACGTGGCGCTCGAATACCTGCCAACGTCAATCGCTTTTTCTCTCGTTGATTTTTTGCCTGCCCTTTCAGGAAAGAACATTCATATCGAGCTGGCATCGCAACTCACGCCTGATGATCTGAAGTGTTGTGACGTCGTCTATCTCGGCCTGACCAGCGGTTTGGCCAGTCTTCAGGACACTGCGTTCAGGGGGTCGCGTTTCCGCTTTGGTGACACGTATGACGAAATCGTGGACCTTTCCGATGGCGAGGAGTTCGTCAGTAACGCATTTCTCGGGGCGAGTGAGCCGACCATCTATCAGGACTATGCCATCTTTCTGAAGAAGCGGGGACCGACGGACAACTGGGTCTATGTCTTTGCGGGCATGCGGGACACGGGCCTGATGGGTCTCACGGAGAGCCTGGGCTCGCCGGATTATGTCATGCAGAATCTGCCGGACATGATGGGCGAGGACTATGAGGCGCTGTTTCAGATCACCGGTCAGCGACACGTCAATCTCAGCACTGAACTCCTCAAAGATTCCCGTGATTAGGGGTTTTGCCCCGAAATGTAACATCTGTAACACAGCAGTAACTGAAGAAATAACCGTTTGTCACCTAGAGGCCAGTCGTCCGGCGTCGCATATTGAACACATGATCTGGACCGGTCCTGTAGCACTCCGCCGGTCTGGAACTTCCAATGTGTGAGCAGCCGGCAAGGGAGCCTCCCCCTTGCCGGTTTTTCTTTGGAGCGGGCAAAAAAAAGCCGGCGCGTGCGCGCCGGCAGTGGATCAGTAAGGCACCTGATCAATCTGTGAGGAACTGGGTGATCAGCTGTGTCGCTGCTGCAACCAGAACCATGTCGCCATCAACCTGCGCATAATAGTGTCCGGTCGGCGGTGCGCTCAGACCGTACCGGTCATAGTCAGCAATGCGACGGTAATCGGTGTAATAGCGGTCGCCATAGCGAATGGCATCGCGGCGGCCTTCTTCATACCCTTCGCGATAGGCTTCGCGTTGCTTCTGAGCATCGCGCCAGTCGTCCCGGCGATCATAATTGCGTTCTGTGTCGCACCAGCCTTTTTTCGCATGGCCGGGTGGACAATGAGGCGGATCAGCATACGCCGCACTCATTCCGCCGATCATACCCAGCGACAGAACCGAAAAGGCAGCTGTTTTGAAAGCAGTCATTGTCTCTTCCTTCCGAATTATCTCTTCAATGGAGAAACGGGCGGAGATCTGAAACAGTTCCGGCAAAGCCGGAGAGTGTGACTTATTTGTAATCTGAACTCAGCTCTCTTCGTGACCGTACACATCGTCCCAGTGGCGTCGGCAAAGCGAGATGTACTCAGCTTTTTCTACTCTGATCTGGTCGCCGTGTTTCTGAACCTGTCCGCCCTGGCCGACCCGGGCTGTCATAGTCGCCTTCCGGCCACAATGGCAGATGGTGCGCGCTTCGCGCAGGTCGTCAGCGAGGGCAAGGAGCGTGGCCGAGCCTTCAAAAAGCTGGCCCTGGAAATCAGTCCGCAGACCATAGCAGAGGACCGGAAGACCGAGCCGGTCGCTGACACGCGCCAGTTGCCAGACCTGGTTATGAGACAGAAACTGCGCTTCATCTATGAACACCGCATCAAGCGGTCCGGCTGACTTCTCTGCGGCGATGGCGGCGAACAGGTCCGTGTCAGCCCGAAAGAGACAGGCTTCAGCCTGAAGGCCAATCCGCGATTCAATCCGCCCCGCCGTGTCGCCTTCAGATCCATGATGTCCAGACGTCCAAAGCATGACCTCCATGCCGCGTTCGCGATAGTTATATGCCGCCTGCAGAAGTATGGCTGATTTCCCGGCGTTCATCGCGGAGAACGTAAAGTACAGCTTAGACATGTGGGGCATCCTGCGTGCAATCTGCTATGCTCGCGATCACCTCGCACATGGTGTCAGTTTTGCAATAGGCAGCGGGGCCTGTTTCAGGGTGGTGCGACAAGAAGGATGTGAGACATGAAGTTTGGACCGTTTACGACATTGGGTTTTCTCTTCACTATCCCGCTTTCTGCGGTCGCCCAGGAAAACCAGATCGGTGAGAAGACCTATATGCAGGAGGATGTCGGCCTGATTGGGTTCGACAAAGCCACCTTCGATTTTGGTGAGGTGGCGCAGGGGGAAACCGTCCAGCACACGTTTCTCTTTATCAATAACGGCACGCTGCCGATCGAGATTGAGCGTGCGTATGCCAGAACGCCAGGCGTCTCGGTGCTCGCCTCACATGAGCCGGTCGAGCCGGAATCGATTGGAGAGCTGAAGGTCAGCTTCAATACGAGCTATTCTGAAGGACCTCAGACGGTCCGCGTTCATGTTGAATCGACGGCCTACAATGCCCCTTCTACGCTGTATCTGAAGGCAAATATACTCGCCGAAGAGGCAGAGAAAGACGCCGAGGCTGAAGGCGATGCGGAGTCCGTAGAAGCTGTTCCTGAAACCGTCGTTGAACCTGAGACGTCTGAGGTCGTTGACCCTGAGCCCATGCCAGAACCGGAGCAGATCGTGCCAGTCACGACCGGTGAGCCCGAAGCTTAACTGGCGAACAGTTGTCCCAGATCGGCAAAGGCTTTGATCTCGATCGCATTTCCTGCCGGATCGTGAAAGAACATTGTCGCCTGTTCTCCAGGTTGACCTTTGAACCGCGTATAAGGCTCAATCAGGAATTCCGTACCGGCAGCTTTCAGCTTTTCTGCCAGCGCGGACCAGTCTTCCAGTGTGAGAACAATCCCGAAATGACGGACGGGAACGTTTTGACCGTCCACCGAATTTGCTGTCGCTGGGGTGCAGAGTTCTGGTGCTAGATGGGCGACAATCTGATGGCCGAAGAAATCAAAATCCACCCATTGGTCTGAACTGCGTCCCTCGCGACATCCCAAAAGTTCGCCGTAAAACTGACGAGCGGCAGACAGATCGTTGACCGGAAAGGCGAGGTGGAACGGGCGAAGACCAGACTCAGGCATAGTGGCTCCTTAAAATTAGGCGATCAGTTGAACTGCCTCGCAATTATCCCGAAAGGGCTTTAAGGTCACCTGATTGATCGCTGCATACGGTCCATCGGTCTGCATTTGCTCAGATAAGCATCTGTTAACCCTAACCAATCCCTCACACGGGCGCGACTATTGCTGCACTGCCTGAAACCAGCTCTTGAAGGAACACTGCTAAGTGTTTCCACAAGCAAAAAGCTGCGACCCGGTTGATCTTTGCAAACTGGCGTCAGGAAACAGACCAGAAAGGTGCGGGTGAGGCGAATGTCCATCAGCGTCAATGTAAATTCGGGCGCGATGAAAGCCCTTCACCAGCTCAACCGTTCGGGTCGGGATCTTGAGCAGGCACAGTCGCGCATGAATTCCGGCCTCAGAGTATCGGGCGCGAGAGATGACGGCGCGGTCTTCGGGATGGCTCAGTCCATACGTGATGACATTTCCAGCCTCGGTGTTGTCACCACCTCACTTGATCATTCCATGGCCGTCACCGACGTCGCCTACTCCGCAGTTGAGTCAATGACAGACCTGGTGCTGGAGATGAAAGAGAAGGCACTGGCGGCTAGTGATCAGTCTCTTGATGGGCGCAGCAGATCGATCCTCAACGAAGACTTTGAAGTGCTGCGAGACCAGATCGACAAGATGGTCGCCAATGCTGAGTTTAACGGAATCAACCTGTTGAACGGAACAACGGCCGGTGTGTCTCCGATCACCGACGTTCATGGCGGCCAGGACGTTCACATCCGCGACTACGATCTGAAGCTCGGTGGTGCGGATACGCCCATGACCCCGACGATGGTGATCGATCCCTTCGCTGCGGCAAAGGACTCTCTTCAGAAGATCGAAGCGGCCCTCGATATTCATAACAGTGCGTTGAATCACTTCGGTGGTGGACTGCGCACCATGCAGACCACACGTGTGCTCGCCATGCATACGGCCGATATTCTCAGCAAGAATCTCGGCAGTCTCGTTGATGCAGACCTGGGGCGCGAAAGCGCCAGGCTTCAGGCGTCTCAAACGCGGCAGCAATTAAGCGCCCAGTCGCTGGCCATTGCCAATCAGCTGCCAACATTCGCGACAAAGCTATTCGATTGAGTCCTAAAGATCAGGCCTTGCGAGGGGTTGGTCGAACCGCGCCAGATTAAGGTCTCCGTCCGCCATATTGCAGGCCTGATAGAGCACTTTCGTGATCTGGAGTGTCTCACCTGTCTTTGCATCTACCTGTTTGGAGGTGGACGGGTCCGTCACCCCGCAGCGTTTTTCGAACCCCGAAAATCTTGTCTCGAGCAATGGGTCTTTCGCATCAGCTGAAGCCGGCAGGGCGCGCATATCGCGGTGGCGCTCAATCTTGCCAGTGTCAGTGGCTGCATAGCGGTAGGTTTCAAAGCCATTATTGAGTGTGAGGCGAAGCACGTCATATTCGGTGCCGTCCAGTGTTTCCTCGCCGACAAGTTCGACGTCATGACCAAGGCCGTCGTATTCGTGAAGACCATACAGGTTAAACAGAATGCCGTTCTCGAGTGACTGTATAGCGTTCGCATTGTCCACCGCGATGGTCGGCCCGTTCATCGGCCCAGATCGTTCCCAGGGACCTTTCGCGTCAATGCCTTCACTATAGACGAGCCTGTCGCCAACAAAGATATCGATCCGCATCAGGCCGTCGCGTGTGGCGCGGTAATCCCCGAACACTTCTGTTTCACCTTCGGAAATGCTGATCAGGGTACGCATTGAAGTGATGTCTTCAATCGAGGCCTCACCGCCGCGAGCCGCCGTCACCTTATCGATCACAGTTTGCGTGGTGACGTCTTCTGCACCCGCGCTCGTCGTCCAGATCAGCGCGCCGAGCGCTGCTATCATCAGTCGTGATGTCATGATGTCTCCCGATTTCAGCGCGGAGGCTAACAGGGTTCTGCGGTCAAAGCCCAGAGAAATTCCTGACAGACTGCAGTGCTTTCGGATTGAACCGTCAGCTTGTTGACGATAGGTCAATATATGAGATCAAACAGGAGGACTTCAGATGCTTACACGAAGAAACGCGCTTCAGGTCGCAGGGGCATCTGTATTAACGCCGCTCCTTGCCGGTCAGCTTTCCAAATCAGAGGCGCAGACACCCTCCATGTCAATTGACGCATCAAGCCCGCAGAAAAAGAAAGCCCAGTCTCAGCTGAAGGGTCTTCTGAACCTGTTTCTGCCGACATTTCTGGAAGACGGAAAGACGCTCGATGAGGAAGCGATACGCCTGGATGTCCGTCAGAGCATTGCTCAGGGATTTGCAGGCACAATGCCGCTGATTAACTGGACCATGCCGGGTGATCCGAACTGGGAAAAACTGCATCGCATCATCAAGGATGAGGCAGGCGACAAACTATCCTTGCACGGCGTCATCGCCGGAAGTGACGCCGAAGCAGACATCCAGCTTATTCGCAAACTGGAAGATGTCGGCGCGGATATGATCCTCTTCGCATCGCGATTTGATCCTAAAATCAGCTCAGATGACCTCTATGAGGGATATCGGCAGCGTCTGGAATCGACGGATTTGTCCTTCATTCTGTATTGCGCACTCAATCGCGGACGCCACTTCCCGCATCTTGGTCCAGCGGGCCAGCCGCTGGACGTTTTTGACCGTGTCGCGGACCATGGCAACGTCGTTGCTGCGAAGGTTTCCCAACCTGTGACACTGACCTCCACCTATCAAATTTGCCAGACGGTGGCTGACCGTTTGCTGGTCGCGCCCGTCAATCTCGACTTTGTGCCGATGCTGGCGCGCGAGTTCCCCATTCAGTGGAGCGGACAGTGGAATGGCGAAGCGGTTCAGACACCAGAGAACCAGCTCGGCAATAAGCTTCTGGCGGCTTGCGCGAAGAAGGATTTTGAGAAAGCTGACGAGGTCGCTACGCAAATTCAGCCTGCGCTCGATCACTTCTATCAGGTGCAGGTGAATTCGATCCGCATGGGTGGGCACCCATGGCAGCACAATCGCTATTATACCTGGCTGGGTGGCGGAAACGGCGGCCTGATGCCGGTCGACCCTCATTCGCCGCCAGACGCGATACCCGTCCTGACCGCTGAAGACCGCGCG
>CETS01161815.1_pt1 | contig 16780 bp, 17 predicted proteins | sample 356391 | NCBI WGS metagenome assembly CETS01 (sample SAMEA2622673, study PRJEB7988) | marine metagenome | isolation source: saline water (ENVO:00002010), including
TGGTCGACCGGCCGCAAGACCCGTTTTCTCACCAGCAGACTTTTCGCTCGCGCCAACCGCTTCGGCCAGACTGGCTTTTGCGCTACCTGGCCGTTTAGGCTTTGGCTGAGAGGCGTGCGGTGACCAGCCTGTCATCCACACAAGCTCCAAGGTTACGCGAATGCGTCCGTCTGGATCAGAAAAGTCTTCTGCGTAAATCTCTGCGGCCCGCATGAGTATGCGTCGGCTCAGCCCTTTTCGAGCCGTCTGGTGCGGCGCATAGGTTTCCCCCGCCGCCTGCAAGTCTCGCAAGAGATCAAACATGTTGGCGTAACGAACGGTCAGCCGATCTCGGTCACTGACGGGAAGTGCAAACCCGGCCCGTTGCAGAAGTCCTGACATATCGAGGGCATCTGCGAAGGGGGAGACGCGCATCTCCGCTCCGCCGGTCAATTCGTCTTCAGCCCGCAAAAGTGACTGACGCAGCTCATTCAGGCTGGCGCCGCCAGGCATGACGCCAACAAAATAGCCATCCGGCTTAAGGCAGCGATTGATCTGGATAAGCGTGCCCGGCAGATCATTCACCCAATGAAGGGAAAGTGGTGAAAGGATCAGGTCGAAACTGTTGTCCCTGAAGGGTAGCCATTCTTCGTCGGCGACCAGCTTTGGTTTTCGGTCGCGGGCAAGGCGTGCCGGGGAAAAATCGGTTTCGATCAGCGTATCACAATAGGGTTGAATGCGTTCTGCCAGAGCCGGATTGTAACCGCCCAGGACAAGCGCGCGGGAGAATTTTCGCGCCGTTGCCAGCAGCCGGTCTTCAATGTCTTCAATCACGCGCAACTTGATGAATTCGGCGTCCTGATATGAAGTGGTGGCGCGGCCACGACGGCGGCGAACCTGTTGACGATCAAAGACTTCAGGTGAGGCAGGGGACATCATGAGGGGTCATATGGCGCGTGTCAGGGCTGGAGCCAAGATCGCAGGTGTGGATCGTGAACAATTGCGGGAGATCTTTGGCTGGCTATTGCCGGGTCAGTCGCTGGTCACGTCTGATCCGCTGCATGGGAATGCCCGATTTTCCACGCGCGATTTTAATCAGCTCGACTTCATTACCTCACCGCTATGCGATCAATGCGGATTGCCATTTGACCGGATGGAAGATGAGGGACAAATCTGCGGTGCGTGCAGTGCTGATCCGCCGCTCTGGCAAAGAGCGCGTGCTCCGTTCGCCTATGATGACATTTCCAGCAGTTTGATACTGGCACTGAAGCGGGGCGGGCAGCGGAACGGGCTGTCTGTATTTGCTCATCATATGATGGATGCAGGACGTGAGCTGATCGATACCTGTGACGTGCTCATCCCGGTACCAGTTCACTATCGCCGTCTGGCGGGGCGGGGGTTCAATCAGGCGGGTTGGCTCGCTGATGCGGTGTCCAGGCTTTCTGGCGCGCCTGTTCAGCATGGTTATCTGAAACGTGTCAAAGCCTCACCCAGTCAGGGGCGTTTCAGCGCGCGGCAGCGTCGTCAGAATGTGGCAGGCGCGTTTGCCCTGACCAGGCGCGGGCGTGAACGACTTGCTGACCTGCGCGTTGTCATCGTAGATGATGTTTACACCACCGGATCGACACTGAACGCTTGTGCGCGTGCCATTCAAAAGGCCAGACCGGCCAATATTGATGTGGTGACGCTTGCGCGCGTTGTCGCTTCGCGAAATCCTCTTATATGATCCGGCTACTGGAGAAATTTGCACGATGGCCAAAGTCGAAATTTATACGCGCGAATTCTGCCCCTTTTGCGTCCGGGCGATCAGCCTGCTGGACCGTAAGGGTGTCAGCTATGATCAAATCGATGCGGGTATGGATCCTGATAAACGTCGCGAAATGATCCAGCGCGCAAATGGTGGCAGCACCTATCCTCAGATCTTCATCAATGATGATCATATTGGCGGCTGTGACGAGATGTTCGCGCTGGAGAATGCCGGTAAGCTCGACCAGCTCCTGGCGATGAGCACGGACTGACCCTCATGGTGAAGTATGCGCTCGCCTGCAAAACCTGCCAGTCGCCGTTTGAAGCCTGGTTCTCCAATTCGGACGCATTTGACGAACAGAATGACCGTGGACTTATCACCTGCCCTGAATGCGGTGGTTCTGACATTCAGAAACAGATCATGGCACCCGCTGTGTCGGGCACGAAGAAGCGTGAGAGTCAGAGTGTGCCGGCCGTAAACCCCGATCCAAAACTGGCAGCCATGATGAAAAAAGTTCGCGATCATATCGCGTCCACGCACGAATATGTCGGTAAGGATTTCGCCACGCGGGCTCGCGCTATGCATGACGGTGAGGCGGATGCCAAGCCTGTATGGGGTGAGACAACGCTCGCCGAGGCCAAATCACTGATCGAAGACGGTGTTCCGGCTCTGCCTTTGCCCGAGCCTTTCGCTCCGCCGAAACCTGTGGATCAGAAAAAGCTCAACTAGATCATCGAATTCAGTTGTCAGATTTTGGGGTTCAGGCACAATAGGTCCAGCATTCTGCCTTGCGGAGATACTTATGAAAAATTGGTTCAGTCTTGCTCTCGCCGTTTCTCTCGTGCTGACCGTCAGTGCGTGCAATACAGTTAAGGGCGTTGGCCGCGACATTGAAAGCGTCGGCGAAGCCATGGAAGAAGCCGCCGACTAATTCCGGCCACATTATTCCAAAGAAAAAGCCGCTCAGGTCACCCCGGGCGGCTTTTTCTATTTTCGAGACCTGACGATCGATCAGCCGGCGGCGCGACGCCATGTCTGCGGCTGGTCTTCGCGGCGTGTACGTTGCTTTTTCGGCTGGAACGCAACTTTTGCATGCTCGGCGCAGTATGGACCGCCGGATGCAGCGCGACCGCAGAAAGCGAAGTCCTTGTCCATCGGATCGCCGATTGGCCATTTGCACATGGTCTCACGGATATTAAGCACGCTTGCGAAGTCGCCATTGGCCAGTTTGGCTGGTTCAAGCGGCTCTGGGGCGCGGGCCACGGCTGGCAGGCTGCTTGGCTGCTGAGGCGCGGCTGTTTGCTCTTCTGGCGCCTTGTGCACAACACGTTGTGGTGCTGGCTTTGGCCGGGCCAGACGAGGTGGGCGTTTAACCGGACGTGACGGCGTTGCACGACCTGACAATCCAAGCCGGTGCACTTTACCAATCACTGCATTGCGTGTGACCCCGCCGAGCTGGGTTGCAATCTGGCTGGCGCTATGGCCCTCCGTCCAGAGTTTCTTGAGCTGCTCTACGCGCTCATCAGTCCAACTCATCATCCGCCTCCTGAAATCTCAGTTCGGTTAATCTATATATTGTTTAAGTAAGCGATCGTTAACGATCATCCTACCCATATATCGTATCCAACGAGCCAAGAGACACAATATACTGAGTTGTGGAGAAACCGAGTAATCCACATATAGTGCCCAAAATTAACCAATTGGCTGGGGAAAACCGCGATTTCTATCTGGTCAGTTAAGGCGAACTCCTGTCTGCAAGGTCGAATGGGCGTTTTCACGCGCCCCAAAACAGCCTAAATGGGCGGTTATGACTGATACCCCGCAGGATATGCTCCCTACGAGCTACAAAACGCCCCGTCGATTTCATGGCCTGAATTATCTGGGTCTCTGGACTCTCTATCAGCGAGAGGTTGGCCGGTTCATCAAGGTCGCCATGCAGACGCTCTTTGCGCCTGCAGTTTCGACGCTGCTTCTGATGACGGTGTTCAAGCTGGCCTTCGGAAATCGCGGGGAGCTGACCGGAGATTTTGCCGGGATTGCCTATCAGAACTTTCTGGCGCCGGGCCTGATCATAATGGCCGTGCTCCAGAATGCGTTTCAGAACACGTCAAGTTCGCTGACCATCTCGAAAGTACAGGGCACATCTGTCGACTTTCTCATGCCGCCGCTCTCGCCGCTTGAACTGACCATGGGCTTTATTGCCGGGGCAGCGACACGCGGGATCATGGTTGGCCTGATTACAGGCATTGCCATCAAGCTGCTTGGCCTGGCTGATCTTCAGATTTTTCACGTCTGGGCGATTGTCTGGTTCTCCCTCATGGCCAGCATTATTCTGGGTGCGTTTGGCGCCATGGGTGGCATTTGGGCAGAGAAGTTTGACCATCTGGCCGCGGTGACGAATTTCGTCATCGTTCCGCTGACTTTCCTCTCGGGTACATTCTACGATGTGAATGTTCTGGCCGAGCCGTTTCAAACCATCGCCCATTTCGATCCGTTCTTCTATCTGATTGATGGCTTCCGATATGGCTTTCTCGGCGTGGCCAACTCTAATCTGATGGTTGGCGTTGCCGTGACAGGCGGGCTGGCGCTGTTCACCAGCTTCCTCGTCTGGCTCATGCTGCGCTCAGGCTACAAGCTGAAAGCCTGACCGAGGTTCGCGTCTCTATTTTCTGAAAAGATCCGCCAGATCGCTCACTTATGGGAGCTGATCCGGCGTAGTGGAGGAGGTCGGAGGACCCAACCGTGCTCTACTTTAGCGCGGTTGGATCAAGTTTAAAATAGTGAACTATATTAATATCGTGTCATTCACGCACATGTTATGTCATCAGAAATTGTAACGAATGCTGGCGCGTATCTGACGTGGTTCGACAGGCTTGAAGTGAATGTCTTCAACCGGAGATGTCTCGCCGGGAAGCTGGGACTCAAAGAAATAGGTGATATCGCTATCCTCAGCATCCAGGGCATTCAGAACCTCAAGCCCGAAAGTGAGATCATTCCAGTCATAAGTCGCGCCGAGATTTACAATCGTTGTCGGCTCTGAATAGACCGAGCCGTCCTCGATCAGCGGGGACTCGCCGAAGTGACGAAGACGCGCGCTCAGCGTGAGGGGATCAAACCGGAAAAGCGCACCACCTGAAAGAACGGTTTCGATCGAGTTCGGGATCTTGTCGTCATCGCCCGAAATGTCGAACCGTCCGTCTGTGACCGACACCGCCAGGTCGCCTACAAACCAGTCATTTGGTCGCCAGAAGGCCGTTGCTTCCACCCCATTGCGCACCGTTGCGTCATTGACCTCAGTGGTGCCAGCGTCGCCCACGAAAACGAGTTCGGAGTCCAGTTCGAGGTGGAAGAGAGCGATGGTGGTCTTCAGATCGCCCGTTTCGAACCGCGCTCCAATTTCAGCACCTTTGGCCTTCGCGAATAGCGGCACCTGATCAGCTGGATCGCCTGATACAGGGTCAACCTGAATGGTCGAGCCCCGTACATCGTTCGAGTGGAAGCCTTCGCCATAGTTGAAGTAAAGTTCCATCAGATCGGTTGCGCGCCAGGCAAGCGCCGCGCTTGGCGAAAGAAGCGTGTCGTCAGCACCGCCGCTATTCACCGGCAGGGTGATCGCATTCACATCGGCGTCAATATAATCTCCGCGCAGGCCGATCGTGCCGCGAAGATCAGGGGTGAATTGATAGTCAGCCTGTCCCCAGATGGCAGCACTGAATTCTTCTACACTGTCTTTTCGAACGGTATTGAAAGGCACGCGATCAACAGTGTTGAAAAGGCCAACTTCCGAAATGTCGTCGAAGCGGGTTTCCGCACCGAAGGTCACGTCGAGCTTTTCATTAACCGGGACGGCGTGAACCAGTTTGCCGCCATAATAAGTGCGCTCATCTGTCTGCTTCAGCTGATCGCCATTTACCGGGTTTTCGAGGAAGTAGGTAAAGTTGCTCCAGAGTGCGAAGTCATAGGCAACAGCATAGGCGGAGGCCGTTGTTACAGCTCCGCTGGCATGATTGTACTCAATCAGGGATGAGAGGCTGTAGCGGCTTGTTTCACCGCCGAGATCGTCGTCGATGTAACCAAAGCGGTCTATCTGCCCGCTTTCGACAGCCCTGAGCGGGATCTGATCGGAGGAATCCCAAGTATTATCATAGGCCGTCGCGCTGACCTCCCAGCGTACATCTCCCTTCTCACCTGACAGTTTGGCGAGACCGCTGAGCTTGTCGAGATTCAATGGCAGGTCCCAGGGGCCATTATAGGTCTGATATTCGCCTGCGAGCAGAAGGTCAGTCGTGTCGGAGAGTGCTGTGCTGTATCCGCCAACCAGTCGATAGTAATCATTCTCGCCGACTTTGGCCTCAATGAAGTTCCGCTCCAGTGTATTGTAGGTGGTGTACCGCGCGGAGGCCGCGACAGAGAAGTCACCGTTGGATGGGAAATAGGGGCCCTTTCGGTAATCAACGCGCTCAATCACTTCCGGGATGAAGGAATTGAGGTCGAGATAGCCCTGACCGTGCCCATGAGTGCGCATGTTGATCGGTACGCCATCGACAGAGATTGCGAAATCCGAACCATGATCAAGGTTAAAGCCGCGGAGGAAGTATTGGTTAGCCTTGCCCTCGCCAGAGTGCTGAGTCGCCACAACGCCGGGAATGACTTCCACCAGTTCTCCGGCGCGGGAGATTGGCCGGTCTTCAAAGTCGGCATAGCCGACAACGCCTTCAGACGCTGCGCCCGCTTCACCGATGAGTTCCAGTCCGCGTCCGTGCACCTCTACCGATTCCAGGCGACGTTCGTCTGTGTCTTCTGTTGCTGACTGGGCGAAGGCTGGCAGACAGGAAAGGCCTGCCAGCAGCGCGGTGGCGCTGGTTTTCATCATTCGTTTCCATCCCGGTTATCATCATGACGCGAGGCGTCTTTGGATGGCTTCGAATAACATAGCGAACTACACTGAAGTGCAGTGATTTACGGTTACTGTAACGCCATGTAACGGGCGATAAGTGCCGTATTCAGGGTATTTTAGCTGGTTAAAACTTTCTCAGTCGGTGAAGTTGCCGAGGCGCTTTTCCAGCCCTGCTTTGACGGCTTCGATCTGATTTGGTTTGCCCATGACCTCTTCCTGCAGAACGGATTCTGTCATGAGGGCGTCGGCCTCGGTGGCATCGAAAAGCGCGTTAAGCATCTTCTTCGAATTTTGAACGGCCGAGGGGCTGCGTTCGGCAATTTCTCTGGCGAGTGCCATAGCGTCTTCATATGGGGTTTCGCTGACATGGGTGGCAAAGCCATAGGCTTTGGCATCACTGCCTGAGAAAATGCGCGCGGTGTAGGTAAGCTCCCGAATAATGTCGTCGCCTGCAATGGCACGCATGATGGGGGTTCCGCCCATATCCGGAATAAGGCCCCATTTGACTTCCATGATGGAGAGTTTCGTCTCGGGGTGTACGAACCGTATATCCGGGCCAAGCGAAAGCTGAAATCCGCCACCAAACGCAATACCATGAACGGCGGCAATGACCGGTACGCGCATCTGGCGCCAGCCCTGAACAATTTGCTGGGCACGGTTGGCATTGCCATGGGTACGGTCAACAAGGGTCTGGCCCTTTTTGATGGTGGCGGGCCCCGGCGTGCCCTCTGCCGTGCGTTTGAAATTGCTGGTGTCGAGACCGGCGCAGAATGCGCGCCCTTCGCCGGAAAGCACAACGACGCGGACATCGCGATTGGCGTCGAGTTCAGCTGAGGTCTCAATCAGCGCGGTGATCATGTCGTCATCCAGCGCATTCATCTTGTCAGACCGGATCAGTTTGACGTCGGCGATATGGTTTTTGATCTCGACTGAAATACGCTCTGACATTCTGCTCCCCGGAAATGATTTTGATCCGGAGAGCTTAGACAGGTCGGATTGTGGCTGACAAGCTGTGACGTGAGGGCAGCTTGTGTCGGGTCAATCAGAAGGTCTCGATTGAACTGAAGCCTTTAGGGTCTTGGCCGTATTTGTTGGAGCCCTTTGTCCCTTCCAGAGCCATAAAAATCAGAAGGACGATGGCACCAATCAATGGAATAAACGCAATGAGTAACCACCATGCAGTTCTCTCGGTGTCGTGTAGTCGGCGGAAGGAGACTGCCAGACCCGGAATAATCGTTGCCAGAGAGAAGAGCCAAAACAGGATCATGACAATGCCGCCTATAAGGGATCCGATATCACCTAAGGCGGAGAATGTGGCAGCAATCAAATTTGCCGCGATCTGGATCAGCATGAGTGCGAGTGCTGGCCACCAGTATTCGGCGCGGCGCGAACGTCCATGGAAGTTGAAATAGTTCTTAAAGTAGAGCGCTACCGCTTCACTCATTCCCATCTTATCGCTCCAATAGTCTGATAAACGTCAGAACTGGATGCTCTGACAGTATGGCGATCCGCCAAGCGGACCTGTGCAGACTGCGTTATAGGTCTTGAGCGCGATGGGGAAGTCGCACGAGCGGTTGAAATCTTCCTGACGTTGCGTGAGGTCAGTGCCCCAGTCATTCAGCTCATTAAAGGCTTCATCAAGGCGTTGGTATTGGACCTGCAGAGCATCATTCTTCCGCTTGAGCTCTTCGCGGACAACGTCAGCTGCCGGGCCGGGAGGCACGAATGGCGCCGACTTTGAACTGTTCGCGCGTCTTGTCTTGTAGAGGTCGTTCTCGCGACTGAGGCGGGCATCATGGGCGCGAAGATCCTGCCATTCCGTGGCGAGTTCTTCGGAGACGCGCGCACAGGCCGCGACTCGGCGCTCGGGCAAGGCAGATGCCGGTGCGAGCTCTGTTGGCTCGAAGACGCTCAATTGAGGTGTGAGGTCGAGCTCTGGCTCGCGGGTCATGGTGGCATCCATACCGCGAAAGGCCAGGCCGCGTGACCGGAGTACGTCCTGGAACACAGCGGCCTGCTCGGCATCCGGCGTGAGGCCGAGACCGAGCCGGGAATAGTAGATCATGTCCTCTTCATTACGGGTGCGGCGCGCGTATTCGACCAGCGCGACGGCAGAGGCCGCGACGCCGCGCCGGATACCGCGTTCGAGGAAGACTGGCGCGACAGACCGATAGGCTGGCGAGGAGCTGCTCAGATAGAGCGTTCCCAGACGATGAGAGCCATAGGGAGAGCCCAGGGCGTCAGCCATGGCGTAATAGCGTTGCGCCGTGTCGAACTTGTCTTCGGCGGCGAGGATGTCCTGTTCATACAGACGACCGAGCTCAACGGCAGCAAATGCTACGCGCTGTTGCGCGAGGGAGGGCTCAGCCTCATCGTCAAGCGCAAGGCAGTCCGGATTGTTGTTGCAAAACTCCATGATGAGCTGCAGCTCTGCCAGCGCGCGCACATCACCTTGTGCAGCCATGTCGCCTTTTTCGTTCCAGATATCCATGCCGGCCCGCCAGAAAGGGTCAATTTCATCGGCATTTGCGAGGCCGCTCATGGACAGGGCGAGCGACAGGCATCCATATCCAAATAGCTTCATCGATTTCACAGGCGGTCTCCAGTGGAATTGTAAGGTCCAGCCATATGAGAAAGACTGTTATGGCTTTTTTGTGAAGGCGCTGCGTTTGAAAAAGCCCATGAACAGGCTGTATTTGCCCCGAAAGAGGCCAATTTCATTGACCATGAACCCTGGTTTGAGGTAAGGCGTCGCCTTTCGTTAAACCGGCATTCTGCCAGAAACCAGGAAAGAGATAAGTCATGCGCGAAGCCATGCTTCCCGTTTACGCCCCGCCAGAAGAAGTCTTCACGCGAGGCGAAGGCGTGCGACTGTTTACTGAGGATGGTACGGCTTATCTCGATTTCATTGCTGGCATTGCTGTGAACGCGCTGGGACATGCCCACCCGGCTATGGTTGACGCGCTGACCGAGCAGGCCAAAAAGCTCTGGCATACCTCGAACATGTTTCGCGTTCCGGCGGGTGAAGAGCTGTCTGAAAAATACTGCAAGCACACCTTTGCTGATCAGGTTTTTTTCACAAACTCCGGTACTGAAGCCATTGAGTGCGCACTTAAAACCGCGCGCAAATATCACTGGAAAAATGGCGAGCCGCATCGTCAGGAAATCATCACCTTTACAGGTGCGTTTCACGGTCGGTCATTCGCTGCGATCAATGCGGGTGGCAATCCGAACTATCTTGAAGGCTTTGGCGAGCCCATGGCCGGGTTCCGGCAGCTCGAATTCGGCGACCATGACGCCATCAAAGCGGCCATCACCAAGGATACCTGTGCGGTTCTTCTGGAGCCGGTTCAGGGCGAGGGCGGTGTACGCGATATTCCGGAAGTCTGCCTGATTGAGCTGCGCAAGCTGTGCGACGAGACCGGCACGCTTCTTATTTATGATGAAGTCCAGTGCGGTGCGGGCCGTACAGGCAAGCTGTTCGCGCACCAATGGTGTGACGGCAAGGCTGACCCGGACATTATGGCTGTTGCCAAAGGCGTTGGCGGTGGTTTTCCACTTGGCGCCTGTCTTGTCACCGAAGAAGCTGGCAAGGGCATGCGGCCGGGGTCTCACGGCTCGACTTATGGCGGCAACCCGCTGGCTATGGCTGTCGGCAATGCCGTGTTCGACGAGATGACCAAAGACGGTTTCATGGACGAGGTGAACCGTGTTGCAGGTACGTTGAAGCAGGGGCTCGCCAGCCTTGCAGATCGTCATCCGGAAATCGTGGAAGAAGTGCGCGGTAAAGGTCTGCTGACAGGCCTGAAACTGAAGACTGCGCCGAAGCCAGTTCAGGGAGTGGCACGCGAACGCAATCTTCTGGTCGGCGTCGCTGGCGAGAACGTTCTGCGTCTCGCGCCGCCGCTGATCCTGACAGATGCAGACGTTCGTGAGGCCATCAGCATTCTTGATGAGTGCCTGACCGAAGCAAAGAAGAGTGGGGACTGATGAAGCATTTTCTCGACCTGATCGACGTTCCGGCGATCGAGCTGCGCGCTATTCTCGACGATGCGAAAGAGATGAAGGCGGCTCGATCCGGCTGGCCTAAGGGCAAGGTTGATACAGGTTCACCGCTGGATGGTCGAATTCTGGCGATGATTTTCGAGAAAAGCTCCACCCGCACGCGGACCAGCTTTGATGTCGGTATGCGCCAGCTCGGCGGTCAGACAATCGTGCTCAATTCAGGCGACATGCAGCTCGGTCGAGGCGAGACGATTGATGACACGGCAAAGGTGCTCTCGCGCTATGTCGATATCGCAATGATCCGTGCGAACAATCATCAGGATGTCGTAGACTTCGCAAAGTCGGCGTCCATTCCGGTAGTGAACGGACTGACCGATAAGTCTCACCCCTGCCAGATCATGGCTGACCTTCAGACGCTGGAAGAGCGCGGTCTGACATTGCGCGGTTCCCGCATTGCCTGGGTGGGTGATGGCAACAATGTCTGCACCAGCTTTATCGACGCTGCAGCGAAATTCGGCTTCTCGCTCTCGATTGGCACGCCAGATGGTTATAATGCCGATGCCGACCGGATTGAGCGCGCGCGCAATGAGCAGGGCCGGATCGAGACATTTGATCGTGCCGATAAGGCTGTTGCGGGCGCAGATGTCGTCGTGGCGGACACCTTTGTTTCTATGGGGGACAAAGATGCGGAAAAACGGCTGTCAGACCTTGCAGGCTTCATGGTGGATGACAATCTGATGGCAAAGGCGAACGGTGGAGCCATATTCCTTCACTGTCTGCCTGCGCACCGCGGCGAGGAGGTGACTGCAAGTGTCATCGACGGGCCGCAATCAGCTGTTTTTGATGAGGCTGAAAATCGCCTCCACGCACAGAAAGCAATTCTCAAATGGTGTCTGGCAAACTGACACAGCTCGCTGACGAACTCGGCACAGGTCTCAATTCCGTTGCGGCATTCCAGATAGACGGCAAACCCATTCGCGGACGCATCACGCGTCTTGATGGTGACACGGTCGGCTCCATCCTGGCGCGTCATGACTATCCTCAGGAGGCCGCGCGTCTGCTGGGTGAGGCCTTGACGCTGGCTGTCCTGATTGGCGCGTCTCTCAAGGTGGATGGCCGCGTGGCCGTGCAGGCTGAGGGCGATGGCCCCGTGAGCATGATGGTTGCAGAATGCCATACCAATGGCGCGCTGCGCGGCATGATGAAGTTCGATCAGGACAAATGGGATCGGTTGGACCGCGTGAATAAGGGTGACCTGCCCCATCCGCGCCAGGCCATCGGCGGCGGTGCGTTGGCGATCACCATTATTCAGGACAATCCCTACGTTCAGCCCTATCAGGGTATTGTGCCACTGGATGGCACGACGCTGGCGGAATGCGCAGAGCACTATTTCGAGCAGTCTGAGCAGGTGCCAACGCGCATTCGGCTGGCGGTTGGTCAGCTTCAGAAAGCGGGTGAGCAGCCCGTCTGGTACGCTGGCGGCGCGTTGGTTCAGAAAATTGCTGGTGATGAAAATCGCGGTGACACTGAAGATGACTGGAATACGGCCAGTATTCTCTTCCAGAGTGTAACGGATGCAGAGCTTCTGGATCAGGACCTCTCGCTGGGTCGCGTGCTTTACCGGCTGTTCCATGAAGAAGGCGTGCGGTTTGAAGCGCCCGCCGCGATACGCGATGAATGCACCTGTTCACGAGAACGGCTGGAAGCGACGCTGAAGAACATGCCGGATGATGAGTTGATCGAGCTTGCTGAGGAAGAAGGCTCAGATCACCTCAACGCCGACTGCCAGTTCTGCGGACGTGAATACGACATCCCGTTGAAGGATGTGATCAACGTCACCGAGCACTAGGCCTTAGTCTTCTTCCCCGATCTGGCCTTTCAGATAGCCCGCAACTCGTTCGCCTGAGCCCATGGCCATGGTCCAGCCAAGCATGCCGTGGCCGACATTGTAGATCAGGGCAGGGTGCGGATGGCCCATGCGCGGGACCGAATCCGGTGTCATTGGGCGCAGGCCTGCCCAGAAGTTTGTTGCGCGCTCATAAGATGCGGCTTCTGGCATGGATTCGATAGCTGAGTTGACGAGCGTCCGCAGTCGCTCTTTGTCGGGCTCTTCATGCGTCCATCCGATATCGGCCATACCGGCAATCCGCATTTCATTGCCCAGCTTGGAGAAGACCAGGCGGCGTTTTGAATCTGTCAGGCTGATCTCTGGCGGATGATCGCCAAGCGGCGCGGTGATGGAATAGCCCTTCATGGGATAGACGGGCAGGTCCAGTTTCAGCTCCTTCAGGAGTTGACGATCCGCGCCCGTACATAGCGCCAGGAGGTCAGTGTCCAGACGTCGTCCATCGGCGAGGCGAATGTCCGCCCCCGATGAATGCAGCGCTGCATGAACGACCCGCTCCCCAAAAAAGGTTTCCACGCCATACTCATTGACCAGCAGCTTCAGGAGTTCCTGCGCAAATCTACTTGCATTGCCAACGGCTTCCCCCGGAGTGAACAGGGCTTTCATCGGCTTGTCAGCTGCATAGCCGAGCGCTGGCTCAAGCTTCGTGGCCTCTTCATAGCTGATCAGGCGCATGTCTTCGTCAGACATATTCTTTAGCGTGAAATTCTCTTCCACGGCGCTGACAGCCTTTTTGGAATAGAGGAGCTGAAGCTTCCCTCGGACCTGATAGTCGAAATCCAGCTCATGTTTCTGGAGCAGGTTGAGCATGGCCAGCCGGGATTCCAGAGTGACCTCAAGCGCCGCCTGATTGTTACGAATGTATCGGTCGCGCGTGCAGTTGCGCAGGAAGGACAGTATCCAGCGAATGAAATCGGGATCGGTGTGCAGACGAATGCGGAATTCCGGCTTCAGGCCAAGCGCAAGCTGAAGCAATTCTCCGCGCACACGATGGTTCGCCAAGGGACCGGTATAGAGATAGCTGAGCTGGCCACCATTGGCGAAGGACGTACCCAGGCCAGCGTTTTCGCGTGCATCAACTATTGTAACCGCCACACCACGCCGGGCCAGCGCGTAGGCAGTCGCCACGCCGACAACTCCGGCGCCGATGACAATCGCCTTTTCGACATGATGTGTCATGATCCATGCCTGCCGCTGGTTCGTGTTTCAGTTTCGGTCTATGCGACTTCAACTGTTCTGACATGCGTTTCGGGGAAGAATCAGCATCTGGCAAGGGATTGCCTGCACGCAATGCGCTGGAACCATGGACTGACGTCCAATTGGCCGTTAACCAATCACTTACCCTTTATATACTTCCACGTGTTACCATGTCCTTCAGGTGATGGATAAGCGATAGACCCCAGCCCATGCGCAAACTATTTCACTGGCCTCTCGATCCGGCCAGCCGACTGGTGCGGCTGGTGCTGGCCGAAAAAAAGCTTGAATTTGATCTGGTCACGTCTCCGCCGTGGAAACCGGTGGAGGAGGTGAAGCGGCTGTATGCCAATCCGGTCGGGCCTGTTCTGATCGATCAGGGGCAGCACGGTCGTGTTGTGGCCAATCACACACATGCGATTATTGAGTTCCTCGAAGAACAATATCCGGACATCCGGGTTCTGCCTTCGCTCGCACCAGAACGCGCCGAGGCGCGGCGATTATGGCGCTGGGTGGAGAACCGTTTCGAAGCAGAGATCAACGGTTCGATTCTCGCTGAGCGGATTGCCCAGGCCGTGCAGCGCACGAATGTACCGGACTCGACGCTTCTGCGCCGGGGCGCACACTCTCTTCGGGGTGTGCTGACCTATCTGAACGCTTTGTGTGAACAACATTCCTATCTGACAGGACGTGTGCTGACCGTGGCGGACCTTGCTGCAGCGGCAAACCTCTCTGCGCTCGACTATTTCGGGGATGTCAGCTGGGATAATGTGCCAGACCTTCGCGACTGGTATGCGCGGGTGAAATCGCGCCCGTGTTTTCGCGATCTCCTGAAAGACAGCATTGTGGGTACCAAACCCTCACCGCAGTATGCCGACCTGGACTTCTGAGAACCTCAACACTCTGGCGGTTGAAACCGGATTTGATGTCTGTCGCGTGACCTCGGTCGCCGAAGCCTGGGCTGCATCTGATCGGCTGCGCGAATTTGTGTCCTCTGGTTATCACGGTCAGATGGGCTGGATGGAGGAGACGCTGGAGCGGCGCGTGCATCCGCGCGCCATGTGGGAAGGTGCCCGGTCAGCAGTTGTGCTGGGGCTGAATTACGGCCCTGATCATGATCCGCTCTCTGTTCTTGAACAGAAAAGCCAGGCTGCAATTTCTGTCTATGCCAAAGGCAAAGACTATCACGACGTTCTGAAGAAGCGGCTCAAACGGTTCGCGCGTGCCTTTGCTGAAGCGACGGGCGAAGAGGTCAAGGTGTTCGTTGATACAGCGCCGTTGATGGAGAAGCCGCTGGCAGGGCAGGCCGGTGTTGGCTGGCAGGGCAAACATACCAATCTGGTCAGCCGGGAGTTCGGGTCATGGCTCTTTTTGGGGGTGATGCTGACGACGGCCGAGCTGGAGCCCGACCAGAGCGAGGTGGACCATTGCGGCTCATGCCGGGCCTGTCTCGATATCTGTCCGACCCGCGCTTTTCCCGCGCCCTATAAGCTCGATGCCCGGCGGTGTATTTCCTATCTCACGATTGAGCATGACGGGCCTATTCCGGTGGAGTTTCGCGCCGCCATGGGTAATCGCATCTATGGCTGTGATGACTGTCTTGCTGTCTGCCCCTGGAACAAGTTTGCCAGCCAGGCTTCTGAAGCCAAATTCGCCGCGTCGGATATGACGGCGGCGCCCGAGCTTTCGGACCTGGTGGGACTTGATGATGAGGCCTTCCGGCAGGCCTATTCAGGCTCTCCGATCAAGCGGATCAAACGGCACAGATTTGTCCGCAATGTACTGATCGCGATTGGCAATTCGGATGACCAGAGCTTGCTGCCTCATGTCGTTGACCGGCTGGACGACGAGATGGCTGTGGTGCGGGGGGCGGCCGTCTGGGCGTTGAGACGGCTTTCGCCGGAACGCTTTACGCAGGAGCGTGAGCGACGCCAGACCGAGGAGGCTGACGGTGAGGTTCAGCGCGAATGGGACAGGACAGAGCCAGCCTAGTCGCTGACCTGCTCATTGCAGCTCAGAGCGTCGCGATTTCCATTGCTATAGGCATCCAGAAAATCATTGGCGAACCCGACGAGCGTTGTCAGTTCGGTGCCGAACTGGCCGATCAGAATGGGTGAGTTGATCAGAATGCCATCATCGGACATGCGCGCCGTTGTTGAGACATCAACCGTAGAGCCGTCGAGATAATTGGTGCTGATCTGGAGCTTGCCATCTTCCGGCTTGTCGAGACCCAGCGTCATGCATCCGACATTGCTGCAGGTCGAGAACACGAAGGCATACACGCGATTGTCTTTTTCAGACACGATCGCCTCAAGACCCTCCGGCCGACAGGTATAGGTTGTCAGCTCAGCGTCATCGGCTGCGACGGCCAGAGGCGCGCCAAAAACCAGTGTAGAGGCAAACAGGGCAAGGGTATTCTTCAGCATTCAACTACTCTTCAGCGAGCCGTTTCTCTTCGCGGATCTGTCCACGCAGGAGAAGGGCGTCAATGTTCTCAGGATCGATGGCGCGGGCCTGCACGACATCATCCATAGCATCATCATAACGTCTTTGTCCCAGTCTGGCTTGTGCGCGATACAGCCAGGCATTGATGTCACCCGGCTGGCTGCCAAGGGCGAGGTCAAGATCGGCTTCGGCCTTGTCCCAGTCACCCAGCGCCAGATAGGCCTGAGCGCGGTATTTGTAGAGATCGAAGTTTTCTTTGTACAGTGTAAGGGCGTTGTCAAAGGCGATAATCGCTTCTTCTGGCAGGCCGGCCTGAAGCCAGGCATTTCCGGCGCGCGACAGATAGTGCGCCCTGTCTTCCAGCTCGCCGCCATCCGGGGCGTTGGCCAGCGCCTCGAGCTGCAATGCGCCTTCTTCAAAATCTTCTAGCGCGATGAGTGCGGTGGCCTTGCATTCGCGTGCGCCGGGACGATTGCCCTCGTAAAGCCAGCTCAGGCTCATCTCATAAGCAGCTTCTGGATCTTCCTGAACGAGTTCGAGACAGGTCCGCAGCTTGCGGATTTCTTCAGCTCGGATGTCGTCCGCTGCATCCTGCGCAGAAAGAAAA
>CETS01024058.1_pt1 | contig 16753 bp, 3 predicted proteins | sample 356391 | NCBI WGS metagenome assembly CETS01 (sample SAMEA2622673, study PRJEB7988) | marine metagenome | isolation source: saline water (ENVO:00002010), including
AAGGTTGGGGGGTCATGGCGGTTCAAGCGGGCTGATATCGAGAGCTGGATCGAGAAGAGAGTGAATGAGGGGCATGGTGGCAGGGCAGCTTGCGACGACTGATTATCATGCTGCCCTTTTCGCGCATGAGCTAAGCCGTCGCCATTCTACCGCGAATTCGGAGAAGCTCGCGAGCACATTGCTTGATGCGCAGGTCGACTTGAATCCTCATCAAGTCGACGCGGCCCTCTTTGCGTTCAAATCTCCATTTTCCAAAGGCGCGATCCTCGCTGATGAGGTTGGTCTCGGGAAAACCATCGAGGCCGGATTGCTTCTTTCGCAGAAGTGGATCGAGGGAAAGCGGCGTATCGTTGTAATCGGTCCAGCAAACCTCAGGAAACAATGGGCGCAGGAAATCGAGGAAAAGTTCTACCTGCCGACCATGATCCTGGAGGCCAGAAACTACAACAAGATGGTCAAGGAGGGAGTCCGCAATCCGTTCGGTCAGAGGACTATCGTAATCTGCTCGTTTCAGTTTGCGGCACGCCATGCCGAGGAACTGATGATTACGCCTTTGGATTTGGCCGTGATCGATGAGGCGCATCGTTTGCGCAATGTCTACCGAACGGACAATCGAATTGGGAAGGCCCTCAAAGAGGCGCTGGCAACCACGCCCAAGGTCTTGCTGACGGCGACGCCGCTTCAGAACTCCCTCATGGAACTCTACGGACTCGTCAGCATCATCGACGATCTCACTTTCGGCGATGTGAAGAGCTTCAGGGCGCAGTACGCTCGACTGAGTGGAGAGCAACAGTTCGACGAACTTAAGGACAGGCTCAGGCCAATCTGCCACCGTACGCTTCGTCGCCAGGTGCTCGAATATATTCGCTACACCAACCGCATCCCGATCACGCAGGAGTTTGTTCCGACCGAGGAGGAGCAAGTCCTCTATGACATGGTATCGGATTATCTGCGGCGGCCATCACTGAATGCACTCCCGAGCAGTCAGCGCGTTCTCATGACGCTCATCATGAGGAAGCTGCTTGCATCATCCACCTTCGCCATCGCTGGCGCGCTCGACAGCTTGGCGCGCAAGCTCGAACGACAACTTCGGGATGATCAGGCGCTGCGAGATACGCCAGAAGATGAGGAAAGCCTCGACGAAATTTCAAGCGACATCGACGGTATCGACGAAGAGATAGAGGAATGGGAGGAAGAAGGCCAAGAGCCCGATGTGCTCTCAGAAGAAGACATCGCCGCGATCGAGGATGAGATCGCCGATCTTCGCAGTTTTCGTGACCTCGCGGTTTCGATCGCAGAAAACGCCAAGGGTCAGGCGCTGCTTCAGGCGCTTGATGCAGGCTTTGCCAAAGCAGAGGAATACGATGCGCCGAAGAAGGCCATCATCTTCACCGAGTCTCGCCGCACGCAAGACTATCTGCTGAAGCTGCTTTCCGAGAACGGCTTTGAGGGAAAGCTCGTCCTCTTCAATGGCTCGAATGCCGATCCGCAGTCGAAGGCGATCTACAATCAGTGGCTCGCGGATAATAGGGACTCCGACCGCATCACAGGCTCGCGGACCGCTGATATGCGCGCAGCCCTTGTGGATCATTTCCGCAGCGACAAGACGCAGATCATGATCGCGACCGAGGCCGCAGCCGAAGGCATCAACCTGCAATTTTGCTCGATTGTCGTAAATTACGATTTGCCCTGGAATCCTCAGAGGATCGAGCAGCGCATCGGTCGCTGCCATCGCTATGGCCAGAAATACGATGTCGTGGTCATCAATTTCCTGAACAAAAACAATGCAGCAGATCAGCGCGTCTACGAGCTGCTCGCCGAAAAATTCCAGCTCTTTTCTGGCGTTTTCGGTGCGAGCGACGAGGTGCTTGGCGCGGTTGAATCAGGCGTAGAGTTCGAGAAGCGCATTGTTTCGATCTACCAAAATTGCCGAACGCCTGAGGAAATCGAAGGAGCTTTCGAGCGGCTACAGGAGGAAATGAGCACCCAAATCGACGAGACGATGCAGGACACGCGCCGCAAGCTCCTCGAAAATTTCGACGCCGAGGTGCACGATCGGCTCAAGGTCAATCTCGACGAAGCGAAGGAATATGTAAATCGCTACGAGCGCATGCTCTGGCAGCTCAGCAAACACGAATTGAAGCGCCACGCCGATTTTGACGACGCCTATCTAAGCTTCGTACTCAAAAAGCCGGTCGATGGCCTGAACGTGCCGCTAGGCGGTTATCACCTGACAAAAAACGCGCTTGAAGGGCACCGCTACCGCCTTGGCCACCCGCTTGCGAAATTTGCGCTGGATCAGGCTAGTGGGCGCAACCTCAATGGCGCGACCATCACATTCGATTACAGCGCTTGGCCTCAAAAGGCGGCTAGCGTTGAACCGCTACTCGGTCAGCAAGGTGTCCTATCTGTGCGCAAGGTGTCTGTCTCCGGACTGGATGAACAAGACCACCTCATCTTCTGCGGAATATCTGATGCTGGCGTGGCTCTTGAGGAGCAAGCTGCACAACGCCTTTTCGAGCTGCCCTGCCAGCTTGTGCCGCAAGACCCAATTGTTGTCCCAGGCGCGGTCGATGGGATCGCTAACCAGCGACATGCGGACATCGTCGCCCGACTGGAAAGCCAGAAGGCCAAATGGTTCGCGGAGGAAAGCCGGAAGCTGGAAAAGTGGGCGGAAGACAAGGTCGCGGCGGCTGAGAAAGAGCTCGCGGACGTAAAGACGCAGGTGCGCGACTTGAAAAGAGAAATGCGCGGCGCGAGCGATCCAAGGGAACAGCACCGCATCCAAACTCAAATTCAGGACCTTGAAAAATCGAAGCGCCGACTGCGGCAGCGGATTTTCGAGGTCGAAGACGAGATTCTCGACAAGCGCGATGACATGATCGCTGACATCGAGAGTCGGCTGGGGCAAGAAACCAGCACGCAGGAAATCTTCACCATCCGTTGGTCGGTGGTTTAACGAAAGGCAAAGCCGCATGGCTAGCGCGGACAAGCAACGCAACCGTCTCATTCAGCTCCTCAAGGAGCTCTTCCAGCTTGACCAGCCAGACTTGGACTTTGGCTTCTATCGCATCATGCACGCTAAGGCCGGGCAGGTGTCCGAGTTCCTTGAAAACGACCTGCTCAAGATCATCCAGGAGGCTTTCGGAGAAGTCGATGAAGGGCGCGTAGCCGAAGCCAAAATTGCCTATGATGCTGCTATCCAGCAAGCGAAGGATTTCGGTGCACCCGATCCGGAAGCGACCGAGCCTGTGAAGAAGGCAAAGGCGGCCCTTGAGGCCGCCAAGGACAGCGGCAGCAACGAGGGTGATGTCTATGACCACCTCTACCGCTTCTTCGAGCGCTATTACGACGGCGGCGATTTCATGTCCCGCCGCTATTTTGCCCGTGAAACCGCAGGCAAGGCCGCGCCTTATGCCGTTCCTTACGACGGCCGGGAGGTCTACCTTCATTGGGCCAACCGCGACCAGTACTACATCAAGAGCTCGGAATATCTGAGCAACTTCACCTTCGACCCACTGCAGGCACCGGAATTCAAGGCGAAGCACGGCCAGCTCTTCGAGGGTAAGCCCCTCAAGGTCCATTGCCGCATCGTCTCAGCGACCGAAGGCGAACACAACAACGTCAAGGCCAGCGAGCAGACAGAGCGCTACTTTATCATTCACGGGGCGGAGCCCGTGAGACTGGAAGATAGCGATGCTGGCGATCCTGAGCTCGTGATCCAGTTCGAGTATCGGGCTGATCCTGAAAAGGCTGCTCAAGAAAAGAACGTCCAGGAAACGACTTGGCGCAAGCGGCGCGTCGATGAGGCGTCAGCCATCATCAAAGAGGCTTTGCCCGTGTTGGAGGGTGGAGCTGACTATTTGACAGCGCTCTTGTCTCCCGCCCCGACAGATAAGGAGAAGGATCGCAAGCTGCTGGACAAGTATCTCCTTCAGTACACCAGCCGCAACTCGATGGACTACTTTATCCATAAAGACCTTGGCGGTTTCCTGAAGCGAGAGCTCGATTTCTACATCAAGAATGAGGTTATGCGCCTTGATGACCTGGACGCCGCAGACGCGCCGCGCGTCGAAAGCTATCTTGCCAAGGTCAAGGTGCTCAGAAGGATCGCACGGCACCTGATCGAGTTCCTCACTCAGCTTGAAGAGTTTCAGAAGAAGCTGTGGCTGAAGAAGAAGCTGGTCACCGAGACACATTACTGCATCACGCTCGATCGCATTCCCGACGGCTTTTACAATGAGATCGCGGCAAACGACGTTCAGCGCGACGAGTGGGTGAGGCTCTTCGCGATTGACGAGCTGGAATCTTATTCAGCGCCGCTCACGGTCGAATTTTTGAAAGCCAATGACAAGCTACTCCTGGACACAGCGCTTTTCGGCGGAAGCTTCCGCGACAAACTCATTGCAGAAATTGAGTCAGTAGACGAGCAGACCAGTGGGATTATGTTCCATTCCGATAATTTTCAGGCAGTTAAGCTGGCGCGGGGTAAGCTCGAGACCTCAATAAAATCGATCTATATCGATCCGCCCTACAACACTGACAGCAGTGCTATCCCCTATAAGAACAGCTATCGTCATTCCTCGTGGGGGACCATGATGCAGGACCGAGTTGGCGCTGCATCCCATTTGCTGAAGCAGGATGGCGCGATTTTTGTCAGCATCGACAAAACCGAGCGCACGCTCCTGGAGCACGCCCTCGACAACGTTTTCGGCGGTGAGAACCACATCGAGGAACTCATTTGGACACAAGCCACTGCAAATAGCCAGTTGCCAAATTACTCAACCAACCATGAGTATGTCGAAGTCTATGCCCGAGATCGGAAATCGGTAGAGGCTGACAAAGCGATGTTCCGTGAGCCGAAGCCGGGATTCTCGGAGGTGATGGAGTTGGTCGCTCGTCTAAATCCAGAGTACCCGTCACCTTCTGAAATTTCCGATGCGCTACGCGAATTGTACAAGAAGCATCAGGAAGATTACCGCAAATCCGTAGAGGCCTCCGGTGAGAAGTGGAATGATGCAGCCAAGAGGAAGGACCCTTGGCGGGGCCTTTATCCATATATCCATGCCGAATATCGCGATGCACAGGGAAAATACATCGAGGAGATCGATGCTAAGACAAAGCAAGCGGATATCTGGGTGTGGAGTGAAATACCGACCGGGGCACCGGCTTCAAAGCAGTCATCGACTACGCGCGATCCAGCGCACCACAATTACCGCTACTACAAGCCCATTCATCCGGTTACGGGCAAACCCTGCCCTCACCCGCAGAGTGGTTGGAAATTTCCGCAAACCCCTGATCCCGACAAGCCAGGTCGGAGATCATTCCAATCGTTGGAGGCGGATAAGCGGATAGCCTGGGGCGAGGACGAAAATAAGGTCGCCAGAACAAAGGGCTTCTTGCACGAGGTTGAGACTAACATCGGAACAAGTGTCTTTTACGAATACAATGACGGCGAAGCAGAACTGAACAATATGTTCGCTCAGACCGGACTTTTCTTGTCCCCTAAGAGTTCGAAATTCGTAAAAAAATTCATTGTTCAGAGTACCAAGCGAGATAGCTGGTTCGCAGACTTTTTCGCGGGCAGCGGAAGCTCAGCGCATGGTGTGATCCAGGCCAATCGCGAGGACGATGGAACGCGGCGGTATGTATCGGTCGAGATGGGGACGTACTTCGATACATTGACCAAGCCCCGCACTTTGAAAGCGACGTACGCCAGCGCGTGGAAGGGAGGTAAGCCGACCTCAAAAGATGCCACTTCCTCGATCATCAAATATCTTCGGCTGGAGTCGTATGAGGATGCGCTGAACAATCTAGCTTTGAAGGGGGCAGGCGGCGGGTTGCAAGGCGACGGGGAATTCAACCGAGACTTCATGCTCCACTACTGGCTGGACTTCGAGACCAAGGGCAGCCCATCGCTGTTGAACATCGAGCAGTTTGCTGATCCCACAGCGTACAAGCTGAAGGTGAAGAAGCCTGGCACGGACGAATATGTCGAAAAGGCCGTCGATCTCATCGAGACCTTCAACTGGCTGATCGGCCTGCATGTCGAGCACCTTGACCGTTGGCGCGGTTATGGTGCGGTGTTTAAGCGCGAGGAAGACCCAGAGCTTCCTGAAGACAGCAACACGCGGCTGATTCTCGACGGGCGCTTGAACGAGAGCGATGAGGGCGATTGGCGCTTCCGCAAGATCGAAGGCTACGCACTGCGGACGCCTGGCGATCAGTCCGATCGGGAGCGCGTGCTCGTGATCTGGCGCAAGCTCAGCGGAGATCTCGAAAAAGACAATCTGATGCTCGATGAGTGGTTTAAGAAGTACCGTCTCTCGACTCAAGATACCGAGTTCGACGTGGTCTATGTAAACGGATCGAACAACCTTCCGAACCTTCGCCAAGCAGAGGAGACCTGGAAAGTCCGCCTGATCGAGGAAGCCTTCCACCAAGCCATGTGGGACGTGGAGGGCTAAGGCATGGCGAAGGCAAAGGCGAAGGAGGCAAAGCCTCTTCCATTCGGGCACAAGCTGGTTCTCAATCAATGGATCGTTAGCTTGTTCGGCTTCGATCCGCTGAAGGACCACAAGGACGACAAGCGCACTTTGCGTCCGATGTCGCCCATTGCGAGCACCGTGAAAGACGCGCCTGAAGGCATGAATGCAGAGAACCTGCATCACTTCTATCGCGAGCTCGACATCCACCTGCAGAAAGGTAGCCAGCTCACGCGGGAAGACCTTCTGCGCTATGAGCACAACATTGTCAGCCATACGCTGGCGATAAACGAGAAGCGCCAGCGCCCGATCATCTGGAAATATTACCAGTGGCTCTCGTTGCTGTTCGCGGAAATCTATCTCGATCGCTTCTTTGCTGACCGTGACGCGTTGCATGAACAGCTCAATGCCTATGTCGATAGCTTCAATGATTATTGGACCCAGGCGGGCTACGTGACGGGGATCACATCCTATGCGGTCGAAGACCTGAACAAGCTTTGTTTGCAGAACGCGACCGGCTCAGGAAAGACGCTGCTGATGCACGTCAATTTCCTGCAATTCCGGCATTATGCGGAGGCCTCGCCGCTCAAGGACGATCTCACCCGCACGATCCTTATAACCCCTAACGAATCCCTGTCTGAGCAGCACCGCAAGGAAATGAAGTCGAGCGACATTGTCGCCGAGCGCCTTCTCACCGATAGCGGCGACCTTCTTTCGACGGGAAAGAACGGCCTGAGACAGGTAGACTTCACCGAGGTGACGAAGCTCGGTGATCAGGATGGACCCAACACCATCGCTGTCCGCAATCTTGGCGATCAGAACCTCTTGCTTGTCGATGAGGCCCATCGCGGCATGGGAAGCCAGGAAGAGCGCGGCTGGTTTGCGAGTAGGGCGCGCCTCTCTGCAAAGGGCTTCGTCTTCGAGTATTCGGCAACGCTCAAGGAAGCGGTATCCGCCGCCAAGCGAGCTGATATCGAGGCAAGCTATGCCAAGGCCATTCTGTTCGATTATTCCTATCGATATTTTTACGAGGACGGCTACGGCAAGGACTACCGAATATTCAACCTGCCGAAGACCTATAACGAGCTACAATTCTCGTATCTGACCGCCTGCCTGCTGTCCTTCTACCAGCAGCTCAAGCTCTATGAGGACAAGGGGGGCAGCTACGCCCCCTATAATCTCGAAAAGCCCCTTTGGGTGTTCGTCGGTTCGAGCGTGACCAAGGCCACCGGCACAAAAGCTGAGAAAGAGACGGTTTCCGACGTTGGCAAGATCATCGCCTTCCTGGCGACATTTCTGAAGGACAGGGGAGCATCCGCTACCCAGATCGAGCGTCTGCTCAAAGGCAATGCCAAGGAAACGGGTTTACTCGACGAGAATGGTGGCGACATTTTCGCGGGCAGCTTTGTCTACCTTCAGCACTTGATGGCCGCAGAGAAGTGGTCGGCGGACGACCTCTTGCAGGACATTCTCTTGAAGCTCTTCCAGTCGAAGTCTGGCGGGCAGCTCTCAATTGCGCGGGTCAAGGGGGATGAGAACGAGATCATGCTCCGCGTCGGTCAAGCGGATGAGCCTTTCGGCCTCATCAATGTCGGTGACGCGAGCGGGCTTGCCACGCACATCGCCGACAGGAAATTCGACAACGTTGCCGTCCTCGAATCCGAGTTTTCGGAAACTCTGTTTGGGAAGATCACGACCTCCTCATCGCCCGTGAATCTGTTGATCGGCTCGAAACGCTTTGTGGAAGGCTGGGACTGTTGGCGGGTCAGCACCCTTGGCTTGATGCATGTCGGCAAAAGCGAAGGCGCGCAAATCATCCAGCTCTTTGGTCGCGGCGTGCGCCTAAAAGGCTATGAATGGACGCTGCAACGCAGCGGCTTTGCCACTCCGACGCATCAGCCAGAATACATCCAATATGTTGAAACGCTGAATGTCTTCGGCATCGAAGCTGACTTCATGGAACGCTTCCGTAAGTTCCTGGAAGAAGAGGAACTGCCGACCAACGACCAAAAGCTCGTTCACACCGTACCGCTCACCGTCACCTACGATTTTGGTCAGCGCCTCAAGGTGCTGCGACCGCGACGCAAAAAGAGTGATGGCCAAGAATATTCTTTCAAACGTGACGGTGCCGTCCCGTCGTTCGGGGTCGTCCCTGACAAACTCAGGGCAAAGATTATCGAGATTGATTGGTATCCGCGCATTCAGTCCCTTGAATCGCGAAGGGGTGCGCGGCTGGGCGAAAAACAAGGCGCTGTCTTCAAATCTGCACACCTCGCGCTTCTGGACTATGACGATCTCTTCTTCCGCTTAGAAAAGTTCAAGCGCGAGCGCGCTTGGCACAACCTCAATATCGACAAGTCGGCGATACTCCCCCTTCTTGCTGACACGACTTGGTATCGTTTGGTCACGCCCTCGGGCAAGCTGGGCTTCGACACATTCGCCAATGTCCGCCTTTGGCAGGAAATGGCATGCGAGCTCCTGCAAAAATATGCTGAGGAATATTACAACCACTGCAAGGCGGCCTTCCTTGAGCCGCGTCTGGAGTTGCGAGAAATCGAGGCGGGAGATGGAAACTTCCCCGAGGCAGACGAATATCAGCTCATTGTCGATGCAAATGAGCTCGCGCTCATCAAGGACATCGAAAGCCTGACGAATGATATCGCCGCTCACAATGTTGGCGTGCTTCAGGCTGGCGATCTGAAAGGGTGCCTTTTTGGCAATCACCTCTACGAACCTGTTTTGCATGCCGCCAAGGGCAGCAAAATCCAGGTTACGCCCGTCTCACTCAACGAGAGCGAGTTCCAGTTTCTCGATGACCTGCGCATCTACATAGAACACGAGCAGAAGCGCCTCATCGATGATGGCGTTGAGATCTTTCTGCTCAGAAACGAAAGTCGCGGGCGCGGTGTCGGCTTTTTCGAAGCAGGCAACTTCTATCCCGATTTTCTTCTCTGGCAGGTCAAGGACGGCGTGCAATACCTCTCATTTGTTGAGCCACATGGCCTTCAACACGAGGGACCAGGTCACAAGAAGATCGAGTTTCATCGGACGATCAAAGCCATTGAAGACCGGCTGGGTGACGAAGATGTCGTCCTGAATAGCTTTGTCGTTACGCCAACACGATACGGCCAATTGAATTGGGGTAAGACGATCGACGAGCTCGAAGATATGAATGTACTCTTCATGGTCGATCAGGCTGATACTTATGTGTCCAAGATCGTTGAGCGCATGCTATATTAGCGTTTATTATTCCGTATTTATGAATGATTTCTGCACAAAATGTCGTCGATGACCACTCTGCATGGGGCGAAGTGCGACCAGAACTGACGTAGCAAGGGCGTACAATGTCTTGATGGATGTAAGATCAAGTGGCCTTGTTCATTCAGCCGAGGCGGATATTCTGCGCCTCCAGCAGATCCTTCGCGAGGGCTATCCTTCAGGCTTCACTATATTCAAGGAGCTCCTTCAGAACGCTGAAGATGCCGGAGCGCGTCGCATGGTGGTCGTCGGACACCGAGGATTTGCTGATGCCGTCAACCCATTGCTTCGCACTCCCGGGCTAATTATCGCGAATGACGGTCGGGTACTAGCACGGCATATGGACGCGATTACCCGCGCCAGCGGCGGCAGCAAGGCAGACGAACGCTCGGCCGTCGGCCGCTTTGGTCTCGGGCAGAAATCGGTCTACCACTTGTGCGACGCATTTATCGCTCTTGGCCACGTCGAGGATCGTGACGATCTGCCTCAAACGCTTATAATGAATCCCTGGGGGCAGGTCGCTGAAGCGTATGCGGCGCATCGCGAATGGGCGACACTCACTCAGGCAGAAGGCCAGCTTCTGCTTGGCAAGGCGAGTGAACTTGGCCTGACGCAGGGCATGGTCTTGTTTTTACCACTCCGGACAGAAGAATTGCGTCCAGGCCAAGACTTGTGCCTGTCAGATTGGAACTGGGAACCCGATAGAGCTATTGCCGACATCCTTGAGGGGAGCGAGCTGGCTGCCACCCTGTGCTGCCTCAGAAATCTCGAAAGCATCGAGATCATTCCAATAGATGGGGGAGCCCGCAAAATCTCCATGGCACCCGGCGCGCGACGCCTCTCGGGGCCCGGGGTCGAGAGCGGTCCGCAAACCATCGGGGGCAAAGTTGATGGGGTTCACCTTGGTCTGACATTCAGCGGTTTTCAGCAATGGAAACTCGATGGGCAGGCGGCAAAGCTTTTGAAAGAGGACGGCTGGGACATAGCCTTCGACATCCAAAGGAAGCACATTCAGCCGAAGGCCAACCCGCACGGTGCGGTGATATTTTGCCGCTCGGCCGCCACCGAGGGGCAAAGCCGTCTGCGGTTGCGTCACGCGGTGTATTTGCCGCTTGGTGATCCAATATTCTCCGAACCACTTGAGCGCGGTGCGGAGAATATCGAACTTCTACTGCACGGCTATTCCTTCGTGTCGAGCGACCGGCGCAAGTTGCGTGACGACGACCACATTGAAACCCGCTGGAATCATGCGCTGCGCCGCGAGGTAACGCTGCCATTGCTGCTCGACACGTTGGCGGATGCATTGCCCGGGTTGCCTGGCGATGCGGAACGACATGCGTTGATCCGTGCTTTGCGTCGCTCGTCATGGTGGGATGAACACAGGGTAGAGGCTTGCCAGGGCATGGCACTTGCCAATTGCTGGCCGGGCAAGAAGGCAGAGAGCTGGCAAAGCTGTTCTGGCACATCGCTGCGTCCGGTTTTGAGGGGGGAGGCGACGACGCTCGCCCGCCTCAAGTCAGCCTTTCCCGGAATTGAGGAATGGTGCGGTGAAAACGGCGTTCTTCTCGCGTTCGGCGCCATACTGACAGATGTCGATCCGCGATGGCCTGATGCCCAGTTGGCCGACCTCCTGGCGCTTGCCGGCCCGGCTGCTTTTCAGAAAGCGCAAGTGGCTGAAACCGTGGCCGCGCTTCTCGATGCGGCAGAGCCTGGCGTCGAAGCGCGAGCAGCCTTAGCGGAAATCTGTCTCCGAGCGATAGCTGAGGTTAATCAGAACTTTGCAAGGACTGAGAAGCTGCGGGGGCTGGTTCGCTATCTGCCGCAGGATCGTATTCTCGTCCTGCCGACTAGTGTGGAAAGTCGCGAACTGGTTAGCGCCCTTGCTGCGGCGAGCAGCACCATTCCAATCAAATCATCGTGGGCAGAGCCTGGGGGAGCGATGGCTCGGCAATTGGGCCTGAGCGAGACGATCGAACTATTGGCCGCGGCGCAACCCTTCCTATCCGCCCGAGGCACAGTCTCACAGGAAGCGTCGTCCCTGATTTCGCACCTTCTGCGCAATGGTCCTTCACTCAACGCACTGGCCGGGGACGATCGGGGAAGCAAATTGGAGGTCATCCCTGCGCGATTGATGCAGGATGCGAACGACGTTCGCCTCTCATTGGGATCCATTGCAGATCTTACTCGACGAGGCTTGCTCTTCGATGCCGCACCCAATCAGGAGCTGGGCGTGCTCGCCGCTGCAGTGGCGACACCACGTATTTACCGGCTAGGTTTGAAGGACGGGGGTCTTGAAAATCTGGCGTCGGCCAAGAAGACGGACTGCCTTTTGGCAGTTTTGAGACAAGCCGAGCGCTTCGGGGATCCCGGTAGTTGCGGTAAGCTTGCGGAGCTGCTCGGTACCGATGCTTCGCGCGACGACCTGCGCAAACTTGTTTCACTCGATCCGGCTTTGCCTGCGAACGTCGCCTTGATCGAGCTGGATGAACTTGGTGGCATTCTCGATGAGCTGGTCCAAGTCCTCTTGCTGGAGAGGGAAGATCGCCTCGTTGCCTCCGCAACAACGGCAGAACTGAAAAAGGCACTTCGCGACCGCATTGGTTTGCGTCGGATCGATGTCGCGGAATTGGGAGATTGGCTCCGTGACGCACAAGTTGAGGGCACTTTGCCTTCGATGGATGAATCCCAGGCCATCGCATTGCTCAAGTCGGGTATCGATGACGACATTCTGAAAATGCTGCCTTTGCATCAATCCAATGGGGCTGATGATTTATTGCCAGCCACAGACATTTTCCGGGGGCGAGCCTCTGATGTCCCGGCAGCGCTGATGCCATTCACCCATCTTGTCGAGCTTTGGGGGGATACTTCGGCAGCGGGGGTCCAGACCAGGCTTATCGCGCGCTGGGGGCCTGAGGCGGCAATTCGGACAGCGTTGTCCGTGCCTAACCCCCAACGGTTCACCTCGGAAATAGCCAGTGCATTGGGCGAATTGGAGCAGTTGCCGGATGATTTGATCGATACGCTTCGTCAGTCGGCCTGGATCAGTGCAGATGGTGATGCATGGGCGCCAACCAGAGCCCTCGACTTACCTGTGGACGCCGAACATGCACTCGAGGGGCTGATTATCGAGAAGGGCGGGTATCTCTTTGCCAGTGCGCTTCCCGGCCCTCTACGCGACCCAAAAGTGCAGCGGCATATGGAGAGGCTTCGACCGGATCGATCCCAGTCATTCCTTCTGGCGGCCCAACTTGCCGCTGATCACGGTGCGACCGGCCTTTGCCTAGATATCGTAGAGCACCTTGATGACTTGGCGAAGCTGGCTGGCGCGAATGCCGAGCTGAACGCTGAAGCCTGGCCCCTGATTTCTGCGGCGTTGCGAGACGGCATGGCGGACGCGACCATCGCCGGGATGGGTGAAGTACTATGCGTGCCGTCTTCGATAGGCATAGTTGCTCAAATGAACGCAATGGCGGCGCAAACCGGACTTGGTCCGTCTGCTGAAGCGGCACGAAGACTTTATCGGGCCGCGTTTGACCGAAACTTGCCGATTTTGACGCATGGTTCCCGCTTTCTTCCGCCAGATCTGCTTGTTCCAACCGAAGCCGGTCGGTTCGAAAGGGCGGACAGCGTTGCCCTCGCTGCAGCGGGTATCGATCCATCATCGCTCCTTAAACGTGAATATGCGGGCAAACTCGACCAGCCCGCAGATCAATCGACCCAAGAAATTTTGACGGCCCAGTCGGTCGATGCAGATTGGCTTGTAGGCATCGAACGCGCCTTCTCACCGCTCAGCCAATATGATGTGCATGACGGCATTCTTTTGGCCTTGGCCATGCTCGGCCGTGATCGCGGGATCCAGTCGCTTGCCGCGAAATGGGAAGGGCAGCGTTCGTTTCACCGAATTTGCGATGATCTCGATAAGCTGGCCGACGAACAGCGCGATGTGGACAACGCTAATCTGGACCGCCTTGCAGAAATCCGTTTCGCCGTAGCGCTGCCAGATCACGGGCAGGTTAGTGTGCCGTCGGCGGCTGGGACTGACTGCACGGTACCATTGTCTGGCAAAGAGGATGCATTGCTCCTCGATTGCATCCAGCGAGGAATTGAGCGCGACGCAGCGGGATATCGACACGTCTACGATTTGGTGATCGGACCGGTTTCACCATCCGATGAAACCGAGGCTCGACAACTTCTGGATCAGTTTGTCAGAAAGCTGGCCATTGCTCTGATGCTCGGTTTCGAGCGTCACAAGACGGCATTGTCCGAGCTGTTGGCCAGCTATTTCGCTAGCGATCAACGCACACTCTCAGACACCTGTGCGGAATTGCAGGAGGTCCTTCATGATCGCCTGGCCGGTATCAAGACCGGGCCTGTGATGCGAACTGCAGTAAGTGACTACCATCGCGATGCGCCTCGCGACCGCGACAAGGCGCGCAGCGCGCTTTGGGCCGCCGCGCAGTCGGACGAGGGGGCGAAGGAACTCCTCGAAGCCACCCGCCAGAAGATCGATGAGATGGGCTATGCCCCACATCGCGTGCTGTTCGAACTGTACCAGAATGCTGTCGATGCACAGGCGCAGTGGCACGGCAACGGACGCTTTCGTGTCGAAGCCATCTCCGACGGCGATCAAATGATCACGTGTTTGCGGGTGATCCATTGGGGGCGGCCGGTTAATCAGCCCGGAAGTGATCCTCTAAAGGCCGAAGTGGAAGGGCACCGCCGCGATCTTTCGAACATGCTCGCGATCAATCACTCTGCAAAGGATGGGGATGCAGTAACCGGTCGCTTCGGCCTTGGATTTAAGACCGTGCACATGCTCGCCGACGAAGTTCGGCTGGCCAGCGGTGGCATAGCCATTCGTATCCTGGGCGGCATGATCCCTGCCGACTGGGAAGGGGGAAGCAGGACGATCGCCCCTTTTCACGACAGGGGGCGCAAAGCGACACTCATTGAAATTCCTGTGGCGCCTGGTCGAGAAGAAGATGCGCTTGAGGCATGGGAAGCGTTTAGGGAGGCAGCTCCGTTCTTGGCTGCACTAGGTCAGGACGCATCCATCGAAGTGGCAGGCCCAGAAGGCGAAAAAGTCTTCCAACACGAGGAGCATCGGCTGGTTGATGGCGTAAGCTGGCTGGCAATCGATGGCACTCGCCGCGTACTGCGCTTCGATTTGGGGAATGATTTCCGACTCTTCCTGCCCTTCGGTCGCAATGGCCCCCACGCCTTCCCGAGTGATGTGCCTCAGTTCTGGCATCTTGTCCCGCTCGTTGGCGAACGCCGCCGGGGAGCCTGGCTATTGGAAGGCCGCTTTCCGGTCGATCCCGGCCGCACCCAATTGTCCGGTACGGCAGACGAGAAGGAAAGCCGATTTGCGCGGCTGGGCCTTTCCCTTGGCCCCCGGCTTATCGCCTTTTACGACGCTTGCAGTGCCGACTGGAAGGGCTTTGCTCACGCGACGGGCCTGGATCCCGAAGGGCGAGAGGACTTCTGGCGAAAACTCGTGCACCTTTTTGCGCATGACTTGGCAAGTTATGGACCTGAACATTCACTTCATAAATCAGGCCAGGGCCTCGCACGACTATGGGCGGAACGCCCCCTAGTTCCCTTGGCATTCGGCGGTGCATCGTGCGCGGCTGATGTAAAATGGCGCTTGTCAGGAGCCATCGCCGACCATGAAGCTCAAATCGCGATCACTGAATTGCTCGCTTTGAAAGAATTCGCAAATGCCGTTGTCACGCAGGAAACTGGCCGGCTGCTGCAATCTGTTGGGCTCCCTTCGGGGCAACGTTTGGATACCGTTACGTTGGTCGAAGCGCTCTCCGGAGGCGAGGGCATAGACTGCGCACTAGCGGAAAGTCTTGCCTGCCTTTGCGGAGAAGCCGTGTCGTTTGCCATGACCGGCGAGGAAGAAGCGGAATTCCGCAAGATCCTGCGAGAGCGGAACTGGCTAGCCGAAGATGGAAGTTGGCAGCCCATCCGGCTGCTGGCATTTCCGCAGGGCAATAGCGATGAACAAGAGCGGGCAGCCTTCGCGCATCCTTCAGGGCGGTTGGCTTCGAATTACACGGGGTCTGCCTTTGACCTCGCCGCCTTCGCACGTGAACAGTCCGGACATACACCAAATGTTTGGGAGAAATGGGCTGAGAGTGTTGGTGACAGTCCAGTACGCCAGACAGCTTTCATTCGCTATTTGGTCGGCGCGGATGATCGGACTGTCGCTCAATTGGCGAGCGCGGCAAAGTGGCTTCCCACTGTGGACGAATTGGTGAACTCTCCGTTGCTCGCCGGACTTCAGCAAGACGAAAAAAACCGACTGCTCGCCAAACTTGGATATTCCTTTGGGTTTCCTTCAATACCGACCGATACGACCAGCCCTTGGCAACCCGATGCTGAGCAGGCGCTTTCGGGCATCGCGCAATGGTGGCACGCCAATCAGGTCGGTCTGCGCGAGGCGTATGATCGTGCGGTCTATCCTGAGGACTTTTCCTCCGGGGCTTTGGCTGACGGGGATAAGCCTGCTTGGTTTACCATGCTCTCGCTCGCAACCTTCCAGACGCTTGGGAGGATCAAACCGGCTCAGTCCCGGCAATTTGTTGCCAGGGCGATCCAGGATGGATGGTGGCAAGAACTCGCGACAATCGACCCTTGTGACGAGGAGCTGAGACCTTTTGTCGAGCGGCTTCGAGCCTGGAGCGATCCGGATGCGGATGAGAGCTACCTGATGTGGCGCCGATGCCTTCCCGATCTATGCATGATCGCACGGCACCTCGAGAGCTACCAAAGGCTATTTATGAAATTACCGGCGGTAGTTGCCCAAGAGGGCGATGTATCCCTTCGCGGGCACTTGCGACCGGCGTTCTCCAACGTTGCGGCCCGCATGGGCATAGAGGCAGCGCCCCTAGCAAGATCGCTTGGTATTGGCGCAAACTGGCTGGTGCGCGAATTAGGCCGCAAGGGTATCTATTCGCAGGCTCAATCCGAACAGATTATGCCTTATGGCTGGAGCGCTGCGG
>CETS01161576.1_pt1 | contig 16637 bp, 9 predicted proteins | sample 356391 | NCBI WGS metagenome assembly CETS01 (sample SAMEA2622673, study PRJEB7988) | marine metagenome | isolation source: saline water (ENVO:00002010), including
GGGTATCGGGTGCGGGTCTGAAGGTGCCAAGACCCTGCTGCAATCAGAATTTCGCACTTTGCTCGATGAGGCAAGCGGGATCGGGAAGCGCCCTTGGCGTGGATTGCCCAATAGGTCACAAGCACGTCGGTGCATCGGTATCGCCAGCCCTGATCACGGCTGTTTCAAAAGAACGGTCGGAGGATTCCAGCCATGCTGCGAGTTTTTCGATGGTGCAGCCAAAATCAGACGCTTTCGTCGCACACTCCCAGACGATGGCCACCCTCCAGCCTAACTGCAGTAGCTCCTCTTGCTGACGTGTATCTCTGGCGACATTGAGAGCAAACTTCGACGTCCAGAATTCCTTCCTTGTCTTCGGGAAGGTGCACCAGTGACATCCCATATGCCTATGCCAGAAGCACCCATGGACGAAGATAGCTGCCCTCCGTGAAGTGAGCACGATATCGGGCTTGCCTGGTAGTTTCGAGGAATGGAGCCGATAGCGGAATCCCCTTGCGTGGAGACCACGACGGACCATCAGCTCGGGCTTCGTGTCCTTTCCACGGATCGCGGCCATCATTCTTGATCTTGTTGTAGCGACTGTAGATTCTGCCATAGAGAAGCAATCTTAGTTCGACATCCGATGTCGTCTTCTTAGTGATGAATTCTGGGGCCTTCCTTGCACAAATACTCCGTCGTTGACATTTTTGCGGGTCCGGGGGGACTAGCCGAGGGCTTTTCGAGGGTACAGCATCCGGACGGATCGCGCCCGTTCCGCGTCGTCCTTTCCATCGAGAAAGACCCTACCGCACATGCCACACTGAGGCTGCGCAGCTTCCTTCGTCAATTCGAAAGTCCTCCCGACGAGTACTACGACTTCATCAACGGAAACTGCGATGAGCCGAACTGGAGCGAACTCTATCCACCTGAGTGGGAAAAGGGGGTGGAAGAAGCCTGGCTCATGGAACTTGGCCAGGAAGATCCGTCCTTAAGGCTCGACAATCGCCTCGACGAGATCAGGGCTGAAGGACAGGATCGGGTGATCCTAATCGGCGGCCCACCCTGCCAGGCCTACTCGCTGGTGGGCCGTGCACGGAACGCTGGAAAGGCGGGTTATGTGCCGTCAGAGGATGGACGGCATTTCCTTTACCAGGAATACATTCGCATCCTTGACCGACTTCGCCCCGTGGCCTTCGTCATGGAGAACGTGAAGGGGCTGCTCTCGTCATCTGTCGATGGCCGCGCCCGGATCGTTGAGCAGGTGCTATCCGACCTCAGCGGCGATAGGTCTGAAGGGGAGAAGTACCGCCTCCTCGCCATTGCGTCGAAGGCGACAGGCCAAATCGAACTTGACGCGGAAGGCCCAGACGCGCGCGACTTTCTCGTTCGCGCCGAAGAGTTTGGCATTCCGCAAGCCAGGCATCGCGTCATCATTGTCGGCGTCAGAGAGGACGTCGCCGAAGCCATCGGACCAGATCTCCTATCTGTACGCATGGAAGGAGTGGAAAAGCCGGCCGCTGTACGGGATGTTTTGGGGTCGATGCCCCCGATGAGGAGCGGCTTAAGCAAGAGTTCCGACGGACCGATGGAGTGGCGGAGCGCGCTTCTGACCGCTATCGATGCGATCACCTCAGTCGGCCGAGGGAAGCTTGGCGCGCACGACGATCTCTTGAGGGAAAAGGCGAAATTCTATCGAGCGAATGTGGCGGGACTAAACACCCTTCCGCCGCGTCGGGGGGAAGGGATCGGAATTGCGTCGGAATGCCCGGCTGAGTTGCGCGAGTGGCTTATCGATCCAAAACTCGATACCCTACCGAACAACGAAACGAGGGGCCACATGCCAGGCGATCTGGCTAGGTACTTCTATGCCTCACTATCTGCCGAATTGTCCGGCAAGTCGCCAACGGCGGGGATGTTTCCTCAAGAACTGGCACCTTCACACAAGAGTTGGGCCAGCGGGAAGTTCGCCGATAGATTTCGGGTGCAGGTTTGGGATAATCCGTCAACGACGATCACATGCCACATCTCAAAGGACGGACACTATTTTATTCATCCCGATCCGCTGCAATGTCGCAGCCTTACGGTAAGGGAGGCGGCTAGGCTTCAGACCTTCCCGGACAACTACTTCTTCATGGGAACGAGAACCGCCCAGTACATCCAAGTAGGAAACGCGGTTCCGCCTTTGCTGGCAAGGAAGATCGGAGATACGCTTCTCACGATGCTGCGCGGAGCCGGAGGCGAAGTGACCGAAGCACCGAAGGACGGGAAACCCAAGACAGCGGACCTCGTGGATGCAGCTTGAGTATGATCTCGCGGGGCCGGGTGCGACCGATCTCTTCGAATCTCTTCGCGCTTTCGGGTACGATCTTCCGACTGCTATCGCAGATGTTCTGGACAATAGCCTTACGGCAGGCGCGAAGAATATCTGGATCGATCTTACATGGGCCGGGAGAAATTCTCGGGTAACGATCCGGGATGACGGACGTGGGATGTCCGAGACAAAGCTCGTCGAAGCAATGCGTCCAGGAAGCACAAGCCCGGTCGAGGATCGCGACCCGAATGACCTAGGAAGGTTTGGACTGGGAATGAAAACGGCCTCGATCTCCCAGTGCCGATGCCTGACTGTCATGACGCGTGAGGTAGACTCTGCCTTGGCAGTAAGGCGGTGGGACCTCGATTATCTCTCCCAGGTTCGATCCGGCGAATGGCGACTGCTCAAGGGGAGAAGCCTGCTGAAACCGGAAGATCAGAAACTCCTGGATCGAGAGAACTCAGGCACTGTCCTCTTCTGGGATAGGCTCGACACTCTCGTAGGTGATGTCGACGAGGATAATGATGTCGCCCAGCGGCATTTCCGCGAGCGGGCCGAGGCAGTGCGAGACCATCTCGCGATGGTCTTCCATCGATATCTTCGAGGTCGCCATTCCGTAAAGATCCATCTCAATGGCCGCCCTGTGGAGCCATGGGACCCGTTCCTCGAAGACTCGGGTCTTTCCGAGGCACTGCCGTCAGAGACGCTGGGCGTCGGTTCCGAACGCTTCGAGGTGAAGGGCTTCATTCTACCCCACCACAGCAGAATCAGTGCCGAAGCACACGCGAGTGCTGCCGGATACAATGGCTGGAACGCACATCAGGGCTTCTATATCTACCGAAATCGGCGGCTTCTCGTTGCCGGCGACTGGCTCGGTCTTGGTATGCAGAAGGAAGAGCATTTCAAGCTGGCGCGCATTCGAATCGACCTTCCGAACTCGACCGATCTGAGCTGGCAGATCGACGTGAAAAAGTCGCAAGCTCATCCACCTGCTGCTCTCAGAAAGGACCTTAGGCGAATTGCGCGTGCGGCGAGGAGCCGAGCATCCAGCATCTATCGTCATCGTGGAAAGCTGGTCCAGCGCACGCTAGGAGACGGTGGCGCCTTCCTCTGGAAGCACCTGACCAAGCATGGGAAGACGTTCTACAAGATCAACCGGGACCACCCGCTAGTGGCAACAGTCTTGGCTGAAGCGGAAGACAAGAAGCCCATCAGAGCACTAATGAGCCTGATAGAACAGACCGTCCCCGCACCGTTGATCGTGGTCAACAATGCCGAGGCCCCGGATTCCCTTGCGCAGCCCTTTGAAGGAGCAAGCGCAGAGCTCCGAAGCGCCATGGAAGCCGTCTTCGCTGCTCTCGTGTCATCGGGCAGGTCCCCACTCGAAGCCGGAGAGGAACTGATCAGGATGGAGCCGTTCGATGCCTATCCGGAAATAGTTGCCGCATTCGTCGAACAGTCGATGGAAATGCGACGAAGCAATGCTGGAAGGGCCGCCGAATGAAACCGATGGACGAGGAAATCTTCTCTGCCGCGTATGGCGTAGCGACGTCGCTGCTGCAGCTGGAGAAGCCGATCACCATGGAAGCGCTTGATCGCACCGTTGCCGTCGTCGGAGCGATGCCCAAGTTCGCCGACCTGGACCTCAATCGGCTTCGCAAGGCCTTGGAAGCCAAGAACAACATTCGCGTCGGCGGCTATTCCGTCATCGACGACAAGGACTTTCAGTCGTGGATCGCAGCGGCGCGAGAGGACCGAGAATTCGAGTTCTGGGATCGCTATCGTTCGTATTTGGAACTGAAGAAGAGATTCCCAGAGGCGGTGATCGATCAACTCGATGGTCTGACCGATGACATTCTCGACCGGCTTCGGGATCCAAGGACGTCGGGAAACTGGGATCGCCGGGGCCTCGTGGTCGGCGATGTTCAGTCCGGCAAGACCTCCAACTATACCGGGCTGATCTGCAAGGCCGTGGATGCAGGCTATCCGCTGATCATCGTCCTAGCCGGCGTACACAACAGCCTGCGAAGTCAGACCCAGATCCGCCTGGACGAAGGGTTTCTCGGCTTCGATACTCGCTTGAGTCTCAGAGGGGATCAGGAGAACCAGAGGATCGGCGCCGGCGCACTTCCGGGCCAGAAGCTGCTCATCGCACATTCGCTCACCAGCAGCAGCGACAGCGGTGATTTCAAACGAACCACAGCAGATGGGACCAAGATCATTCCCGGCGGCAAGGACCCCGTGCTACTTGTCGTAAAGAAGAGCGTCAGCATCCTTGGCAATCTACTGAAGTGGGTCGCCTCGGTTCGCGGGGAGAACGACGAAACCATACCGGGTGGCAAGATTGTGCGTGACGTTCCGTTGCTCGTAATCGATGACGAAGCGGACTATGCATCGGCAAACACCAAGGAGTACCGCGACGACCTCGGCGAGATCGATCCGGATGCCGATCCAACGCGCACCAATGAGCTGATCCGCAAGCTGCTCACGCTGTTCGAGAAGAGTGCGTATGTCGGCTATACAGCGACCCCCTTCGCCAACGTATTTATCCACCATGAGGCGACAAACAAGACGGTCGGTGAAGATCTATTTCCCCGAAGCTTCATCATCAACATCCCCGCGCCTTCAAACTACATCGGCGCCGAGAAGGTGTTTGGACTCGACCGCCCCGGAGATGGTCAGGAAACTCGAGGCCTGCCGATCATCAAGAGCATCGCAGATGCCGAAGACATCTTTCCTCCACGTCATAACAAGTGGCTTGAGGTCGATTCCCTGCCACCCTCGATGCAGGAGGCGATCCTCTGCTTCATTTTAGCATGCGCCGCTCGTCGGGTCCGTGGGGACGCCGAAGCCGACAACTCCATGCTCATCCACGTGACACGCTTTACGCTTGTCCAAGAACAGGTAGCGGAACATGTCAGAGAGTTTCTCACGGACATCCGAAGACAGCTCGAATTTCCGGGAACCGGCGGCGATGTGCTGGCCAAGCTCCGGAAGCTCTGGGAAACGGAATTTGTCCCAAAGTTCGGACCTATAGAAGCGGCACTCCCATTAGAGGATTTCTCTCCCGTCGAGTGGAAGGATGTGGAAGAGGAGCTTTTCAAGGCGACCAAGCGCATCACTGTGAGGGAGATCAACGGGACGGCAAAGGATGCACTGGACTATGCCGAACACCCACAAGGTCTGTCGGTCATCGCTATTGGAGGCGACAAGCTCTCCCGCGGCCTGACCTTGGAAGGTCTATCCGTCAGTTACTTCGTACGCACCTCGAAGATGTACGATACGCTCATGCAAATGGGGCGCTGGTTCGGATATCGTCCGCGCTACGCCGATCTATGTCGGCTGTACACGTCGCCGGTCCTGACTGAGTGGTATCGTCACATCGCTACCGCAACGTCGGAACTGCGCGAAGAATTCGATCTGGTCTTCGATCGAGGGGGCAATCCGCTTGAATTTGGACACCGCGTCAGGACACATCCTGATGGCCTGATGATCACTGCTGCGAACAAGATGCGATCAAGCAGTCGCATCCGAGCAGGCTTTTCCGGCACGATTTCGGAAACCGTTTCCTTCGAGACTCGGAGTGCTCAGCAGAATCTCGACGCGTTCAACCGATTCTTCCGTGCACTTCCGGAGAAACAACTGACCAGCGGCCGCTATGTTTGGAATGACGTCGATGGAGCAATGATCCGTGACCTTATGTCAGAGATCGAAACTTCTCGCGATTCGTGGAAGGCGAACGCTCAGGCTCTTTCGATGTACATTCGTGGCAGGCTCGAGAACGAGCGACTCGCGGACTGGACGGTCGTTCTCTTGGCCGGTGGGACATCAAGGCGAAGAGCGGAAATCGGACCCTACGATGTTCCCTTGAACAAGCGAGATGACAGGTCTCAAGGAGACAGTGAGAAGTTCACCATCGGTAGACTTGTTAGTCCCCCAGACGAGATGATCGACTTCGAACCAGAGCAGCGAGAACGAGCGATGGCCCAGACCCTTTCGGCGTGGGAGGCCAGGTCGGGACCCAAGAGGGACGCGCCGAAGAATCCCTCAGGGCCTTTCATTCGTCGGCAACGCTCGCCGGACAGAGGCTTGCTACTCGTCTATCCCCTCGATCCGGGAACATCCAAGGCGGACGTCCCTCCGATAATCGGATTCGGCGTGAGTCTCCCCTTCGACGACGATGCGCCGCTGGTCGACTATGCGGCAAACAGCGTGAAACAGCTCGAAGACCTCTTCGCGTGAGACCGGAAGACCTATTCGATATCTGGGACAACCTCGCGTTGGCGACGTCCGGAATCGTCGGACTTGATCGTCGACTCTTGGATGTCGAGGCCCCGGTAGGCATCTACGCGTGTGTGTTCTGGCCAGGAGGTCAGCCCGGCCTTCTTGTAGAAGGCGAAGGAGCCGTTCGTCCGACCGGAGGGAGGCTCCCCAAGTGTCGGGGCGTGAAGCTGGTGCACGAAACGCTTGGTTCGAACCCAGCTCGAACGTCGGTGCGAATACTCTTGGAGGAGCCGCGGCTCAGGGACATCTTCGCAATACTTGCGATCGACCTTCTGGATGTTGCCAGAGATCAGTCCACCTCGGAATTCGCATTGCGACGTTGCATCGACCGGATCTCGATGTGGCAAGGTCTATTCGAACGTCTTCCGCCCGACGGGCTTTCAGATGAAGCGCAGAGGGGTCTATTCGGCGAACTATGGGTGCTTGAGACCCTCATGCTGGAGGTCTTGGATCCTTCTGAAGCAGTCGAAGCATGGCGCGGCCCAGATCCGGGGAATCAGGATTTTGTCCGTCTTGGTGTCGCCATCGAGGTCAAGACGACCCTCGCGAAAAGGCATTCACGACTTCCGATCGCGAACGAGAAGCAGCTTGATGAGGTGCCTCATTCGATCCTCTACTTGGCTAACGTTCGATTGGATGAGAGCGCAGCCGGGGGGCGCAACTTGAATGATCTAGTCGGGAACTGCCGACATCTGGTTGCGACCGATCTCTATGCGGCTCGCCTGCTGGACGATTGCCTGTTGAAGGCAGGATATCTCGACGTTCATGCAAACCTCTATCAAGAACGCTGCTGGCAAGTGTCCGGATGCAGGTTTTTCCATGTCCGTGACCACTTCCCGAGACTGACCGAAGCCAACCTTCCGCCGGGGGTCGGAGATATCAAGTATTCCGTGATCGCCGACGATCTCTCACAATACGAGTGTCAGCGCGGTGACGTGACGAAATCACTGGAAGAGACAACCAATGGAGACTGAAGAACTCAAGGTCTTCGCCGAGAACCTGCAGCAAGATGTTTTCTCCCGTGCCGACGCGGTCGAAGATGGAGCAATGCGCGCGGAATCCTTCGCCAACATCATGTTCGAATATCTTCGGGACGCCGAAGAGATCGAAGACGGGATTGCTTGTTTCATCGAGGGTCGGGGCCACCGCTGCAGCGGATACTTCATATCCGAAGACAACGAACGTCTCGACTTGTTTCTGGTGCTCCCGAGGCTGGAAGGCACGGTCGTTCCCGTGCCGAAGTCGGAGATTGATCAGGCATTCAAGCGGCTGAGGTCATTTTTAGATAAGTCTCTGGACGGCATGCACCGTTCACTCGAGAGCGCTCTTGAAGGCTACGATATGGCGCGCTCGATCTGGGACGCTCGAAATGACCTGAGTAGCGTGCGGCTGTTCGTGCTTACAGATGGCACAGCCAAGGTCGACCGTATCGACAACGAAATGCTGGGCAGTATCGAGGTTTCCAGTCACCTGTGGGATCTGCAGCGCCTCCATCGTTCATCATCTTCCGGCTCACTGCGCGAGCCCATCGAGATCGATTTCACGCGCCTCAACGGAGGTCCCATAAGGTGTCTTGCGGCAACGCCACGTGGCGGCGGGTATCGGTGCCTGATGGCAATGCTTCCAGGTTCGGTGATCGTAGAGATGTATCGCGATCATGGACCCCGCCTTCTCGAACGCAACGTCAGGAGTTTCCTCCAGCTTCGTGGCAAGGTAAACCAAGGTATCCGCAAGACGATACTGGACGAGCCCGAGATGTTCCTCGCGTTCAACAACGGACTGTCCATCACCGCCTCCGGACTGAAAGTCGAGGAATGCGGCGATGGCACGGTTGCGCTGCACTCCGCCCGGGATCTGCAGATCGTCAACGGCGGGCAAACTACCGGATCCATCTTTCGAGCATCGAGAAAAGACAAAGTCGATCCCGTCGAACTGTTGGTCCCTGTAAAGATAACTGAGATCCTGTCCGATGGAGACGTGGAAAAAATCGCACCGCGTATCTCGCAGTCGGCAAACAATCAGAACAAGGTCAACATTGCCGATTTCTCTTCGAACCATCCGTTTCACATTGCCTTCGAGGAGTTGTCGCGCTCGACATGGGCACCGCCGACCGACGGTCTCCAAAAGCAAACGAAGTGGTTCTTCGAGCGGGCTCGAGGCCAGTATCACGACGCTCTCGCTCAGAACCCAACGCCAGCGCAGCGGAAGGCTTGGGAAGCAATCCACCCGCGGAAGCAGATGATCACCAAGACCGATCTCGCGAAATTCGAGCACTCATGGTCGCAGCTGCCTCACATAGTCAGCCGATATGCCCAGAAGTGCTACCTCGATTTCATGGATCGTCTGGATGCGCGCGGAGGCTTCGTTCCCGATGGCGAGTACTTTCGAGAGGCAATCGCCAGGGCCATCATGTTCAGGCAGACGGAACGCATCGTATCGCGGCAGAAGTTCGGAGGTCACCGCGCTGAAATCGTTACCTACTCCTTGGCGTGGCTTTCCCACCACACGGCGATGCGTGTCGATCTGGATGCAATTTGGGCTCAGCAGTCAATGTCTGACGCGCTGGCCGGTTTTGTGGAGACCATCTCAACGCATGCCCACGAGCACGTAACTAATCCCCCCGGCGGTCAGAACGTGACTGAGTGGTGCAAGAAGGAAAAATGCTGGGATATCTTTCGCGAGAAGCACATTGCTATTCCGGCAGGGGTGGAGGCTGGCCTTCTCTCTAGGGAAAAGGGAAATACGAGGAAGAAGCCGGAAGCACTTGGGGGAGCGCTTTCGAAGAAGGACCAAGAGACGATCGACGCGGTGACTGAAGTTCCGTCCGAAACATGGTTCGGCTTATCGGCTTGGGCCAAGGACACGAACAATCTTCAACCTTGGCAGAGAAGCCTTTCATTCAGCCTTGGCAAGCTCGCGCGAGCATCGAAGCAACCTTCGCGCAAACAAGCGGAGCATGGCGAAAAGATCTTGGCTGAGGCCCGAAGACTGGGATTTCGAGCGTAAGCACTGGCCTGAAGCCTCGGACAAGCGACTTCCGTATTTTTCCGAGCGCTGGTGAGTGTATTGCGCGGAACGTTCCGCACCGCGTTTCGGCACCTCTGGTATCGCCGCTCTTGGGCCGCAAACAGGCAGTCTGTTTGCGGATGATTGCACGCAAAAAGCAGCCCTCAATGAGCCGACATCGTACGAAAGTACCTAAGGGACCTCCACTTTCTGTTCAATCTACAAAGCTTCCCCAAAATGGTCATCCGCGCCAAGTAGGTTTCCAACTTCAAGTTCGATCGGAGCCCGTATGATCCAGTACAAATCACTTGCTGGTGCGACCGCTACAAGAGAAGAATTGGATACCTTCGTTGAGTTGGTTGGGTCCGGCGGTGCTGTTGATGAGAACCATGTCCGGAGAGGTGCGGTAAGACCGGGCGCCCAACTCATCTTCGCAGAAGTTTATGGCCAAACGGTTGGCGTTGCTGCCTTGAAAGTTCCGCTGGTCGGCTACCGATCTGGCCTTCAAGAAGCCGCAAAGGCGGGCTACTCCCTACCGGAAAGCGAATACCCGTATGAGCTCGGCTACGTCTCGGTTTCGCCCAACCATTCCGGCCAAGGCATAGCGAAAGCATTAGTCGCAGAAGTGCTGCGCCTTGCGGCCGGAAACGGCGTCTTTGCGACTACAAGCAATTCCGCGATGAAAAAAGGTGTGCTACCGTCCTTCAAATTCGTCCCCGTAGGCAAGGGTTGGAAGAACGGATCGGGAGACATCCTCAATCTTTTCATTCGGACGTCACAAACAAAATGACGGCACCCAATATTTTCCGGTGTTAACTGGACATCGAGTTGAGCATCGCCAGCGTTCTGACGAGCAAGCGTTAGTACGACATAATCATATATCTATGTCGTTGCATAGATGGAGGCGAGGAACTTGAAGGAGAGGGTAGCTTTCAATGGATCAGATTGTCGATATGGCTAGATTTTGCTTCTAAAAGGATCGTGAAAGGAGCATGTTGAAAGGGGTTCAATTAGAAAAGAGTGAAACCGGTTCCCTCTGTTTCACGATCGAAGATATCTCTGATGAATTGAAAGTCGTTATCCGGGCGCGCCTGTCGGAGATTTGCCATGGCGCAGCAAAGGCATCGAGAACGACGCTTATTTATTCGTACCAAGCGACGCTCAAAGCTTTCTTCGGAAAATTCGACAAGAAATCCCTCGACACGCAAAAGGGCATGATCGGCGAGCTGCTGACCCACGTACTATTTTTGCATTATGAAGACGAGTTTCGTGCGGCCTCACCATTCTTCAACATGGAAGAGGACTCGATCAAAAAGGGATTTGACCTCGTCCTACATCATAAGGGCACAAGCGAAATCTGGTTTGTTGAGGTGAAAGCTGGTGAATGCGGTGTCGAATCAAGCATCAACAAGCTGGGCGGTCTTTTGTCTCTAGCAAAAAATGATCTGAAGACCGCCTTGAACAGCGAACGAAACACGCTTTGGCAAAACGCGGTAAACGGGGCAAATCTGGTCATGCAGGATTCAGAGCTCAAGTCACAAATCGAGACACTGCTTGAGAGTTTCAACGAAAAGGCTGTAGCAGGTGCATCAGTTAGTACGGACTACAACGCTGTCCTGGTGGCTGTGTGTTTTTCCGGCGAACAAACGTTCGCTACCGGAGCAGAGTTTGAAGGAAGGCACATCTCACAAAAGGATATGAAAGAGTTCCGAGATTTGATGTCAATTGCCCTGCAAAAGGCTACCATACAAAGCGTCGTAGATTTCCTACGGAGCGAGATTGAAGTTGGCTAAGGCACCGCTCAAAACACTCAGAAATTCGGATTTCTTTGCTCGTTATCAATCGCTGTTAACTCGTAGTGAATTGAGCCGGGCGCAAGCGGAAACACTCCTCACCGCTGCGGTACTGTTCCTGAACAACGACAACCCGGATGTCACCGCTTTGGGATACCGGATTGTTGTGATGTATTCGAACCTTACGGGCGACTACGTCCCGCTATACGACGTTGCGATTGGCCGGGGGTTCATGCCGATTGTGGACAGTGTACAATCGGGCTTGGCAGCGAAGGGCGAGGCCACGCATTTCTTCCCGGAATATTTTTCAGCACTGCTGGAGTTATTCGAAGTCGAAGGCGCTGTCTTCACGCAACAACAGTTGGATTTGGGAAATTTCTTTTCCGAGCACAAGCTTACGGACGTAACGGTAACGGCTCCTACGTCTTACGGGAAGTCCGAGCTGATCTCCCAGTTCTGCAATCAAAATCTCGAGAGCAGCGTCTGCGTCTTGGTGCCAACCAAAGCCCTGCTGGCCCAAACCAAGCAACGCTTGCTGAGAAAGCGCGTTGCCGGAGACGATCGTCAAATCATTACCCACGCCGAAATGTTGCAGGGTGGTGATTGCAAATTTCTGGCGGTCTTTACACAAGAGCGATTGCTGAGGTTTTTCATCAAGCATCCGGGTGTTAATTTCGACTTTGTCTTTGTTGACGAGGCGCACAATTTGCTTGGAGAGGACACGCGGGCTTTGTTGCTCGCTAAAGTGATCATCCTGCAAAAGCGACGAAATCCGGCAGTGCGTTTCAAGTACCTGACCCCGTTTCTAGTCGATCAAACGAATTTGCAACTTCGATACGCTGAAATCCAGCCAGAGAAATACAAGGTCACGGAAGGCCTGAAGACCGAACGGTTCTACTTAGTTGACTGCCGAGAAGGCAAAGCCGTCCAGCTTTACGATCAATATTTCGACCGGTTCGTTCAGTGCGGGGAAGACACCTTCGACGACGAAATTTATTTGATTTTGGACAAGGCTGCGAAAAAGAATATCATATTCTTCAACCTACCCAAAAAAATTGAACAGTTTATGCGCGTATTTCTTTCGCGAATCGACAGTATCGAAAGCGATCGTGTTGCGCGAGTGTGTGATAGCATTTCAGAATTTCTTCATAGCGAGTATTTGCTTGTTGAGGGACTGCGCAAAGGCGTCTTGTACCACCATGGTTCAGTCCCGGACATCGTGAAGCTTTACGTTGAGCGCGCCTACACCGAAATCCCTGAAATTCGTCATATCGTTTGCAACTCAACTTTGCTCGAGGGAGTGAACATCCCAGCAGAGAAGATGTTCATTCTTGAAAACAAAAAGGGACCAAGAAACCTTACCAAGTCCGAGTTTCGAAATCTTGTAGGCCGGGTATGCAGGTTCAATGAAATATTCAGTGGCGAGACTGGCAATCTCAGGATGCTTGAACCGGAAATATACCTGATTGGAAGCGACGCCTATTTGGATAAGCGGGCCAATCTGAAAAAGTTCATCAAGACCGTCGCACAAGTTGACCTGAAGCTTCAAGATGAGATCGATAACGTATTGTTGGAAGAAAGATTGATCGAAGATGACGACGCCGAAGAGCGTAAGCGCGAGGCCGATGAATTTCTTGAGAATGTCCTTCCGGGAACCACGGGCTTGGATGTTACCCGCGCCGCTACACCAGTAGGCCGCGCATGCTTTTTGAACAACATCTCTGAGTTAGAGGTCCTCCAGCACGAGGTAGAAATCCAAGGTATACTCAACGGTCTTGTTGAGCCGCTTCAGAATTCAAATGACGTCATGAAGTTGATTGCTGGCGCGTTTGTGCCGTTTCTCAAGGACGGTGCAGCCTTCGACATTCTTCGCCGCTTGCAGGAGGAGAACGCCCAGACATTCTACGCCATGCTGATTGATTGGAAGATCAAAGGCGCCTCCTACGCGGAGATGATCAGGAATTTCCTTCGCTATTGGGAGGGTATGGGCGGCGATGAAGTGTATGTCGGGAAGTGGGGTGAAATCGCCAGGGAAGGCTCTTTTCGCCCGAGCTGGGTTGTCATCAGTGAAAAAACGCATGCCGAACAAGTGAATCTGGCGATAGTACGGATCAAAGAGGAGCAGGATTTCGTTGATAATCACTTGCTCAAATACGTAGAGCTTCTGCACGACCTCGGGAATCTTGATGAAGAGCTATACTTAAAGATCAAGTACGGAACGACTAATCAGGAAAAGATCAAATTGATGAACTTCGGGGTGAACTCGATACTTGCGGGGAAGCTTATCGACAAGTACTCAGATTTTGTTGATGTCCAGAAAGACGATTCCATTGTTAATATCAGGCCAGAACTAATAGAGCGAATGCGACAGGACGGCGAGAACGAAATATTGGTGTTCGAAGCTGAAATGCATATGGGGCTAAACCACAACTTCTAAACACCCAATGTATATTCCGCCACTGCTATCGAATGACCGCTTAGGCTTAGCCTTTCGTTGGTTTCGAAGATCGCTGAGTGTCAAAGAAGGCAGATGCAGCACACGGCGGCTATGCAATGCGCCCCTCCGCGACAAATGCGATGGCACCTATTTTGTAACGGTGCCAATAAGAAGAGGATGAACGGCAGCATCGTTCAGCCCGTCCTGACGAAACCCTGCTATCGACCAACAGACACCGAATATGGGCACCTGACATGAGCTGACGACCGAAACTGGGGTGCATAGCCGCCCCAAGACTAAGATTCCCGATTATGCAAGGAACTCGCCAAGTTAGCCTTGTCGGACTTCTCCAAGTTGCCTCATCAGTCTCCCGCTAGTTGCCGCGCAATGCTCGCCCCGACCGAAGCGGCAGCCCCGAGGAGAACACCGTCGTCCAAGTGCGCGTAACGAGCGGTGGTAGAGACGTGTCTGTGTCCCAAAAGGTTACCGATCATCGGAAGCGTTTCGGAAGATCGCGCCGCCAGGCTGGCGTAGTTGTGCCTAAGGTCGTGCAACCGGACATCGTCCAGTCCGGCTTCGGTCCGCAATCTCCGCCAAAACCAATCCAAAGCCGATCTCGGCAGAACATCGAAGGTGAAAACGCGCTGGTCCTTCTTTCCGCGCGGGAACCGATCAAGCACCGCCCTCGCCTCCCGACCAAGCCAGACAATGCGCGGGCCGGTCTTCGAGTCATTAAGTTTCAACTTCCGGCCATGTACCTCGCCCCAAGTGAGGTTCAGGATTTCGCCGCGCCGACATCCGGTTAGCGCGAGAAGCGAGATCACCGCAACCTCGACCGGGTTCTCAGCGCGGTGTGCAGCCAACGCGCGGCCAAGCCGGGTCATCTCGTCATGGCTCAGGAAGCGTTCGATCTTGCGCCCCCTGTTCCGCTTCACACCGCGAAACGGATTCGAATGTTCTGGCAAATAGCCCCACGCTTCGGCCTTGCCGAACATGGCTTTGAGGATTTCCATGGCGCGATTGGCTGCACCAGGTCCTGCTGATCGCGTGAGCTCGGCATGCCAGCGTACCGCATCAGCGTGGGATATCTCATCAATGAACTTGCCCGGAAACGCATGATCGAGATGGGTCCGCCGGTAGATGTTCTGGATCTCACGGGTGGATGGCTTCCAGGTCGGCGCGGCGACTTCCCAGTATGATTGGAGAAATGCAATATAGGTCGGCGTCTTGCGTCCACGCAGCTTCTTGTCGGCTGGGTTCTCGCCAAGCTCGATGCGTAGGATAAGACGTCGTGCGACATCCTTGGCAATGCGCTCTGTCAGGATGGCGGCGCCGCCAATTGTGATGAGCCGTTGCTTACCGCCCATCGTGCGTTGGAGGACATAGCTCTTGCGGCCCGATGGATGGACCCGCTCGCCAAAGCCGGGGAGCACATAGTCAAATCTCGATCGCCGCTTGCCTGCCTCGCCCGGTATGACGCGCGCAATCTCCTCTGCAATGATCTGCTTAAGGTCGTACTGGGTCATACAGCCATCCCCATTGCACTTGCGAGATTGGAGCAAATGCGATCGGCGCTCTCCGCGATCACCTCATCAGCCAGATGTGCGTACCGCGCAGTTGTTTCCGGAAGCGCGTGGCCGAGTAGCTTGCCGATTGTCGCCAATGGAATGTGCTGCGCAATGGCGACCGATGCAAAGCTGTGGCGCAGATCATGGAGCCGCACGTCGGGCAGCGCAGCCTTGCGCCTGATGCGATCCCAGTACTGACCAAGGTTGATCGGAGCCTCGCGACGCATGGCAGGAAAGACCAGCAGCTCGTCGGAGCGACGTTCCAGTCCATCAAGCACTGCGGTGGCTTGCGCGTTGAGATAGATCGTCTTCGGGCCGGTCTTGCTGTCCGGGAGTTGCAGCCTAGGTGGCTGGACATATCGCCAGCGCAAGGTTGCGATCTCGGATACCCGTGCGCCGGTGAAAATGAGCATTAGCAGCGCGGGAATGACAAATGGATTGACCCCATCGTGTTCGGCAAGGACGCGCCCCAGCCTGCGATACTCCTCGGCGGAAAGGTAGCGCTCGGGTAGATCACGTTTGAAGCGTGAGACGCCGCGACACGGGTTGGTGCTTTTCGCCCGGTAGCCCAACTTTTCGGCATACTGCATCATCACCGACATGATGGGGATGGCGCGATTGAAGGTCCCTCCGCGCTCCGCCATGCTGTCTCGCCAGCGGTTGATGTCTCCGCGTTCGATCATATCGACAGGCAGGTCACCGAACTTGGGCACGAGTAATTTATCGATGCGCGATCGCGACGATCGCTGCGTCGCTGGCTTCCAATGCGGCGAGTAATCCTGCCAGAACTCTTCGGCATAATCAGCGAACAGTGGCACTTGCCTCTTCTCGGGCGCGGTCGGAAGGTCGGCAAGTGTCGCCTTGATGAGCAAACTGCGCGCGGCAGCGCGCGCGGCGGGCGCGCTCAGCGCACCTGCCGCCACACCCGCGCATCCAAGCGTCACCATACGCTGCACGCCTCGCGGGCTATGCTTGACTATCCATGTAAGGTGTCCCGACTTCCGTTTGCGAAGTCCAAAGCCGGGAAGTTCTATGTCCCACGTAATACCGATAGGAAGAGACTTGCGACGAGCGATATGACCAGTCAGCTTCAGCCTGAACGATGGCCTGCGTGGGGCTATGACTGAGCCTTGCCTGCCACTCGATTGCTCGCTCTTTGTTGAGCGCGAACCATCTGTTTTATCGTGCTTTTCTTCCATTTATGCAGCTTAGGCTGCGTACGGTGTGCTTAAAGTCCGCTCCTTCACCCTACTCGCTGA
>CETS01084248.1_pt1 | contig 16549 bp, 15 predicted proteins | sample 356391 | NCBI WGS metagenome assembly CETS01 (sample SAMEA2622673, study PRJEB7988) | marine metagenome | isolation source: saline water (ENVO:00002010), including
TTCTCTGGCCAACGGAAGTGACGCTTTGGATAGAATGGATAGTGAGGTGCGATCCCATCTGATACCTTTTCAGGATAGTTAGGCTTCCGCTTTTCGAGGAAACTCGTGACGCCTTCCTTCGCGTCGGCTGTACGTCCACGCTCAAAGATGGAACGGCTGTCGATGATGTGGGCTTCCATTGGATGGTCAGCTCCCAGCATCTGCCACATCATCTGACGGCTCAGCGCTACAGACACTGGCGCAGTGTTATCGATGATTTCACGACACCAGGCACGGGCCGCGTCCATGAGTTCATCTTTTGGATAAACAGCTTTGACCAGACCGCCAGCAAGCGCCTCATCGGCATTGAAAACACGACCAGAATAGCACCAGTCCAGCGCCTGGCTGATCCCCACAATTCGCGGGAGAAAATAGCTTGAACAGGCTTCCGGCGTGATACCGCGTCGGGAGAACACAAATCCGAACCGCGCATGATCTGCAGCAATCCGAACATCCATGGGAAGCTGCATAGTCGCGCCAATACCCACAGCCGCGCCGTTGATGGCACCAATGACGGGTTTTAGGCTTTCAAAGATTCTTAGCGTGCAGCGACCGCCGCCATCGCGTTGAAGATCTTCTTCTGTCGAATGGCCGGGTTCACCGCCACCTTCCTGACGTGCCTTGTAATCAAACGTCTTGCCGCCCTGGGACAGATCAGCGCCTGCGCAGAAGGCGCGCTCGCCTGAACCGGTAACAATAACGGCGCCGACATCGTCATCGCTGTCGGTTTCGTCAAAGGCCGCAATGATGTCCTGCATCATCTGACCGGTAAATGCATTCATCTTTTCAGGTCGGTTGAGGGTCAGCGTTGCAATGCCGTCCTCGACTTCCAGAATGACTGTCTCGAATTCTTTTTTCTTGCTCATATGAAAACACTCCCGGGATTGTTCCCGGGAGTGAAGACAATGCGTCGAAGAGAAATCAAGTCTCTTCGGACGGTTTATTCCAGATCAGGTGGGATCAGAACGAATAGCACTGAACTGATCGGTTGCCGGAATAGGCGCCCAGTGCGCCGCCTGCCAGCGCGCCGATTGCAGCGTTCCGGCCGTCGTCACCACCAAACGCTGTGCCGATGCCTGCGCCTGCGAGGGCGCCAAGGCCACCGCCTGCGAGCGTACGATCACGTTTTGCGCGTTCGCATTCTGCATAGCTGCTGTATGTTCCGCCGCCGCTATATGTCCAGCGTGTGCCGCCGGCATATGTGGAGCCGCCGCCATAGCCGCCACCAGAATAGTAGGTGCCGCCGGTTGGGTAGCCGCTATATGTCGAGCCATAGCCGGACGAGCCGTAGCTGTAAGAAGGCGTCGAACGACGCGTTGGCGTTGTGTAGCCATAGCGCGGTGTCGTTGAGCCATAAGAGCTGTAGCCCGTGCTATAGGATGGCGAACCATACGAATAGCTATAGCCTTGGCTTGGCTGGCCGTATGAATAGCTGCGGGTCGTCGTTGTGTAACCAGATCCGTAACCGCTTGAATAGGTCGGAGACGAATACGTCGTATAGCCTGTGGATGGGTAGCCGGAGCTGTAGCCGTAAGAGCTGTAGCCACCGGTGTAGGTCGGCTGCGTATAGCCTGTGTATCCACCGGAGCTGTAACCCGAACCATAGCCAGAGCCATAATAAGATGAGCCGCCATATCCGGCACTCGCGCTATAAGGTGTGCAGCGCACCTGATTGCGGCCGTAAGCAGCACCGGCAGTGGCGCCAACTGCGCCGCCGATCAGAGCGTTACGTGTATCGTCGCCACCTGCAAGAGCACCGAGACCCGCACCGAGAAAACCGCCTACAGCTGCACCGCCAAGGGTGCGCGTTGTGCGAGCGCTTTCGCAAGCTTCGTATGAGGCATAAGACGTGCGACCGTCAAAGCTCCAGTAAGATGACTGCGCTGAGGCAGCCGGAATGACGCTGATGAGGACCGTTGCGGCGACACCTGCAGTTAAAACTTTGGACAGCATGAATTGAACTCCTTCCAGTCACTCAAGTCTGCCGCGACCAGTTTGAATTGAAGCTGAACAAAAAATTCACCATAATTCACCCACCCAGCCGGACACGTTCAGAACTTGTTAATTATCACATTCACGACGGAAACACAGGAAGTTCCCGCCTGAGGAGAAGTCCCGAGCCATCACATCTGCGTTCCAGTGAGTTTCTGCCAAGCTGATCAGCGCGGGTCACGAGCGCGCAAGCGATCGACTTATGACAGCCACTCAGCAATTAGACACGCGGCTCGCACAGAAGTTCCGAACATCGTTAGCTTTCTGTTAACCGGCAAAACGGCTGTGAGCCGAATTAACCCTGTACTGGCTTGCGCAATCAGAGTGGACCGCTAAACCTTCTGAAGAAACAAACGGTTCGATATTCACACGACCACCCGTGTTACATAGAGGGAAGCGAAATGGCGACACCACGCAAAATTCACTACGACGCGCTGGAAACTCTGGTCGGTAAAGAAGTCGGGAAATCTGACTGGCTTGTGATCGACCAGGATCGCGTCAACCTGTTTGCTGATGCCACGGGAGACCATCAGTGGATTCATGTGGACGTGGATCGCGCCACAAAAGAGATTGGCGGACCGATCGCACACGGGTTTCTGACGCTTTCGCTTCTTCCCCTGCTTAGCAAGGAAGTTCTCAGTGTTGAGGGCACGAGCCGCGGTATCAATTACGGAACCAACAAAGTGCGCTTCACGAATATGGTGAAAGTCGGCTCTCGTGTTCGTCTCGTTCAGAAATGTCTGTCTGTCGAACCAAAATCGGGCGGCAAGCAGATGATCAACGAATCGACCATCGAAATTGAAGGCCAGGAGCGCCCTGCCATGGTTTCGGAGAACATTTCTGTCCTCTACGCCTGAGATTTCCAAAAAGTCGTCGCCAGCTGAGAGCGTCTGTTGCCAGGAGCATCCAGCTTTTCGGTTGAACGGTGGCGCATGACCTCTTCTGTGTTCGACAGGCTGGGCATCAATATTGGAATGAAAGTGGAGGCTTCTGTTGCCAGGCGCCTCCGGGCCCCGCCTGAAAGAGCTAAACCTCTCAGGAGTTAAGTCGGTTAGTTACCGCACTGCATTACGCAGCGAGGAGTTCACCTTCAGCAAAGTTGTCATTAGCAACTATTTGCAAGTTGAGCTTCTGACGGAGCTCATCCGGGCGAAGGCATCACCTTTACACGTCCGTCGATCCTATTTCGGCCCCCAACCGTCCGGCTAATGACCGGGTAAAATGGTGGAGCCGCCGGGTACCGCCCCCGGGTCCGAACCGCTTATTGCGTGTACGTTTATCGCCATAGTTCCGAAGAACGAGACTAATATAGGAAGGATTGGCGCATGTGAAAAGAACGAAAACCTGTTAGATTCACACTGATGGCCGATTAGCGCGCGAGACGCAGATCTGAAATGTTCGTGGCAATCGCTTTATAGGCGTCAGCAAGCTGCTGACCATCAGATGCCTGGAATGCGAACATGCCAACCGAGCCGCTCGCGCAATATTCGAGGATATCCTGCCCGCTTTTTGGCGCTTTGAAGGCGACTGTATAGATGACAATGTCCTCTGCCTTCATTGCGTCGCAAAATTTGTTTGCATGGGCGAACGAGTTGCCCCCGGACATATAGTCCTTATTGAACTCACCATCCGTCATCAAAATTGCGATCTTGGTGGAGTCTGGTTCGTCATAAGCGCGCGGCTTGGAATCAGCTGGCCAGATAGACGACCAGTTCGGTGAAATCAGATACCAGGCCCAGGCAATTCCAAGATGTCCGGCAGTGCTGCCGCTCGTTGGAAGAGTCTCGATCGCAGAGATGACATGACCCTGGGTGTAAGTCAGTGGAGTGAGAGTCGCGCTGTTGCAGTCAGTCGTCTCATATTTGATCCAGCGATTTGTGCCAGGGGCGGCGTCTGTATATTGCGCTGACCCCTCACGCCCCGTGACGCATGTTGAGGTTGTAGAGGCCACGCAGAAACGGAATCCAAACACGTTGACCCAATTCACACATTCTTCTGGCGGATCGTCATTCGTGACCGCTTTGAAGTAGTCTGCTCCCACATTCACCGAACTTGCATAGGTAGAAACGGCAATACGGACATCGTCCTTCTTTTCAGTCTTGGACTTGAAGAGTTCCTTTACTGCATCCTTCGCAGCATCCTGAAGATCATCCATCCGGCCATCATTGCCCATAGAGCCCGAAGTATCGAACATGAACACGATATCGAGCTTGCCGACACCGTAGGCGGTTTTCGCAAAACGCGTGAACTCCAGATTATTCAGCCCGACGATCGCTGACAGTGTCGTCGGCTGGCGGCACGTAATTGACGCCTCAACCGAATGTTCCTGTTTGAGAATTTTTATGCCGATGTCGCCGCACGAAGATGTAACGCTATTTGCGTTAAGTGCTGCGTTGAAATAATCTTGGGCGGCTTTTTCGATCTTCGTGTCGACGTCAGTTTCCTGAAGCGCCCTCGCCGCAGCCAGCACAGCGCCATCCAGCGCATATTGCACCTGACGGGACGCGCCCTCGGTTCTCGAGAAGTCCAGCGTCATGCCGATCATCGTCATGAGCGGGATCAGCGTCAGTGCGAACGTCGTCGAGATATTGCCCTTCTGGTCCGCCGACCACAATGACACCCTCCCCAGCAACTTTCGCACTGTCCACAACATCGGATACTTTCCCGCCTTACCTTGCCGGGATATTCGACTAAAATTGCTTCGTCTTGCCCAATGCGGGCTCGCGAATCACATGCTTTGCTTTCACCTTGTGCTAAGGTTAAGCGCGGTTAACCCCGAAACGCCCTGCTTTCAGGGCTCTCCGTGTCTGAATGTGTTTATAGACACGAATTACACGTTTACTTTCTGAGGCATAAAATGTCAGCCAGCTCACTCTACATGTCAGCTCAAACGGCAAAAGAGCCCGAAAACGCGACTGATCAGGTCTATCTGGATCTCCTTCGTCGCGTTCTGTCGGATGGAATAACCCGGGAAGACCGCACGGGCACAGGTACGAAAGCCGTATTTGGTCACCAGATGCGGTTTGACCTGAGCGAGAGCTTTCCACTGCTCACGACAAAGAAACTTCATCTGAAATCAATCATTTACGAGCTGCTCTGGTTCATTAATGGCGACACAAATGTCCGCTATCTGCAGGAGCATGGTGTATCGATCTGGGATGAGTGGGCAGATGAAAACGGCGACCTTGGGCCCGTTTACGGTAAACAATGGCGGTCCTGGGCCAGCCCCACCGGCGAGACCATCGACCAACTGACCTGGGTGCGCGATGAAATTCGTAAAAATCCAAATTCGCGTCGGCTCATCGTGTCAGCCTGGAACCCTGCAGATGTAAATAATATGGCTTTGCCGCCCTGCCACTGCCTGTTCCAGTTCAACGTGATGGACGGAAAGTTGAACTGCCAGCTCTATCAACGGTCTGCTGACATATTCCTTGGCGTACCTTTCAATATCGCCTCCTACGCGCTTCTAACCATGATGATGGCTCAGGCAACCGGCCTGAAAGCAGGCGAGTTCGTTCACACTTTAGGTGATGCGCACCTTTATCTGAACCATCTGGAACAGGCCGAACTTCAATTGACACGAGAACCGTTCAGCGCGCCCCGCATGGAGCTCAATCCGGACCGCAATGACATTTTCGGATGGGAGCGGTCTGATTTTAAACTCGTCGAATACGAAGCTCATCCAAGCATCAAAGCTCCAATCGCCGTTTGAGTTGATTGCAACCGGGTCTTGAAGACAAGGCTTCCGAACCAAATATCATTATTATATGTAAGGTTTATTTCGACGGCACAGAAAAGGATTTCGATATGGCATTCTATTGCGCCCTGACTGAGGGTGATTTCAGCCTGAAAGCGTCGGTTGCACTTGCCTGTCGCCTCGCAAAGAAACTTGATACCGAGCTTATTGGCGTATCTGCTCTCCCCGACCCTGCCCGCGCAGTCATGATGACGGGCGTCTCCATGCACGGCATGATGGTCGCCTCCGGTGGCCGCCTTGCAGAAGGCATTAAGGAAGCCCAGGCTGAAGCACGAGGATATCTGGAGAAAACGTTTAATGAGGTCTGCGATTCTGACGACCTTGCTGCAGACCAGCGAAGTATCGAACATCATGTCGGATTGCCGACGGAAATTTATCCAAGGGTGTCGCTGCTCAGTGATGGCCTGATCACGCCGCATGAATGCGTAACGTCTGGAAATGAGCACGGCCTGGCCTTCGAATCCATGCTGCTTGATCGGCGTCAGCCGGTGATTGTCAGCAGCACCGATGAAACGCCAGACCTGAGCACGATGATTATCGCCTGGGATGGCAGCCCTCAGGCTGCCCGTGCCATTCGTCTGAACCTTAGCGTACTGAGGGCAGCAGACCGGATTGTCGTTGCGCAGAATGCCCAGAAAATCGATGTCGAGGACCGCTTCGGCGCCGAAGATCCCAAAAGAGTGGTCGATTTCCTCAAACCTTTGAAAAAGGATGTGGATGTCCGAAAGTTCGACGGAAAGGTGGCCAGCGGGCTCCTTAAGCTCTCAGAAGATCTGAATGCCGGCGTTATCGTGGCAGGAGCGTACGGTCACAGCCGTCTCGAGGAGATGATTTTTGGCGGTGTGAGCAAAAGTCTGCTTCGCGCAGACCACGGACCAGCTCTGGCGCTCGCCCACTAAGGCATCACAACAGTCTACGAGACCGAGGTGACATCCGGGCCTCTGTCTTCTTCTGCGAACAGATCACCGAGCGTCAGACCGAGCTCAGCAGACAGGTGTGAAAGCGCAAGAAAACTAACACTTGCAATCAGTGCGACGAGCATTGCGTGTTCAAATTTCAATTTCTTGCCCGTTCCGTTCTGGTTCAACCAGAAACCTGCCTGCAGGACCGGGGCCAGCTAGCTGGATGAGACGCGTCACGCCGCCTGTGGATCGACCTGCCCGCGATCTTCGCGGACACGGATCATGTACGACACGACAACCGCGCCGACCATCTTGCCGATGACGAAGACGATCCAGTTGGCTAGGTTGAACGTAGCGCCCATGGGTTCTCCAAACTCCATCTCGCGCGCAAGCGCTGCACCATACAGGAACACTGTCGTATCAAGCGGAACAGCCAGCGCACTCGACAAGAGGATACGCGAGGAAAGCCGATACCTGGTGAAGGTGAAGAGAAGCCAGTCAGCCGTCTCAGAGATCGCAAAAGCCAGGCCGGAAGCCAAAGCAATAACGGGCCAGGAATAATAGAATGACCAGGCAATCGCCACAGCCATCAGGACCAGTACACGGTGTCCCATTTCCCGCTGAACGAAATCGCGTACGACAAATACCAAACCGGTAACAAGTGTCAGCGGGTGAAGAAGAATGCTGCCATCGGTCTTCGGGTCTCCGGGCCAGAGAAAACCCACGCCGCTTCCGATAAACTCCATATTGGGCACATGCCCGAATGACCAGTTCAGAAAAGGAATCACCGCGACATAGGCGAAAGCCCATCCGCGCCCGTGTAGCTTCCAGATGAGGATTGCTGTGGCAGCTATCAGGCCAAAAACAATTGCCGCGTGGAGCGCCGTGCCAGCATTGGCAAGATCACCAAGGGTCTGAAAATCAGCGCGGTAGACAAGCGCACTGATCAGATGGTCAAGCGGTGAAGGCTGAACGGCCATGGCAAAGTTCCCCGACAAATCTGACTTGGGAGAACGCCTCGCCAGAAGCCATGACTTTGTTTAACACACTCGTAAAACAACTCAATTTCTGCAGTGATAGCCCATGCCTCAATCTCCACGACTTTCCCTCATCGTCGCGCGTAATCAAAGCGGAGTGATCGGTCGCGATGGCGATATGCCTTGGCGGTTGTCGACTGATTTGAAACGGTTCAAGGCGCTGACGTCCGCAAAGCCTGTGATTATGGGGCGGAAGACCTGGGATAGCCTGCCTCGCAAGCCGCTGCCGAAACGCCCGAACATTGTGGTGAGCCGCAATTCCTCACTCCAGCTCAGTGACGCCTGGCTGGCGCCTTCAATGCCAACGGCCATCAGCATGGCGAAAGCAATGGCCATCCGTTCGGGTGTCGACGAAGTTTTTGTGATTGGAGGCGCAGGTATCTACAGGGAAGCGCTCAAATTTGCTGATCGCCTCCATATTACTGAAGTGCTGACCGATTTGGACGGAGACACCTATTTTCCCGACATCGATGAAGCAGATTGGGTCGAGATTCAATGCGAGGACGTGCCTGCTGGTGAAAAAGACGACTATCCGACCAGATACCGCCAACTCGACCGCAAAACCTGACCCCTCAGACGAGCTTCAAGGTTTCATCGCGTTTTGGATTGTGCGCATCGAGCCAGCCTTCAGCGAAATCCGGCAGCCACGACATCACATCATCTGAAATGGCAAGCGCTTCAAGCGATGACGACGTACCCTGCTCGGACATCTGAACAAGGAGGTTCAGCGAGGGTTCAACGTCGGGAAGATTGAGCGACACAAACCTCGCCATCGTCGCATAGTCTTCACTATAGACCTGCTCGGCCGCCATCACACAGGCAAAAGCGCCACACAGCCCGATTTGTGCGAACTGGCGGCTCGTTGCCCGGACGCGGCTCTCTGTTGATACCGCTTTGAGTCGGTGCTGCAGACTCTTCAGTTTGCCAGATAGCCCGACGATGGACGCATTTGCTGCGGCTGGCGTAAGTTTTTGCGGCGCGATCAGACGTTTGAGATCCCGTCCTGCGATGGCGACGCTGTTCACGCCAAGCCGAAACCTTGGATGCGAGAAGCTGCCATCCGCCGGAAAAACATCATCCCAGCTGAAGACTTCAAAAGAACACGCCCCGATTTCGCTGTGCAGCTTCTGGACGCGGAGTGCGGCAGCCGCACAGAAAAGATCAAGCCCAACAGCCCGACGCAAATGACGAAGTACGATGATGAACGCTGCATCATGGTTCAGGTCACGCGCCATGCTGCCGGACAGATAGACGCTATGAAGCGCATCCCCGAAACGCTCGAAAGCAATATCCGCAGCTGTTTGCGCAATGTCTAAACTGCTCGCAGGAAGGTCGTGAATTTCGAGCGCGCCATTCAGCACGCGCCCCCACGGGTCCTGTGGCCAGACGTCTGGAAGCATCATCATGCTGAACCCGCCTCCTTATACTGCCACTGCATGGTCAGGTTGATCGCAACAGAGATGCGCTCGCCACTACCTGTGTGCGGCTTTACAGAGTGCATGAGCCAGCTCGGAAAGACAATCAGCTCACCGACTTCCGGCAAGACCGGGTACTGAGAGGCGGCGCCTTTTCCCTCAACATCGGGCCAAAGCACGCCTGGCTGCTGCATATGCGCCATTGGGAATCTTGGGTCCTGGAGAAGGATGTGACCATCTTTGGCAGGTCGACCTTCATTGCCAAGGTCGACGTAAAAAACTGCCGAGGCAAAGGCACCTGGATGGCAGTGCGCAGCATTCTGGTCGCCTGCTTTGTTGACGTTCGCCCACATCTCAATATTCCAGCCAATTCGCAGGTTCGGCTGGGGCTGCAACACGGTGAGGTGTCGTTCGACTGCATCAGCTGCCACGGCCAGGAGAGTCTCAACCGCCTGTCCACCCCAGCTTCGCATCTGATTGTCGGAGTGCCAGCCGCCCATATTCGAACGCGTCATGCCCGGATGCTCGCGTTTGCGCTGCAGAATGATTTGCTTCAGTGGCTCAACAATGCGCGACAGCTCTGGATGACGCGCGCGGATCAGCGGCGTCGAAAACAGGTGATCTACCTTGAGGCTTCTGTCTGAAGTGTCACTCATACCTCAGCCAAGCCAATCTTGTGCCATGTGGCAAGTTCCCTTTGCGGTCGTCAGGCGAAATTCAGGGAAAAAGTCACAGTAAAAAGCACCTATTCAAAAATAATCTCTGGCGCTGGCTTTGATTCTGATTTGGACAGGCGCTCCAGAACGCCTTCTGCGAGCGTGCGAAACACCTCAGCACTGGCCACATCTTCAGCGGCCGCTGGCTGACCTGAATCTCCGCCTTCCCTGATCTTCTGGACCAGCGGCACCTCGCCCAGAAACGGAATCTCCAGAACCTCTGCCATACGTCGAGCGCCACCTTCGCCAAAAAGATATGTTCTGTTCTGCGACACAGGATCCTCAAACCAGGCCATATTCTCTACGAGACCGAGCACTGGCACTTCTGTCTTGCGAAACATCGCAACGCCGCGCCGGACGTCAGCAAGCGCGACTTCCTGAGGAGTGGAAACGATAATCGCCCCGGACAGCTTCATGCGTTGCGCAAGCGTGAGCTGGACATCTCCCGTACCGGGCGGCGTATCCAAGATCAGCACATCAAGCTCACCCCAGTCGACATCCTTCATCATCTGGGTGAGTGCGGACATGACCACAGGACCCCGCCAGACCATGGGAGCGTCGATGTCAGACACATAACCGATCGACATCAGCTTTAGCCCCATGGCTTCAATGGGTTTGAGTTTTCCGGAAGGGGTCGAAGACGGATTTGCTTCTACGGTGTCAGTCATCGTCGGCAGCGAAGGCCCGTATACATCTGCATCAAGAACCCCTACACGTAGCCCCAGCTTAGAAAGGGCAATCGCAAGATTGATCGCCACAGTTGACTTACCAACGCCACCCTTGGCGCTGGCGACTGCGATCATTGCGCCCACACCTGGAATGGTGAGATTGGCCGCCGCAGACTGGGCTCCAGGAGGCGATGGCGGTGAAGACTTCCGGGCCGGTGGTGCCTTGGGCACCGGCTGGCTTTTGGGCTGTGAAGGCTTTGGATGTTCTGAATGTGAGGTCAGAACAACATTTACAGCGCCAACCTTCCGAACTGATTGAATCACCTGCTCAACTTCATATCTCAGACGCTCATCGTCTTTTAGCGTGTCGGGAGTTGCAGTCAGGGCGGCGAACACATCTCCGCCGGGAGATACTACAAGAGAGTCGAGCCGTTGACTTGAGGGCAAAGGTTTGCCGCTGTGCGGATCCAGCACTTTCATCAGTGCTTTTTCTACTTCATCAACGGTGACTGAATTCGATTTGAATAGACGCATACTTGATAGCCTCGGTGGCAAAAGGCAGAAACACGACTTACATAGCAAGTCGATTCCACAAATCACGTGGGGAAGAATATAAAGAGGAGCGGCTTAATGCCCTGGAACGACCAAAAAGGTGGAGGCAACGGTCCCTGGGGGACCAATGGCGGATCTGGTGGGGATGACAAGAAAAACTCTCCATGGGGTCGTCCAACCAGCGGCGATAATCAAGGCTCTGACCTCGAAGACCAGTTGAGAAAAGTTCAGGATCGCTTCCGTGGCGCCTGGGGCGGCCGGAATGGCGGCTCTGGTGGCAGCGGAGGTGGCGGCAAGGGCCTCGGCATTGCCGGTGTTGTCCTCCTTATCGGCGCGCTCGCGATTGCGTGGCTCGCGACTGGTGTTGTGATTGTCGATGCTGGTCAGCAGGCAGCTGTCTTCCAATTCGGCAAATGGCAGCGCAACCTTGGCGCAGGCATCCACCTTCACCTGCCACGACCAATTGAAACCCACGAAATCATCCCGGTTGAAGCTCAACAGGAAGTCCGGATTGGCGAGCGCTCTGATGAGAGCCTGATGCTGACTGAAGACGAAAACATCGCCGATGTTCAGTTTTCTGTCTTCTGGAAAGTCAAATCCGATCGTCCGCAGGACTTTATCCTCAACGTGAAAGATCCTGAGGCCACTGTTCAAATGGTGGCTGAATCTGTCATGCGCGAAGTGGTTGGCAAATCCGAGCTCCAGCGCGTGATCACGACAGAACGTGCAGAAGTTGCGCAACAGGTCCGCGAGCAAACTCAGAACCTGCTGGATCAGTATCGTGCCGGCGTCGACATTATCGACGTGCAGATCGCTAAAGGTGACCCGCCAGCGCAGGTTATCGAAGCGTTCAACGATGTGAACGTCGCCCAGCAGGACGCTGAACAGCTCATCAACCAGGCGACGCGTTATGCGAACCAGATCGTTCCTGAAGCGCGTGGTCAGGCATCTCAGATCCTGCAGGCTGCTGAAGGTTACCGCGATCAGGTGATTGCAGACGCCACCGGTCAGGCCTCCCGTTTCAGCCAGATCTACGAAGAATATCGTCAGGCGCCACGGGTGACCAAAGAACGGATGTATCTCGAAACCATGGAACGCGTACTCGGCAAAACCAAGAAGACCATTCTTGATAGCGATTCGGGTGCAGTCCCTTACCTTCCACTTGATCGCGTCACACGCGGCAACGACAACTAAGGAGCAACGACATGAGAGGCATTGCAATCATAATGATTATCGCCGTCGGCGTCGTTGCGCTGGTTGGCTTGAATTCCTTCTACACAGTTCGTCAGGACGAACAGGCGCTGGTGCTGCAATTTGGTAGCCCGGTAGCTGTCCGAAACGAATACGTCACCGTCGATATGGATGCAGATCCGACTGAAGCCGACACGCCGGCCGAACAACAGGACGTGCCACGCGATGCACCTGTCCAGGAAGTTGATGAGGCCGGGCTGTTCTTCAAGCTGCCCTGGGAAGAAGTCATCATCCTGGACCGGAAAAACATTGGCACGAACATTCCTGACATCGAAGTTCTGGCGTCAGACCAGCGTCGTCTGACTGTGGATGCTTTCGTCCGGTGGCGGATCGTAGACCCCCTTAAGTTCTATCAGCGTCTCCGCACCGAACGCGGCGCCAACGCTCAACTGCAGCGGTTCACGGAATCAAACATTCGTGACGCACTGGGTCAGGTTCCCGTGCCTGAGATCATCTCAGGCCAGCGTGCATCCCTGATGGATGAGATCCGTCTGAATGTGAATCAGGCCCTCGCTGGGACAGGTATCGACATCATTGACGTTCGAATTCGTCAGGCAGACCTTCCGGCCGCGGTTGCTGAAGGCGTGTATGAGCGGATGAAAACCGAGCGTCAGCAAGAAGCACAACGTATTCGCTCTGAAGGTGAAGAGCGTGCACGTCTGATCCGCGCCCAGGCCGATCGTCAACAAACCGTGATCGTCGCCGAAGCCAATGAGCAATCTGAAACCATCCGTGGTGAAGGGGATGCCCGTCGGAACAACATCTACGCTCAGGCTTATGGTCAGGATATCAGCTTCTTCCGCTTCCAGCGTGCGCTGATCGCATGTGAAGAAGCGATTCAGGAAGGCACGGTTGTCGTGGCTGACCCGAGCACTCTCGACCTCTGCCGGGTGTTCATTGAACAGGCAGAAGCAGCTGGTGACCGCTAAGCGGTCTTCAGCATCATGACCGTTATCGTGTTCGCCTTCGGATTGCTTCTTGCATTCGAAGGCCTGCTCTACGCAGTCGCACCAGGCTTCATGAAACGGATGGCGGCCCTGCTCCTTTCGACGACAGAGGATCAGGTTCGCCAGTCCGGTATCTTGGCCGCTGCACTTGGCGCAGTCTTGATTTTCGTTGCTGCACGATTCCTGCAATGATCTGCACAGGTGTATTCATTTCGGTCTGACCGATTGCCGCGCCTGAACGAAGCGCTTATGACTAAGCGCAATGGGCAAATTTACGTGTTGGAAAAATATATGGCTCTGAACAGACCCTTCGTTTTCGGTTCTCTTCTGGCTCTGGGACTTTCTGCATCAGCAGTCGCGCAGGCACAGAATAAGGGCGAAGAATTGTCAGGGGTTCTGGCGGCCATGCGCGCCTCTCCGGATGGCTTCTCGGAGCTATCGAAGCGGCTAATGCCCTCTGTCGTGAACATTTCCACCTCGCAGCGCGTGATCCAGGCTGGCTTGCCGGAATTTCCGCAAGGCTCGCCAATGGAGCGATTCAACGATCTCTTCGGGCGTGATGACGATGGATTTCGGCGCACCTCCTCCCTCGGATCGGGATTCGTCATCTCTGAGGAAGGCTATATCGTCACGAATAATCACGTCATCGAAGGTGCTGATGAAATTGAAGTTGGCTTCGCCGATGGACGTACCTATCCAGCAGAGCTGATTGGACGCGATCCGGAAACAGATATCGCCGTCCTGAAAATTGAATCAGCTCAGCCATTCCCTGCCGTGAAGTTTGCGGATTCTGACGCTGCCGAAGTCGGCGACTGGGTGATCGCTATCGGTAACCCCTTCGGTCTTGGCGGTTCGGTGTCTGCCGGGATCATCTCTGCTCGAAGCCGCGACATTAACGCTGGCTCTTACGATGACTTCATTCAGACCGACGCCGCGATCAACCGAGGCAATTCGGGCGGACCGCTCTTCACGCTTGAAGGCGATGTGGTGGGCGTCAATACAGCGATTATTTCTCCAACGGGCGGGTCTGTCGGCATTGGCTTTTCCGTGCCGTCAAACCTCGCTTCGATTATTGTAGATCAACTGATTGACGAAGGCCGCGTGCGCCGCGGCTGGCTGGGTGTGAACATCCAGTCTGTGGATGCGGCTCTGGCCAAGACTTATGGGCTGACGACGCCAGCTGGCGTGATCGTCACATCGGTTGAAGATGACAGCCCAGGTGACGATGCCGGATTGCGCGTGGGTGACCTCATCCTGCGATTTGATGGAGAGCTCATCTCTGAAACACGTCAGCTGTCACGCCGCGTGGCTGAAGCCGAACTTGGTGAAGCGATCAAGGTCAATATCATACGCGAAACCAATCGCCGCGAACTGACGGTCACGCTTCGCGAACGTGAGACAGAAAATACTGAAGAGCCAGAAACAGACCCAACTCCGCCGATTTTCGTCGGCGCAAACGACTACGGGCTGAAACTGATCGAGGTGTCAGAAGATGCACGTCGCCGCTGGCGCATTCCTGCGCCGGTCAAAGGCGCGCTCGTTGATATGGTCGACCCGGATGGTCCGGCTTACGGTCAGCTTGAAAAAGGTGACGTGATCACTGAGATCAACTTCAAACCGGTCAGGACACCGGTTGAAGCTGATAAGCTCTTTGAATCGGAGGGCGGCTCAGACCCACTTCTGGTGAAAGTCATGCGCCATGGCCGCTATTCTTTCTTTGCGCTTGAGCTGGAAGCCTAGATCAGTCGATCTCAACCCATTGAGACTTCTCAATACCCATGAAATAGAGCGCCGTCGCCAGAGATGGTTGTCGGATCACGGCGTCTGCCGCTTCGGCAAGAACCGGATGCGGATGATACCCTACCCCCAGGCCTGCAGCCTCGATCATGGAGAGATCGTTTGCACCGTCTCCCATGGCCAGCGCATCTGAAGGTGTCAGCCCCAGGTTTTCAGCGGCATGGTTAAGCCGATCCAACTTCGCCTGACGTCCAAGGATCGGCCGACCGACTTCGCCCGACAGCACGCTGCTATCGAATAGCAACGTGTTGGCATAGTTCTCTGAAAAGCCAGCAGCTTCAGCGACCCGCGACGTGAAGAATGTGAAACCGCCGGAGACCAGAAGACAGGTTCCTCCGCGCTGGCGCATGGTCGCCGTCAGAGTTCGAATTCCGGGATTGAGCGTAATCCGCTCGTCAAAGCAGGTTTGAAGGGCGTCGCCAGAAAGCCCTTTCAGAAGACCAACGCGTTCGGTGAGCGCTTCTTCAAAATCGAGCTCGCCGCGCATGGCGCGTTGGGTGATCGAAGAGATCTGATCTCTGAGCCCTGCAAAATCGGCCAGTTCATCAATGCACTCCTGACCAATGACCGTGGAGTCCATATCGCAGATCAGAAGCCGCTTCTCCCGATGGTCAGGCCGCGTCACACAGATATCGAAATTCTCACCGCAAGCCTTTTCCAATGCCGCTGCCAGCTCAGCGGGCGTCGTCATCAGGTCTTCGAAATAGTATTCCATCGCGCCCGGACCAAGCGAACGCGAAACTGCAGATGAGAGGATACGCTCATCGCTGACACTGCTTCCATCATGGGCGACCAGAACAGCAAAACAGGCCTGAGCCTGTGGTTCTGCGGTAAGAGTATGTTCGACAGTCATCTCGTGCTTTTACAAATCCTTCAAACAGTCTAACTTCATGGGAATGCGCCCTGCCATTCTCATCCACGGTCCTACTGCCAGCGGCAAGACCAAAATTTCCCTGGAACTCGCGAAACGTCTGGGTGGCGAAATCGTGAATGCTGATTCCATGCAGGTCTACAGCGGTTTGCGTGTTCTGACAGCCCGCCCGACAGATGAAGAAATGGCGATCGCGCCGCATCACCTCTTTGGCTACCGTGATCCGGCAGAGGTCGGTTCGGCAGGTGCATGGCTCCAGGATGCTCGAAAGGTGATCAGAGACATTGAAGCCCGCGACAAAGTGCCGATCATCATTGGTGGCACGGGTCTGCACCATCTTGCGCTGATCCAGGGTCTTTCCGAAATCCCGCCCATTCCCGAAGACTGTCGGTCTGATGTGAGAGCTTTCGTTCAGAAAGAAGGCGTCTCAGCCGCTCACGCCAGGCTGATGTCCATCGATCCAAAGACCGCTGAACGTCTTGAGCCAAACGACAGACAGCGAATCACGCGCGCTCTGGAGGTCTGGACGGCCACCGGCAAGCCGCTTTCAACCTACCATGAAAGCCGCACGCCGCCTGTTCTGGATGCTGGCGAGTGGCTCGGCG
>CETS01021373.1_pt1 | contig 16511 bp, 18 predicted proteins | sample 356391 | NCBI WGS metagenome assembly CETS01 (sample SAMEA2622673, study PRJEB7988) | marine metagenome | isolation source: saline water (ENVO:00002010), including
CATGGCCGTTTTGCCCATGTCGAGGCCGCCAAACTCTTCGGGAATAGTCAGGCCGAACACGCCAAGCTCTGCCATATCAGTGACGACATCCATCGGGATGTACTCGTTCTTGAGGTGCCACTCATGCGCATGCGGCACGATCCGGTCATCTGAGAAGCGGCGGAACTGATCGCGGATCATGTCGAGGGTTTCGTCGAGCCCTGTGTTTTCAACCGTGGCACGTCCGAGAGAGTCCGGCAGGTGCTTTGCCGCCTCAGCCATGACGGCGGGCGTCATGCCTTCAGTTATCAGGGTTTTGACGGCGGCCGTTTCGAAAAGCGCATCGGCTTCTGACAGCATGCCGAGTTCATGCGGGCGGATAATCTCGCCCTGGTTCATCGGAATGCCGCCGACAAGCTCTGCCAGATATCGGCTGAACAGGATCTGGGCGAGCAGAGATTCGATTTCGCCGAATTTGCCTTCGCCATTCAGGCGCTGGGCCCAATCGGACACTTCGCGGAGGGTTTCGCCATAGGTCGCGACCCAGCCAAAGCCATGGGCGGCGTGCTGCTCCACGTCCATCTTCTTGCGATCAATCTTGCCATCTGACGAGACACGGGCGTTGAGCGCGGATTTCGCGCTTGCAACATATTTGTCGGAGGCGAGCACGGCTTCAGACAGAAGGTCCAGAAGATCGGGCAAAATAATGCGTGTTTCGGCTGTTTCAGCCTGTTCTGCGGTTAAATTCATCTCAAAATCCTCCAGAGACCCCGATTTCTCAACTCATGCTACGCCATTTTTTGTGCTGCAGCGCAATGTAAGTCTGTTTTAGAGCAGCGTGGCGAAAACTCAAGAAACCAGAATGATTTCGCGTCACTGGGTCACGGACTCACAGCCGGTCCCCCTAAAGCTTTACCTTATTGGCAGGCGTAGACAGGGAGCCGGGCGGGTTCTCTTTCAATGCCAGCTCTGGCCAGCGCAGCGCTGAGCTCAGGGAAACGCGTTGAATCAAATTCGCTGTACATCAGGAATTTTGCCAGAGGCAGCAGGTTTTCGGGACGGTCCAGGGGGAGGAGAAGTTCATAGGCTTCGGCGTCAAGCCCGGCCGTCAGTGCCGATGACCACCGCACGACAATGGGCATATCTTCATTATCCAATAGCTGCTGCGCAAGGGCGCGCGCCTCTTCTGTCTCACCATCAGCGCATAACTGACGGATCTGAGCGCCGACGCGTACGGGCTCCGGCAAACGGCCCGCCTGCATTCGTTCGAGGAGTGCGCGCGCTTCATCCGGTCGCTCTGCGATCAGGAATGCCCTGTGCGCCTGAAACTGAAGCGCTGTGAAATCTGGGGCAACTTCCATGCTTTCCCTTGCAAATCGAAGGGCTAGCTCGGGGTTGTGATCCATATAGTTCGAGCCGATCACGGGATAGAAGCCGGCGCGCTGGCCCAATATAATCAGCTGCTCAATCGCTTGATTGACCAAATCATATCGTCCGGCAATCCGGGCCTGCTCTAACAGACTGTGCCACCCGTCCATGTCGTTGGGCCGGTCTTCGAGATAACGCCGTAGCAAGCGCACGCTTTCCAGATATCTGAGATCAGCGAGCTCTCTTGCGGCTGTGTAGAGTGTTCGGTCGACCTCGTCCGGTGAGGTCTCAATCGCAGCTTCGACGTGTTCGATATATCGATTTCGTGCATTGCCGCTCCAGACCCAACTATCGGGCTCGACGTAAATCGTATTGGCCGTCATCAGCTCCAGATTGGCCGATTCCCAATGGGCACGCGCAAAGTTGGGATCGAATGACAGCGCTTTCTGGTAACTCTCATACCCTTCGTCCATCAATTTCGGATTGCTCGTTGTCACTGCGTTCGCGACGAGATCCTTGCCCTTCCGATAGGCCTGATATGCCTCAACAGACCGGGTGCCGATCTGGGTCATGGCGCGCAGACGCTTCGGATCCATGACGCTGTTGAGCGCTCTAGCGATCTGGAAGGCCACGTCCTCCTGAAGCGCAATGATGTCTTCTGTGGAATGATCGAAACGATTGGACCAGATTTCGCGACCCGTTTCTGTGCTCGTCAGCCGGACAGTGACACGAATACGATCATCATCCTCTCGCACTGTCCCGTGCAGAATGTGGGTGAATCCGGCGGCTTTTCCTTCTTCGTCTCCGCCGGAGCCAGATTCCAGAACACGGTTCACAATGCTTGGGCCTGCGACGTGAATGTCCGGCGTGCGCGTCAGCGCCGTGACGATCTCTTCATTGAGAACGCTTGCAAGACGGGTCGCATCATCCTCTCCATGGGCCTCGAAAGGCAGAACAACGACTGCCTTGGCCAACACCGCACCCTCAGCATCATTTGCGGGAACGCGATCATCTGGCTGAAAACGGAGAATGGCGAAAACTGCCAGACCGACCAAAGCCAGCGCCGTTATCACAAGCGGCCAGCGCCGACGCTTCTTGTCTGCGGGTTCGACTGACCCGGAGGTTGGCGGAGGGGTCAGTTTAAAGCCCGGATCTGTGGCCGACGGGACCACGTCTTTGAGAAACCGATAGCCGCGTCCATGCTCGGTTGCGATCCATTCGGGCTGGCGGGCATTGTCGTGCAGAGCCTGACGCAGCTCCTTGATCGCGGTTGTGAGAACGGAATCTGAGACAGCCTGATCCGGCCAGGCCAGTTCGAACAGTTTCTCTTTAGACAGCAGTCGGCCCGGTTGCGACATCAGGGCCTCGAGCACCGCAATGGCCTTCACGCCCAGTCGCAGGGGCTGGCCATCGAGACGCGCGGCGCCATCTTCGCGGTCCAGCACGAGCGCGTCGCTTATAAAAAATCGCTCCGAGCTCATGTCCTGCCCCTCACCCGTTTCCGCAAAATAGCAGACCACAATCATTAGTCGAGTAGCCGGCCACGGTCCTGATTCAGAATTGCCTCAGAATTCAGAACCCGAATTCAGAGTTTTTGATCCTGATAGATTATTGAATTATTTGCGTATTTTTCGATTTCCGCAAAAAACGCGATTTCTCTAACATTCCAGAAGCGGCTCAAGATTTGCGTCCGAAGTTTGGTCATTTTCCTGGTACCGCCGCTCCCTGCGGCCAATCAAAGGAAAGTCAAATCCATGATCAACAAACTCTTCTGCCTCTCATGCCTCGTCATCGCATTGATGTTTCCGAAGCCTGACCTGCCGCCGGCTGATGTCGCACCGTCTTATGTCGTCACAGCCTTTTCGAACGGGCCGGAAGTCTGCCCCGAGCACGCACAGCCTGAAGACTGCTCAGAGCCGCCTTATGCGCCGCAACGTGCGTAAGCGCGTCTCCTGATTTCAAGGAAAACAAAAATGACGACCTATCACTGGATTGCTTTGGGGCTGTTTGCCTCATTCGCGCTGCTCGATCTTGTCTTCCATGCCAGAACGTTTCCGACTGTGACGCTCTGGCGTGCGAAGGGTATTTTCTTCGCGCTATTGTACTTCACCGTGGCGACCTTTGCTCCGCTCCTCTGGGACGGATTGCTCGGCCAGTATCAACTGGTCGATGGGTCAGCCCTGCCGCTTTATCTGCAGGTCATAGCTGGTTTTCTGGTTCTGCAATTTTGCATTTATTGGTGGCACCGGGCACTGCACGCATCAGACATGCTCTGGCGGTTTTTTCACCAGACTCACCATTCGGCAGAACGTGTCGATATCTGGGGCGCGTTTTACTTCCACCCGCTTGATATGCTGGGCTGGGCGCTGATCGGAAGTGTCGCACTGGTTCTGGGCATTGGCCTGTCACCTGACGCAGTCCTGATCGTCGTCGTGCTGGCAACATTCTGTTCGATGTTCCAGCACGCCAACCTGCAGACGCCGCATTGGCTCGGGTTTTTCGTGACCCGTCCGGAAAGCCACTCTGTTCATCATGAGCGCGGCGTTCACGGCTTCAACTACGGCGACGTGCCCCTGTTCGACATGATCTTCGGCACATTTCGAAATCCGAAGGTCTGGAACGGAAAAGCCGGCTTCTACGAAGGCTCTTCCCGCAAACTGTCTCAACTCCTCCTTGGACGTAAGATCGCCTGAGCAAGGCCTTGCCCCTCCTTGCTCAGTTGCCCCTGCCGGAGCGCGGCATTCCCACCCCGTGCTCCGGCAGTTTGGACGCTCTAATTCCGAAAGACATCACTATGACATCCATATCACATCTGCTCCAACTGACGGGCACGAAACTGCTCACCGACTCGGGTCTTGAAACAACGCTTATATTTTCTGAGGGTATGGATCTGCCGTGTTTTGCGGCTTATCCGCTGCTCGAAAGCGAAACAGGTCGAGCAACGCTGCGCTCTTATTATGAGCGCCATTTGGCGATAGCCGTCGAACATCGCACGGGCTTTATTCTTGAAGCGCCGACCTGGCGTGCCAGCCGCGATTGGGGCGGCCAACTTGGACATTCGCCCGAAGACCTTGAGAGTATGAATAAATCGGCGATCGCCTTGCTGAGTGACATTCGCCAGGCCGCCCGTGGGGTCTCACCCATCCTGATCTCGGGGAATATCGGCCCGCGTGGAGATGGCTACCAACCCGATACCGCCATGACGGCTGATGAGTCTCAGGCATTCCACGCCGAACAGATCGGATGGTTTGCCGATACGGAAGTCGATTTCGTCAGCGCTTTCACCATCTCAACCGTGAATGAAGGTGTCGGTATTATCAAAGCCGCCAGGGAAGCCGGGCTGAACTGCGTCCTCGCCTATACGGTGGAAACAGACGGCCGCCTGCCAGATGGGACGCCCTTGAGCGAAGCCATCAGAGAGACGGACGCGCGAACCGATGCGTCTGCGGCCTATTACATGGTCAACTGCGCTCACCCCAGCCATTTCCGCGGCGCGCTTGATGCGGACGCGGACTGGCTCGGACGTATCAAAGGCATCAGAGCCAACGCCTCACGTCTCAGCCATGCCGAGCTTGATGAAGCCGAAGAACTCGACCCCGGCAATCCGGCCGAGCTTGGCGCGGACTATGCGGAGCTGATGTCCATTTTGCCTGATCTCACCGTGTTTGGCGGCTGCTGCGGCACCGATCACCGGCACATCAGATCAATCGCGGCCACTTGCTGTGCGGCGTGATTGCCACCTCAATTCCAGCCAGGAAGTAAGACCTGACGCTGTACGAACTAGCTCCGCCAGCGGAGTTTGCGTGGCTCGATCGGGTTTTCGAACTCGGCATCTTCCGTGCGGGCTTTGACCCAGGCGCGTTTGAGCACCTGATACCATTTGGCCTGCACATCGATATCGTCGATCCAGAGCATGTTCTTCTGATACTTCATGCCTTCATTCTGAAGGTTCACCATGTCGCCATCCTGGTTGAGGAACATGCGCGCGGCTGGCTTCAATATGGGTGTCATCACATCCAGAAGCGGTGAGCTGTTCCAGTATGTGATCTGGGTGATGCGCGTCTTTTTCGGTTCAATCGGTGTCAGGCAGGTGAGGGTGAACAGGCGGACTTTTTCGTTCTCAACGACTTCCCAGCGAAAGCCCGGGATCTGAAACGCGATCTCAGTGGTCACTTTGCCGCCGAACAGGGCTTTATAAGCAAGTGAGTTCCCCGAGGGCTGGTGACGCGCAATCGCCCAGCCTCTCTCGCGGGGCTCGAACTGCTTTTCCTTGACCCGAAAGCCGGTGGAAGGCGGGCGCCACCACCACTGATTATGGACAAACGGCACGTGTGCAGGGTCCATCAGGCCGACAACGGCATCATCCATATGCGCGTTAAAAATCTCTGAGACGATAAATTTCGGCTTGTCCGGCAGCTCGCCAAAATCAGGGGGCGGGGCAACGGGATCTGCTGCGATGCGTGGATTGTCGGCGACATAGACGAACACCATGCCGTTGATCTCGTGCACCGGATAGGTGCGGACCTTGACCTTCGAAGGGTCGTACGGGTCGCCTTCCACGAGTGAGGGCATATGTTTGCAAACGCCGTCGGTGCCGAAACGCCAGCCATGATAGGGGCATTGAACGGTTGGCTCGCCGTCGGTTTCGAGCTGTTTGCCGGCTGAAAGCGGAACAAGACGGTGTGGGCAGATATCGCGTAGGGCAAAGGCTTTGCCCTCAGCCGTCCGTCCGATCAGGACGGGCTCGTTCAGCATGATTTCACGACGCTGTGTGCCGGGCTTGATGTCTTTCGAGGCCGAGATGAAATACCAGCTGTCTGTCAGCCAGCCTTCTTCTGTTTGTCCCGGTTTTGTGGCCGTTGCCATTGCTCTACCTGTTCCTACTCGCTCGACATGCCGACCATGATCTGCGCATAGCCGCGCGCCATACGCTCCAGATTCTCTATCGAAATCCGTTCATTTGTCCCATGCATGCCGCCAACATCGCTGCTTGGTATCACGGTGGGCACAAATCTGTAGATCGAGTCTGAAATTTCTGTTGTCCAGCGCGAATCCGTCGCACCAAGCACCAGAGCCGGTGCCACTGGTGCGCCGCCGCTTGTTTCCCTGGCGACGCTCGCCAGCACGGCATAAGCCCGGTTGCTGGTCGGCGAAACCGGTGAGGCCTCAGATCCAATGCCACTGGCCTCTGCGATATCCGACGTGACACCGTCAATCTCGGAGGTGACATCACGCACATGCTGCAGGACGGAATCAATACTATCATTCGGGTGGAGCCTGAAATTGATGAGTGCCGTTGCCTGTTGTGGCAGAACGTTTTCCTTCACGGCGCCGGCCATCATGGTGGGGGCTGTGGTGGTGCGGATGATCGCATTCGCTTCACCGCTCTTTGCGAATTCGCCCTCCACCATGCCGCGAAACAGCCAGAGATTGGCGAAAGCCATGCGCTGAGTGAACGGCATGTCTTCGGCAACGGCGCTCAGCATTTGTGAGATGGGCGGCTTGGTGAAGTCAGCTTCAACCTGATTTTCATCGAGGGCCAGAATGGCTTTTGCCAGCTGAACCCCTGCCGAGTTTCGCGGCGGTATAGAGGAATGGCCACCGGCCGCGCGGGCCGTGACGCGGATGGTGACATAGCCTTTTTCGGCGATCCCGATCAGCGCCACGGCACTTCCTGTCAGTGGGAAAGGATCGATGACGAAAAAGCCCTCATCAAGCACCATCTCCATTCGAATATTCTCGCGCTCGAAATAATCGACCGCCGACTGCGCGCCGCTGCCGGAGACTTCCTCGTCATGGCCGAACAGCATCCAGATGGTGCGGGTTGGTTGATAGCCAGAGGCAACAAGCGCGTTCGCCGCTTCGAGTATCGTGACGAGCGAACCTTTGTCATCCATCGTACCGCGACCATAGACATACCCATCCTGAATGGCGCCCGAAAAGGGTGAGGCGTCCCAGTCATCCATCGTGCCCATATTCACTGGCACGACATCCTGGTGCGCCATCATCAGGATCGGGTCGAGCGTTTCATCCCGGCCCGCCCAGCGCACAAGAACGGTGTGGTCATCGATCAGATTTGTCTCTGCGGTATTGAACAGCTCGGGGTATGAGGACGTCATGAACTCGCGAAATTCCAGCCAGGGGCCTTCCTGGCCGGGCCTTGGATCTCCAGCGGAAACGGTCTGGGTGCGGATCTGGATCGCCGTCGAAAGTCTTTTCGCAATCTCTTCGCCGTTGAAGTCAGGCACATCAGCAAGTTCTACGGTCTGGACCTCAACGTTGCCGCCAAAGGTGAATGTCCGGAACAGGATGATTCCGGCAATCAGAACCACGACCATAAAAATGGCACCCAGGCCAATAAGCACACGTTTTAGCATGTTGAGATCACTTCCCAGACTGTCTCGCGGCTTACCCGCGCATTTTCATAGATTGGTAGCATTTTATTCACAGGTTGAGCGCAATTAGCACCCGAAACATTCAGATTCCGAAAGGTGAGAGGGTCGGTCTCTGGATTTCATTACGCTGGGGGGCGTTAATTCACTTGGTTTCAAATACGAATATCAAAACACTGATTTTAGAAGACAACAGGCAGATGAGAACGCTGCTTTCCGCGATTCTGGCGGCATTTGGGTTCAGACGCATCTGGGGCGCGAATACAAACGACGAGGCGTTTGAACAGTGTCGTGAAATCGACTTCGATCTGATTATTGTCGATCAGAAGGTTGGTTCTACGAGTGGCCTCGATTTCGTGCGCAAAATTCGCGATCAGGAACTCAGCCCTTATCCTTATGTGCCCATTATAATGATTTCGTCCTACTCAGAGCGAGTGCGGATCATGGATGCCATTAATGCTGGGGTGGATGAATTTCTGGTCAAGCCGGTGAAGCCGCTGGACATTGCCCGGCGTATTGATGCCGTCACGTTCAAGCGCCGCGATTTCGTACGTGCACCGAACTATTTCGGCCCTGACAGGCGGCGACGTCAGGATCCCCATTTTCGGGGGCCATTCAAGCGGATCGATGACCGTTTGCATGCTGACGCGGATGTGTTTGAATTCGACTAATCGCCCCAGACGACTGAAACTCTGGCAGAACTCTGGCCGCTCGCATGGTCATTGCGCAAAGCGCAGCTGAAAACCTGGCCGCTCGCTTCCTGCTGGACAGATCGATTTCTCAGCTTAGGCTGCACCCCAGCTTATTCGGGTGCGGGCTTATAAACGCCGACGCACCATGACGGGGAAAGGGCCGCTCAATGGAAGCGTTCAAGGAATTTATCAGTTTTACCAATGGACTGGTGTGGGGGGCAGACAACATCCCTTACCCACCTGTTTTGCTACTACTTTTGGGGACAGGACTATTTCTGACCATCCGGCTCGGCTTCATGCCGATTCGCAAGATTCCTTATGCGATTGGTCAGCTTTTCAATAAATCTCACGATAAAGACGAAGGCGACGTGACACCATTTGGCGCCTTGATGACCGCGCTTTCCTCAACCATCGGTACCGGCAACATTGCAGGCGTTGCGGTCGCCATCGCAATTGGTGGTCCAGGAGCTGTGTTCTGGATGTGGATGACAGCTCTGGTCGGCATGGCTTCGAAATATGCCGAAGCTGTTCTGGCGGTTCAGTTCCGTGAAGTGGACGGTGCTGGGCGCCACGTTGGTGGCCCAATGTATTACATCAAGAATGGCATGGGGCCTAAATGGGCCTGGCTCGGCTTTGTCTTCGCCGGTTTCGCAATTCTGGCGAGTTGGGGAACGGGCGCCAGTATTCAGGCGAATGCCATCGCAGACGCAGTTCGCTCTAATTATGGCATCGCGCCCTGGATCACCGGCCTCGCGCTGGCGGCTGGAGCAGGTGCTGTGATTCTGGGCGGTATAACCCGGATCGCGGCAGTTGCTGAAAAACTGGTTCCGGCCATGGCGATCGCTTATCTTGCGGCCGGGCTTATCTGCGTTGCGATCAATATTGAAGGCGTTCCAAACGCCTTTTCTCAGATCTTCGGGCAAGCCTTTGGTTTCAAACAGGGCGTGACCGGTGTGTCTGTTGGATTGATCCTTCTGGCCATGCAGAAAGGTGTCGCGCGCGGCATCTTCTCAAACGAGGCTGGTCAGGGCTCCGCACCCATCGCGCACGCTGCTGCGCGCAACAATGACCCTGTGAACCAGGGTATCGTCGCCATGCTGGGGACCTTTATTGATACGATTGTTGTTTGTACGATCACGGCTCTGGTTATCCTTACGGCTAATATCATTCCACAGGCCTGTGAGCCGTTTGTGCGGGAGTCGCTTATTCTTCTGCCTGAGGGGTGTGAAACCAGCTCTCCGCTGACGGTGGCCGCTTTTGAAGAAGCGCTTCCGGGTATTGGCAATCACATCGTTGCCATTGGCCTGGTCGTATTTGGTTTTACCACCATTCTCGGCTGGAGTTATTACGGCGAACGCTGCGCGGAATTTCTGTTCGGCGAAAAATCCATTCTGCCATTCAAGATCTCATGGATCGTAGTTGTGTTTGGCGGTGCGGTGATCCTGATGCTGGAGCGCAATGAGTCGATTACAGATATTGTCAGTCTCTTCTGGCTTGTGGCCGACACATTAACCGGCCTGATGGCCGCGCCGAACCTGATTGCGCTTTTGGTTCTCTCGCCGCTTATCGCGACCATGACGAAGAAATACTTCGACCGAAGCGATACACCGGACGCGTAAGGTTAAAGGGACGAAATGAAAACAGCCCCGCATGTTTCGTCATGCGGGGCTGTTTTGTTCGGCTTGAATGGGAACGCCCATTCTTGGTGGCCGTTAAGAAAAGGTTAGTGTTTTCGTTGCCGATCAGGTGGTGACGATTGCGGTGAATTTCCGTCCGACCGGAGGCCGGCCCTGACGGAATTACCTTGTTTTGGTCTCACCCCTGTCGAATAAACAGATGAGAATAAACACAGCCAGCGCACGGAGACGCTCTTCATGGTCAATTCGAATATTCACGCTGTCATATGGGACTTCGGCGGCGTGTTCTCGACTTCGCCTTTTGAGGCTTTCAAAAGCTATGAGCGTGAGCGTGGTTTGCCGGAAGACCTGATCCGCCGGATCAATTCAATCGACCCTGATACAAATGCCTGGGCGCGGCTGGAGCGCTCTGAGATCAGTGCCGATGAGTTCGATGAACTATTCGCCGCTGAGGCTGAGCGCGAAGGCCATCGCGTGCCGGGCAAGGATATTCTGGCTCTGCTGTCCGGTCAGATACGGCCGAAGGTTGTTGAGGCGCTCAAGGCCTGCAAATCGCACTTCAAGGTCGGTTGCATCACAAATAACGCGCCTGTTGGTAAGGGCGCCAGCATGACCAGCGACTCAGAGAAGGCCCGCCTCGTTGAAGAGATTTTTTCCAGCTTCGACCATGTGATCGAAAGCTCGAAGGTCGGCTTGAGAAAACCGGATCCGAAAATATATCAGTTGATGTGTGACGCGCTGAACGTAGCGCCTGATGCCTGTGTGTATCTCGATGACCTCGGGATCAATCTGAAACCGGCGCGGGCGATGGGCATGACCACCATCAAGGTGCTGAACGAGGCCCAACTGCTCAGCGACCTTTCGGAGGCAACCGGCCTGGAGTTCTGATGGTAGTGATTCAGAAGACCGTCCTTTTTGTGTTCAGCCTTCTCGCATTGGGAAGCGTGTCGGCCTGTGATCTGTCTGACAAGATCGATACACAAAAGCCTGCCACACCAACACCCGAGGCAAGCGAGCCGGTTGCGGTTCCCACTGAAGAATCTGACAATATCGAAGCGCTGCCTGAGCCTGTTGCCGCAAAGCGGGACGAAATTCTGGAGGTTCTGGAGCGGGACTCAATTCGCCGGCTTGTAAACCTCGCTGATGAGTTTGAAGGGTTCCGGTCCAATTATGGCGGTCTGCGCCATTACGATCACTGGTACATTCTCAAACGTGCCGGGATCGACCCGATTGCTGCGACGAGGGAAATTCTCAATGAGCCTTATGGGGTGAAGGATTTTGGCGCAGAGAAATATTACATCTGGCCAGCCTTCGCTGCGCGGCAGCCAGAAGAACTGGATTTCTCCCGACTGTCTTTTTCGGAACGGGCTCGCCTTCAGGAGCTTTTAGGAGAGGCCGGAATTGAGCGGCTGCGCAATGGAGAGACCTATCCGGGCTTTCGCCTCGCTATCCGCCAGGATGGCGCCTGGGTCTATCTGCTGCAGGATAATTAGGAGATTTTTATGAGTGTTATTGGCGCCGAAAAAGCTTGCTCTGAACTCAAAGGCTGGTCTGTTGCTGATGGCGGCAAAGCGATCGAAAAGACGTTCAAATTCGATGATTTCAACGCTGCTTTTGGCTTTATGAGCCGTTGTGCTCTAAAAGCCGACAAACTGGATCATCACCCTGAATGGTTCAATGTCTACAATAAAGTGGACGTCACGCTGACCACTCATGATGCTGGCGATGTCACCGATAAGGACGCTGAACTGGCAGGCTTTATGGACGAGATTTCCGGCTAAGCTCACTCCGGTTTTCCAGTTGCCAATCTCGTCCCTCCCATTAGTGTCCGCCCAGACGTATCAGGGAGAGTGATGATGGGACGAGTAGACGGTAAGATGGCTCTGGTAACAGGGGCGGCGCAGGGGCTTGGCCGGGCAATTGCCATGATGCTGGCCAAAGAAGGCGCCAAGCTGATGGTGACCGACCTGAATGGAGATGGCGCTGCCGAAACTGCCGAACTCATCAACAAGATAAATCCAGGCACAGCCTGGTCAATGCAGCATGATGTGACCGATGAAGAACGCTGGCAGGATGTTGTGACCGCCGCTGTAGAAGAGATGGGCGGTCTCAATGTGCTGGTGAATAATGCCGGCATTGGGGCAGGCGGAACAGTGGAAGACCTGCCGCTCGCGACCTTCAAAAAGGTGATGGATGTCGATGTCGATTCCATCTTCCTTGGCTGCAAATACGCCATCCCTGCCATGAAGGATCACGCCCCTGGTTCGATCGTCAACATCTCGTCAATCGCCGGGCTGATCGCAAGCGGAAACTATGTGGCGTATAACACGGCGAAAGCTGGTGCCTGGATGATTTCCAAATCTGTGGCTCTTCACTGTGCGAAGCAAAAAAACGGCATCCGGTGCAATTCCGTTCACCCCACCTTTATCGACACGCCAATTTTGGACCGGACAAAGGAAATGTTCGGTCCGGAAGAAGCGCTCGCCAAGCTTGCCCGTCAGGTGCCGCTCGGCAAGGTCGGAGAACCGGATGATGTGGCCTATGCTGTGCTTTACCTTGCGTCAGATGAATCCAAATTCGTCACTGGAGCCGAACTGAAAGTCGATGGCGGTATTTCCGCGATGTGAGCGGATTACATCATGCGGTTTTCGGGTAGACGGAATGCGCGTTGCGTCTATGTTTTGTCCGGGACTAGCTGAGGAGCACCAAACGTGACCGGATTTCTGAAAGGCGTCATCAAATTCCAGAATGAGGTGTACCCAAGCAAGCAGGAGCTGTTCGAGCGCCTGGCAAAGGGGCAGTCACCCGAAGCCGTTTTTATCGCCTGTTCCGACGCCCGCGTTGAGACGGCGATGATCACGCAGACAGACCCTGGCGAACTCTTCATTCTCCGCAATGCGGGCAATATCGTGCCACCTCATACCAGTCAGACGGGGGCCATGACGGCGACGCTGGAATTTGCCATGCGCGTTCTGGATGTCCCGCATATTGTGGTGTGCGGGCACACAGAATGCGGCGCCATGAAAGGGATTATGAATCCCGACAGTGTGAAACATTTGCCGCACGTGAAAGAATGGCTGGGCTATTCTCAGGGCGCGATGGACGTTGTCAGTGAAATTGCTGGCGATAAATCCGATGACGATCAGATGCGGCTTCTTCTGGAAGAGAATGTGAAGCTGCAGCTTCAGCATCTGCGTACCCACCCAAGCGTCATGCGGAAAATGGCTCAGGGCTCACTAACCCTTCACGGCTGGGTATATGACATCCAGACGGGACGCGTGACCGCCTGGGACGAAACCGATGGCCGGTTCGAGCCTGTCGATGAACGTTATGCTGAGCTGGCGGCACAGCTTGCCGCAGAGAACTCCTGTTCACACTGACCGGTCGGGTCAGTTATATTTGTGAACCAGCGCGGCGGCGATTGTGACCTTTGCGACGTCTTTGCCGAATACCTCGTCGGCTGCCCGCTGCAGACGTACACCCAGAATGTTGAGATCCGGAACCGTGCCCGGCTCATAACTCATGGCAATGAATGTGTGCACGCCCCGGCGAAGGGCATCGCGCACTTTTGGCATTTGATGGCTTATGCTGGCGCGAGCTTTGGCGTCTTCGATCTCCAGTCCTGCATCCACGGCCATCATGGAGTCGAAGCCTCGGCTGCTTGCAATCGGCGCATGAAGCCCTGTCACGGCAAGATAATGCTCTGAGCCCGTGATCCGGGCTGCCGCCTTGTCCACCGGCTCGGCGCTGTTGCCGCCAGCCGCATGGCTCTCCAGAACGACAGAGGGTGCGAGCATGAGAGTCGCGAGGACGAGATGAGAGAGTTTCAGTTTCATGCGCTCAGACCTAACAGCTCAGCGTTAAGGTCTTGGCGAAAACTCTCGTCAGGTTTTTTCTGAACCCGGAAAGAGGTCGTTAAACATGAAAATGCCCGGATCGTGCAGGTGTGATGGCCGCACGGTTGAGAGTGCATGTGCCATTTTCGCCTTCCGGCCTGGATTTTTCTGCTCCCAGTCGGTCAGCATCTGCTTCATCAACATGCGCTGAAGTCCGTCCTGTGATCCGCACAGCGTGCAGGGGATGATAGGATAGCCCATACCCGCTGCAAACTTTTCAATGTCGGCTTCTTCAGACCGGATGAAGGGGCGCAGCACCATGACATCGCCCTCATCATTGAGGAGTTTGGGCGGCATGGCGGCGAGGCGCCCACCGTGGAACAGGTTCATGAAAAAGGTTTCAAGCGCATCGTCCAGATGGTGACCCAGAACAATCGCATCGCATTTCTCTTCGCGGGCAATCCGGTAAAGAATACCCCGGCGCAGGCGTGAGCACAGCGCGCAATAGGTCTTGGTTTCGGGTAGCTTATCCGTGACGATGGAATAGGTGTCTTCCGTCTCGATGCGATAGGGCATTTGAAGGCCGTCGAGATAGTCTGGCAGAATGTCTTTGGGAAACCCTGGCTGGACCTGATCGAGATTGCAGGCGAGGAGCTCGGCCTGGATTGCACCCAGATATTTCAGCTCCAGGAGGACCGATAGCAAGGCATAGCTGTCCTTGCCGCCGGAGAGGCAGACCAGCCAGCGCGCCGGTTTGTCCCGCGAGGCAGATGTATCGAGGCCGTAGGTCTGGATGGTTTCCAGCGCCTGTCGCACCAGCCGCTTGCGCACTTTCTTGAAGGTCACGCTATCGGGCGCACCTGCAAAGGCTGCACGAAAACTTTTCTCGACATTAAGCTCGCTCACCGCGCCATAGACTGCGCGCGTAGGCCGGGAGGTGTCTGGCATAGAAGTGTCGAGCATATCCAAGGCGTCGTCCTGTATTCGAGCGGCTCACCTACCGGAAAATAGCCCCGGGGACCAGTGCAGCATATGCGACCAATTCATAGACGACTGTTCATTGCAGATTATCAGTTTCGCCAGAAAAATTGGATCCGGCTATGCTGCGTCAGTCCCGGGGGGATGAAACTGATCCATGAGCTGTCTCAAGAGGATCTGGACGCCATCAGAGATAGAGCGGACAGCACATGACGGCGGATATCCACAAGGTGATACATGAAATAGAGTGCCGTATTCTCGCGGCCCGAAATGCTGTTGATGAGACGGACGTTATTGCGCTGCATGAATTTTCGACTCTGGTCTATGGACTGAGCATCGATCTGGTCGAATTGAGGGTGGCTGTGTTGCGTGATGTTTCAGCGCGTTTTCCAGATGATTTTATGGCCGATCACAGCCTCGCCTGCTATTTTCATTTTGTCTGCAAGAACAATGCAGTTGCCCGTCCCTATGCTGAGCGGGGTCTTGCGCGATTGAATACCAGTGGCGAACGTGCCGAAGATCACCGTGCGGAATTTGTGGCCCAGGAACTGATTTCAATTCTGGAGACCCCATCCGATGACCAAAGATGAAGCTCAGAATATTCTGGAAGTGCTTGCTGGATTTAGCGACGGCTTCAACCGTCTGATGAGCGCTGACGCCTTGTTAAGTGACGAGGACGAAAGGCGTAAACTGCGACGCTCGGTCGGCGACATGTTCGGCATTATGTATGGCGAGATTAAAAGCCCGATCTATCGGCAGTTTCCGGAGCTAGCGCCCGACCGGGAGGGGCGGCTGTCGAGCCAGCCTCCAGCAGCGCAAGAACCTGACAGCGCAATTGTAACAGCCGAAATGGTTCACGATTCACGCCAGATCATTTTTGAGACCTGGAGAACCCTTGTTCATCAGAAGGACGGGGAGGCCAGTGAGCTTTTTATGAGAATCTCAGAACCCAGAAGAGCTGACATCGACTGGGTCTGCGAAGTTCACATTGACGGTCAACACCTGAACAAACGCATCAACTTTTATGGGATTGATCCGCTTCAGGCATTTCAGCTTGCAACGCGATCTGCATTTGCATGGATCAAAGCCACGGAAGCCTACAAGAATGGCGAAATTACAAAAATTGACGATGGCGGAACCGATATTGAACGATAGCGGCATGGAAGACGTGCCATGTTGAGTGACTTCACAAAACGGATCGAGGCGTTGCAGGATGAGTTGAAAGAGGCGCGAACTCTGTCAGCGCAAATCGGCGGTGAGGATGTCTGGCAAGCTTATAATTTGTTGGGTGACGTCCAGTCAGCTGCAGAGCATTTGCGGTTGGATTTACTTAGACAACATTTGAAAGATTACCCGAAAGATTATTTCGCGGATTATTTCCTTGCCACCCACCTATTCTACCCATCTCTTCACACTAAACTCGCCAGAGTTCACGCAATATCAGCTTTGTCGAAAATTGGTTCCCATCATGAAGACGCGGCGGATCCAAATCACCAATCGATTGTCAACGAACTCACGCGGATCGTTCAAGCGACTGAGGAGCTCGAATAGCACGACCTTCATCTCCTGGTCAGAGGGCGGCTAAGTCAAAGCTCGGTGGTCTGCTCGCAAAAAGAGCCGACCGGCGGG
>CETS01155238.1_pt1 | contig 16248 bp, 8 predicted proteins | sample 356391 | NCBI WGS metagenome assembly CETS01 (sample SAMEA2622673, study PRJEB7988) | marine metagenome | isolation source: saline water (ENVO:00002010), including
GAGGCTCGCGGATTTCAGCCCGTCGAAGTCGCGACCGGCCTCGATTACGAGCAGTTCGCTGCCATAAGCGTACGCCTTCCCGATTTGCCGGGTGTAGTGCCGCAGCGTGGTTTCTCGCGCTTCTATCCTACCGGCCCGAGTGTTGGCCATCTTATCGGCTATGTCGGTCCCGCCTCCGCTGAAGACTACGAGGAAAATCCGGATCCTATCCTGATCACCCCCGGGTACAAGATCGGCAAAGATGCTCTCGAGAAGGAATTCGAGAACGATCTGCAGGGTAAGCCCGGGGCGAGGCGTGTGGAGGTTACGGCATCGGGCCGCATTGTCCGCGATCTCGAAACCCGCGAAGACAAGCAGGGCGCGCCAGTCCGGCTGACCATCGATGGGCCGCTACAGGATTATGCCGCGCGGCGCATCGGGCTCGAAAGCGGCTCTTGCGTAGTCATGGACGTGGAGAATGGCGACATTCTGTGCATGTCGTCCATGCCCAGCTTCGATCCCAACAGTTTTTCTGCCGGTATCGGCCGCGTCGAATATTCGATGCTGCGCGATGACGAGCGCGTCCCCCTGCGTAACAAGGTCCTGAAGGGTCTCTACCCGCCCGGCTCCACCGTGAAGCCCATGCACTGCATGGCCTTTCTTGATGCAGGCGTGAAACCCGAAGAGACCATTATTTGCGGTGGCGGTCGCCGGATCGGAAACCGTTTCTTCAACTGCTGGAGCAACCATGGCCAGGTCGACATGGCCAAAGCCATTTATCAGTCCTGCGATAGCTACTTCTATCATTTCGCGCAGCAGGTCGGTTTCGAACAGGTAGCCAAATGGGCGCATAAAATGGGGCTCGGTGAAGAGTTCGATCTTCCCGTAACCAGCCAGTTTTACGGGACCGTTCCCGAACCGGCGTGGAAACAGAAAAAATACGATCAGGCCTGGCAGCCTTACGACACGGTCAACGCGTCGATCGGCCAAGGTTATTATCTCGTAAACCCGCTCCAACTAGCGGTCATGAGCGCGCGCCTTGCCACCGGTTACAAGGTTATGCCGCATCTCCGGATGGATGATCCGAGGACCGAATTCGAACATTTCGATTTCAGCTCGGACGAAATTAATTACGTTCGCAAAGCGATGAGCGACGTGGTCAATGGACCGGGTACTGCCGGTCGCGCGCGCCTGCCAATCGAAGACATTCAGATGGCCGGAAAAACGGGTACGGCCCAGGTCGTTTCGCTGAGTGTCTCGAACGGCAAGACAGGCCCTTGGAAATATCGCGACCACGGATTGTTCGTGTTCTTTGCGCCTTTTGACAAACCGAAATATGCAGGCGCTGTCGTGATCGAACATGGGGGCGGATCGGGTTCGGCCTATCCCATCGCGCGCGACGTGATGACGTTTTTGTTCGACCCCGAAAAAGGCATGGAAGCACTGCGTCCGCTCGAAGAGCAGTGGGGCGGAACGGCTCAGCAGCGGCTAGATCAGAAATATCGCGCCTATGCCGCCGCCGCCGGAGAGGTAGTCGAACCGGTGCCCCAGCGGACCGAGCAGATTTTCGATCAGGTCGACGCAGAAGCCCGCTTGGCACAAATGCGTTCGGAAGAACGCGCGCAGACATCCACCCCTTCCCGCAATGAAGGCTCACGGCCCCCGGCATCTTCAGACGACGTGCCGAGCGGAGGAGATGAATGAGCGGAATAGTACCCGCGCCTGTTGCGCGGCAGCCATGGATGATGCTGTTTCCTCTCTTCGGGCTGATCGGCTTCGGGGCGCTGGTCCTTACCTCAGCTGCGGCCGGAAATTTCGACCGTTACGCAGAATCGCACCTCATCCGGTTCGCGATCTTCTTTGTAATGGCTGTCGTCATCTCCCGCTTTAACAAGCCGACGGTCAGCCTTCTGACCTATCCCGCTTATATCGCCATTCTCCTGCTGCTTATGGCAGTGGAAATCGTCGGCCAAGTCGGTGGTGGTAGTCAGCGCTGGCTGGAAGTCGGCCCTATCAGGATCCAACCCTCGGAGTTGATGAAACCGGCAGCAGTGATGGCTCTCGCCCATTATTACGGCGGTCTTCCGATCGGCATGGTTCCTACCTGGCGAGCCTTGATCCCTGCTGGAGCCATAGTCCTCCTTCCAATCGCCTTCGTGCTTCTCCAACCGGATTTGGGTACATCGTTGGCGATCGGATTCGGCGGTTTCGTTGTGATGTTCCTCGCCGGTCTGCCTTTGCGATGGTTTCTTATCGCAGGGGCCGCAGCGGTTGCCATGGCACCGGTGGCATTCTTCGTGGGCCTGCAACCGTACCAGCAAAAGCGCGTCTTGACGTTCCTCGATCCCGAGAACGATCCCTTGGGCGACGGCTATCAGATCACGCAATCGAAAATTGCGATCGGATCAGGCGGTCTCTTTGGCAAAGGCTTCAACGAAGGATCGCAGAGTCATCTCAACTACCTCCCCGAACCACATACCGATTTCGTGTTCGCGACGATGGCAGAGGAATGGGGCTTCGCCGGTGGGATATTCGTTATCCTTTGCTTCGGCACGATCCTGTTCTGGGGTCTGAAGGTGGCCAAGGACGCGAATGACCGGTTTTCGAAGCTTCTCGCTGCCGGAATGACCGCGACCATATTCTTCTTCATCGCGATCAATCTCCTGATGGTGATGGGTTTCGCTCCCGTGGTCGGCATCCCCCTTCCCTTCATCAGTCACGGCGGCAGTTCGATGATGACGAACATGATCTGCATCGGGGTGCTGATGATGATCCATCGCTGGAACAGGAAGGCGCCTCGTACCGGCCTGATCATCAACTGATTGTGCCGGTGAAGCGCCGCTTTTTATCCCGCGCTGAAGAAATCTACGAAAAAAGCGATTAGGGCTTTTCTTGTGCGAAACAGCCGCTATATGAGCGCCTCCCCAGACGGGGGTCGCCTGCACCACCAGGCAAGACACGGAAAATCCCGTGAGAGTGGACGCATAGCTCAGTTGGTAGAGCAGCTGACTCTTAATCAGCGGGTCCTAGGTTCGAGCCCTAGTGCGTCCACCATTGTTTTTCCTAGAAAATTCTCAATTTGCGGTTGGAGCCAATTCGCCAGTTGGGAACTCAGTTGGGAGACTCCGCCCGCTTCTCCAGCTTCCTGATGGCACTTTCAGCGAGCTGCGAATCGCGGCTCAGATAGTGTGCGTCGAGGATTTCGTTCACGTCCTTAAGCGAATGGCCTGTGAGCGTGGCAATCTCTGGCGGGGTGCATCCTGCCAATGCAAGCCTGGTGACGGCTGTGCCCCTAAGGTCATGAAAGGTTACATCAGCGACGCCGGCTTTAGCACATGCTTTTCTCCACGATGCTCTAAATCCATCCTTAGTCCAAGCGGTGCCTCTGGTCGTTGTCAGGATTGTTAATGAGCTCAAAGCCGAAGCGTTACCCATGCGACTGACGGTCTCAGATTTTAGAGCGTCTAATACACACCGAAGTGGGGCGCCCACGGGAATCACTACACGCCTGTTCGTTTTCTTCTGAGTAAGGCGGATGAACTTTCCATCATAACCTGCCCACGTCAGGGTGAGTAAGTCGCCTTGTCGCTGCCCGGTCCAAAGCGCCAGCATGAGAGCCAAATGCAGGTGCTTGGGGGCTCTCTCGTAAAAGTTTGTTTCGTCCAAGGGTGTCCAGACGCTATCCACGCGCTCTGAGTGATATAGGCGCCCCGGATTCTTGCAGGGGTTTGCCGGCGCATACCCGCGATCGACGGCCCAAGAGAGAACACGCGCTAAGACGCTGAAACGATAGTCTGCCTCACGAGGACTTGTCAGACCAATTTTGTCGCGCCACTCGAGAAACTCTCCGCGGGTGCGGGCATCGCTCAACGCTGCAAGCGGGAAGTCACCAAATTCATCCTCAATAGCACGAATGTGCCTACTATAGCCCTTGCGGGTTGTATCAGCGAGCTTGAGAAAAATCGGAGATTCGAGAAATTTCCTCAAGACGCTCTGCAGCGTTCCATCGGGTTTGACGCGGCGATTTTTCAAAGCCAGATTATAGCTATCGACAAATTCGGCTGAACCCGGGCTCCCCTCCAGTCTAGGTCCCCCTTTCCATGCATAATAGTATATTACGTGTGATCCATCGGCTAACCGCTTCTTGACACGATTAATGCCTTTAAGACGAACGCGCATTTTTCTTCTCCTTCCATTGATCAAATGGAGAGGATTTCGTCACTTCACTTTGACTGAAAATGAGGGTGAAAGATCCGCTTGAGGTTATCTCCGTTCGAAGTATTTGGAGTCCACAAGCTTGAGCTGCGCGAATTGCGCGTGCGAGGTCCGCTTGTCGGAATGTCGACCTCGTTTTTGGCATTTCAGTTTCTGCTGAAATTCAGAAAATGAAGCAAAGCAGAATAACAAGCGACTACTCGTTCGCTTGGAGAAAGGAATGGCGGTTGCGTTTTGAATGGACCTTGGCTCATTCGAAGCGCGCTAGACGAGGCCGAACGAGTAAGGTTGTCCCCTACCCCCCCTTTATAGAAATCTTAGTCCCAGTAGTCAGAAATGAGCTGCAACGAGCGAGCTAGAGAGCAAGACGGTGTTCTGGGATGACGTCCAACAGATAAAACGTGCGTCCTGCGTCTGCGAAACCGCCCTCGAAGTCGGTCACCTTGCGCTGGCCTCTGCCTATTAAGAAATCTCTCGCCTTTTCAATAGGCTTGCGGCCCGCTGTAGGCTCACGTTCCGGATAATTATATCCCTCATCATTGAAATCTTTATCCTTCAGAATGTCTCGCCGCAGCATGAAGAGCATATCTTTCGCCGCAGTAAACCAATTCGCGCCCAAGGCCTTCGCATTGAACGGCGGCATTGCGGTATGCTCCCGAAGCCTTCGTGGATGCTGTCCATCGCGCTCATCGAGAAGGCCGACAATTGCTCGCTCGCTTTGCAGATAACGAAGAATTGAAACAGAAACTGCCTGGGTCCCCGAAAGGCCTGAGAACCACAGTTCGTTGAAACTACTTCTAAGCTCGTTCTCGCTGACCGGGCTTTCGAGAATCTCTCGCCAAACTGCAAGTCCCGGAATAGGCGTATTGCGAATGTATTGAATCAGGCTGTCGAGTTGACTGACCGAATTTCCCAAATTGATCCCGTTGAATTTTGCTGCGGCTTCGATCTGCCGATACAGCGGAAGGATGGTTTCAGGCATATCGTCGATAGTAGCTAATGGCTTACCTTCGGCTTGCTCTGCTGAAGTTGCGTAGTCGGCGAGGACCTTCTTGAGAATGACAAAAAGCCGACGGGCCTGGTTAGCGATGTTTTCCGGCTTCAGTTGCGTCATGCTGGTGCTCGCTAGCGCTTCCAGAGGATTTTGTTCTCCCTTCACCTAAACTTGCAACCTTTGGGTCGCACTTCGTTTGAGAGGTTCGCCCAGTTTGAGCGATGGCCTTTTCTGGAGCTAATGCTGTTGGGGGTTTGGACCCGAAAGCTTGCATCGGCGACAGATCGTCTGCCGGTCGAGCCATCTGGCCCTTCTTGTTTTCCTCGGTGAGTTGGCCCCGTTCAAGAGCAGCCTGCCGGGCGCGTGTTATGTTCGCGTTCTCATTCCGCTTCGCACCCGCTGGGGATTTTGACTTCCTTCGTAAGATCGCGGCTAAATCTGATCCAATCAGCGGGTCTCCTGTTGCCCGCCCGGGAAGATTAGGACGTGAGCGCGGTTCATCATTACTCGTAGTTTCCGCCCCTGTGGCGAATTGCGGTTTGTCGTTCGCGGCGCTTGTGCCGGAGACGAATGAGTGATGGCCCGACTTTTTTTCATTTTTCGGCGGAGCCCTGCTCGAGCCAATGGAGTCATTGGCAACCGGAGCCGGTGCCAATTCACTCCTGGGTTCCGCCGCGACGGTCGCAGCCTTCGTATCTGGCTGAAGAGCATTTTGTCCCGTCGTAACGCTACCGTCTTCAGGGACGACGGCTTGATGCTTCTGTCCCGAAGCCGTTTTCACTGACGTTCGGTGCGATGCCCCAGCCATCGATTGGGCCGGCGCAATCTGTGGGTGCTCAGACGCTTTTGCGGATTGAACTGGAAGATCGGCATTCCCCGGACGCCTCCTCGTCTCAACCTTTGGCTCCCTGTCTTCGCCGTGCGTATATTCGACGAGCATCGAGTTGTCGGCCGCTGGTATATCCTTGGTCAGCGGCTCGAGCGGTTTTGGAGCAGGTTTGGAAGCGACGTTGGCAGCAATGCGCGCATCTGCGCATTCCGACTTGAGCGGGGTCTTGGCGATGGGAGACACCGGGCTCGATTCTGCAAACATTTCTTCGAAGGCGGCGGAAGCTCGCGCGTTATGTATTTTGGTTTGAATAGCCTTTCTGGCCTGATCGACACGTGCCGCTATTTTGGACAGGACAGCTTCACGGTGTGCTGCATTTTCGGCAATCTTTCGTGCTTTAATCCGAAGTTTGGCAACAACGCTCTGCTTGGCTTTCTCCTTCGCCTGATGAACCCGCTCGACGGTCTCGCGCAGATTGGCCGCTATTGCTAGTAACCGATGAATTTCATCAATCTTCTGTTCGGCAGCGAGCACTCGCCGATTCGCCCAGGTTTTATTCTGGCCGTCCTTGGTTTGCGTTGAAGGCTCAATCCCTCGCGCACCATTCGACAAAGCGGTATAACGCTTGGCTAGATGAGCAGCATGCAAAGTCGTATTGATATCGCGAACCACACAGCGGCGCCGCTCTTTGATACCGTCCTTGGTGTTTATATCCCCGACCTTGCTGATCCCGAAATCCCACTCATAAGCAGCGATCCGTTCGCACGGGCGTAAGCTATACATCAGATGCAGGTGGAAATTGCGCTGGTCACCACCTCGGTCCGGCTTATGGATCGCAGCTACGTAAGCCAAACCCCTACTTTCGAGGCGCGCGCCGAGCCGCTTCACTATTCTCCTACGAAGGCGCGGGGATGCCTCGCATGGGAGTTCGATTACCTCGGTGATGTAAACATTGGCGTTGGCGCGATCATGCCTCTCCAAGGCTTCGAGCACGCGCCAGAAGCTCCGAAGCTCGCTGCGATCATCTGCGACGTTGCTATGCCATCCGAGTTCGCCATCCTCCAAGCTTTCGTGCGCTGTCATGTAAAGACTGGCGCGTTCTGCTTCACCGGCCCGCCAAGATCGTCCTTTTTTCGATGCAAAGCCGCGTGGCACGAATTCAAAATGGATCGAGAACATTCCGTCGGCGCCGCGTCGACAACTGTCCCCCCAACTGCCAACGTAGATTTCCCTGATACTCCTGTTGGTCAATTTACGCGGCGTGCGGTTTGACCCGCGGGATCGATCTTCTGGTGCCGCACGCACTCGCACCCGGCGACGCATGAAGGCCTCGGCCTCGCTATCCGAAATCCGCTTACGACGGCGACGGGCGCGTTCCGCGATACCCTCTTCACGTTCGTTTGCCTTTCGCGTCTTCAGGTTCTGGGCGCTACGAGCAGCCGCGGCTGCGGCCCGCAACTCGGGCGACCCACTCCTGATTTGACGCATCGACAGTTGCACAGCGAGGCTCGGCTTCCTGATCTTTTTTCGAGGGGGGTGGGCGCGTTTGGGTTTCTCGACAGAAAAACCCTTTGTTGCGCACCACCCCCCTCTTCCTTCCTTCTCTTACTCTCTGTTTCGGCAGGGGGCGGTGATCCCTACCCCCCTGAATGCCTTCTCAGCTGTCACAATTTTGAAATTGGAGTGGCCGTCGATAGACTAGGCTGGCACCCATCGATGCCGAGGGGGCGTAAATGTTACCAAGCGGCTGCGAGCAATTCTGCTTGTTGAATCACGGTCTGCACAGCTGCGTCCTGCAAATCTGGGGGGTAGCCATATTTACGAAGGATACGTTTCACCAACACGCGCATTCGCGCACGCGCCGATTCGCGGTGTGCCCAGTCGACACTGGCGTTCGCCCTGAGGTTATCGACCAGCTCAGCAGCGATGATCTTGAGGCTTTCATTGCCCATGATATCGACCGCGCTCTCATTGTCCGCCAGCGCTTCGTAGAAGGCGATCTCTTCCTCGGTGAGCCCCTCCTCGTCGCCTCGCGCCAATTTCTCGCGTATCTCTTTTGCGAGTTCGATTAGCGTTTGCAGCACCTCGACGGTGCTGCCCGCATTCGTGTGATAGCGTGCGATGGCGGCCGTCAGCCGTTCAGAGTATTTCCGGCTTTCGACAGCGTGAGTTTGCGACCTCGATCGGATCTTGTCGGCCAGCAGCTTCTTAAGGGCTTCAAGCGCCAGATTGGGCCGTTCGCTATTGCGCATTTCGGCCAGAAACTCATCGGACAGGATCGATATGTCTGGCGAGGCCATACCCGCCGCTTGCAGGATATCTATAATTTCCGTCGAGACGACAGATCTGTCGATCAGCTGTTGAACCGCGAGTTCGCGATCCTTCTTGGATTTTGTAACACCGCTACTTTTGACCAGAGCGGCTCGCACAGTCTGATAGAAAGCCACGTCGTCGCGGATAGCCTTTGCCTCATCACTTGCGGAGGCCAAGGCAAAGGCCTTGCTTAAGGCCAAGACCGAATCCTGAAAACGGCGATGCGCAGCCTTCCTGGCCTCATCGGTCGTTTCCTTCTGCGCCGCTTCTTGCTGACGAGCCAAGATCCACTCGAGCGCTTCGGCGAGACACTTCAATCGCTGGCTTGGTGTTCCGTGCATTCCTGGCCCGCAATCGAAACCATGGAACATGGCGGTGACGATTTCGAACCGCTCGAGCATTACCCGAATCGCCAGCTTTTCGTCGATACCGGTCTTTTCACGGTCGGATGGTGAGTAAATGCCAAGCGCTGCCTTCAGGTTCTGGGCGATGCCGATATAATCGACCACAAGCCCTGCTTCCTTGTCGCGGAAAACGCGGTTCACCCGTGCAATTGCTTGCATCAGACCATGGCCGCGCATCGGCTTATCTATATACATCGTGTGCATCGACGGAGCATCGAAGCCGGTCAGCCACATATCGCGCACAAGCACGAGCTTAAGCGGGTCGGCCGGATCCTTGGCACGTTTCGCCAGCTCATCCCGGCGTGCTTTCCCGCCGATGTGCGCTTGCCATTCTTGTGGGTCCGAAGCACTCCCGGTCATAACAATCTTCACAGCACCCTGCGATACATCGTCCGAATGCCAGTCAGGACGAAGGGCCACGATTTCATCATAGAGAGCCACGCAGATACGGCGGCTCATACATACAGCCATTGCCTTGCCGTCCAATGCCTCCAGACGCCGCTCGAGATGCTCGACCAGATCAGTAGCGACGAGCTTCAACCGCGCCTTGCTGCCCACTAAACGCTCGACTGCGGCCCATCGAGCCTTCAGCTTTTCCTGATCGTTGGCAGCCTCGTCCTCGGTGAGTTCCTCCACTTCAGCATCGATAAGTGGCACCTGATCTTCCGGCAGTTCGATGCGCGCCAATCGGCTTTCGTAATAGATCGGCACTGTGGCACCGTCTTCGACCGCGCGGCTGATATCGTAGATATCTACATAGTCGCCAAACACCGCTGGCGTATTCACATCGTCCTTCTCGATTGGCGTCCCGGTGAACCCAATGAAGGATGCATTGGGAAGGGCATCACGCAAATATTTAGCGTGACCGTAAGCGCGTTTGCCTGTCTTGGTGTCGATGCGCGCGCGGAAGCCATATTGTGATCGGTGCGCTTCATCCGCCATCACAATGATATTTTGCCGCTCACTCACAGTTGCGAGTTCGTCCTCACCCTCGGCCGCCGCGAATTTCTGGATCGTGGTGAAGATCACCCCGCCCGCCGCCCGGTCAAGCTGCACGCGCAGATCATCGCGGCTGTCGGCCTGAACCGGTTTCTGACGGATGAGATCGCTGCACATGGAGAAGGTGCCGAACAGCTGGTCGTCGAGATCGTTGCGGTCAGTGATGACGACAATGGTGGGATTTTCCAACGCAGGATCGCGAACGAGCAGACCTGCGTAGAACGCCATCAGCAGGCTCTTGCCCGAACCCTGTGTGTGCCAGATGACCCCGATCTTCTTGTCGCCCGGCGCCTGCTCTGTCTGACTTGGCAAACCATAGTTGAGCGGACTTTCACGTAACGGCCCGCCGCCTGTAGTAATCGCATAGGGCAGAGCACGAAGCGTTGCTGACAAGGCGTTCTGGGCAGCGAAGAACTGGTGATACGCCGCGACAATCTTCACAATCCCGCTGCCCGTATTGCCAAATACTGTGAAGTCGCGCAGCAGACGCAGCATGGTGCCCCGGTCCAATACGCCCTTGATCAGCGTTTCCAGCTGTGGATCCGTGGTCGGTGCGATCGTCTCTCCGTCGACCGAGCGCCAAGGCATAAATCGCTCTTCGTCTGCAGTCAGCGAGCCGACACAGGCTTTGATGCCGTCAGATGTGACCAGAACAGCATTGGTTCGAAACAACGAAGGTATCTGCGCCTTGTAGGTCTGGAGTTGGTTAAAGGCGCCGGACAAGGTTGCGTTCTCGTCGCCTGGGTTTTTCAGTTCGAGAACACCCAAAGGCAACCCGTTGACGAACAGCACCACATCTGGGCGGCGATTGTGTCCTTGCTCAATGACCGTAAACTGATTCACCGCGAGCCAGTCATTCTGATCGAACCCACCACTACCGCCGAAATCGATCAGGCGAACCCGGTCTCCGCGCATGTTGCCGTCGTCGTAAAATTCGACGGGCACGCCTTCGACCAGATACTGGTGAAGCCGCCGATTTTCTTCGATTAGCGAAGGCGTCTCGCTCGCTAGAACGCGGCGAATGGCCTCTTCGCGCGTATCAGTGGGGATTGATGGGTTCAACCGCCCCACTGCATCGCGCAGACGGTCGATCAAGACCACATCCTGGTAGGCAGCGCGCAGAGGCTGCGGACTGTCCGGAGACACATCAGGTCCGTGCGCGATCGTCCAGCCCAGTTCACCGAGCCACTCGAGCGCCGCTTCCTCGACGTGGTCTTCGACGAACTTGCCCACTAGGCGAGCTTCTCGAAGCCGCGCCGCACTACGCCCGCCATAAGATCACGTCTTTGTCCAAGGAACTGGTCGTAGGGCATCGCTTCCCATCCCATCGGTAGGCCATGAGACCGATGCATTTCGGCCCAGTCCTCATCGGAGAAGCGAACCTTGATCTGCGGCACATAGTCCTGCGGCGCCTTGGAGCTGATGTCGATATTGTCCGGCCATTCCACCAGAGCATAATTCGCCATCTGGTTCCGCATTCGCTGGTCGCTCACACCTTGCGCTTCAAGCCAGGCTTTGGGGAACAGATGGTGCCGCTCCAGCGCCTTCTTCGTCGTCTTGATGGTCGGGTCCAGCATATCCGAGACTGTCTTGTGCGAGAACAGCACTGGTGCGCCGAGCCGGTTCTGCGCTGCGAAGAATGCGAACAGCTGTGGATTGCGGGCAGACGAACTATCGAACTGCGATGGCAGGGTGATCTGCCAGAAATCGTTGGTCAGCTCGCTGGTGATCTCTCCGTCGAGCCACGAAAGGAAGGCTTCGCCGGTATCGATTTCGCGTATGCGGGCGAGATCGCCATCCATCACGGTTTCGGGCGAACTGGTGTAGCGACCGGTTAGGGACGCGAAGAAGAACCAGCGTCCGATTGTCCGCTGCAATTGATGTTCGGCCAGACCGAAGCGAACCTTGCCGATCAGGTAGAAGGCATAGCCGAACAGCAGGGCATTGGTGGACGAAACGAGCTCGCCGCTGCGGAAGCCCACGCCCACCAGCGCTTTGAAATACTGGTGCCAGTTGTTGAGGTTGAGGACGTGCTCCTGCGCCTCAGCCAAGATATCGAATTGATCCTGTCTGCGCTGCGGATCGTATGCGCCGGTATCCGGGTCTTTGCCGCGCAGAACCTGATACACGCTTTTCAGACGGCCACGATTGAATCCCAACGCGACCGCCACGCGGAGAAGCTGGTCAGGATCCGGCTCGAGAAAGTGGTTGAACGGGGACGTGTCCGAACCTTTCGCCGGAACGCGCGCGGCCCTGCAGAACTGTTCGAGATCGGTGCGGCCCTTTTCCCAAAATACGGACAGCAGCGTGAGGATGAAGTCAGCCTGGTTCAGCTTCACCCCCTCGCTGTTGATCCGGACGAAGATGTCGGCAACCTGCTCTTCCTCAACCGATTGCGCGATTTCCAACGCTGTGAACGGATACTTCTGCAGGTCGAAAAGGCGATCGAGATTGTGCGCGATGTGCTCTTCCTCGGCCTCGCTCAATTCCACCTTCTGGCCCAGCTTGTCGATGAAGCCATTGACCAACTTGCGGCTGGAGGCGCCCGACGACCAGAGCTGCGAGATGTTGGGGATCCATTCCGGATCGCGCCGAATGGCAGCATCCGCCACCTCGAATTTCCCATCGCTAGGGCGAAAGGCGATTTCGATCTGGCGGTAGGCGTAATTTTCATCGAGCACCTTCTGCCCGCGAAACACGGCATAAAGCGAGGTGAGGCGCTGCTGCCCGTCCACGATTAGGCGAGCCGGCACATCGCGCTGCTTCTCGTCAAATCCGATCTGTTTCGCACCGCTTTCGACAGCGTTCTCCCATAACAGGAGATATCCCACCGGGAAGCCGCGATACATGGAATCGAACAAGTCGCGGACTTTGGCGTTCTTCCAGACGAACGGTCGCTGGATATCCGGCAGTCCGATATCTCCGACGTCGATGAAGTGCAGCAGGCTGGAAAGGTCGTAATCGACACGCTTGAAACAGGTCTTCAATTCACTCACGCGCACCCCCTGCTACATAATCAGTAGTTTGCAAACTCGCGCAAATCCCGATCCCTCGCAATGCCTTACCAGCTCGCTGGTTTTTGAAATTGCCCAACTGCATCGATCAGACCGGTAGGAAACTGCGCATTAGCGACTGCACCCGGACGGATCGGCTTTATGAAATGCGCCAGCGGTCTCAGCGCCTGGCTCACATTCTTTTGCGGGTTCAAGAGGCCGATGGTCTTTCCAAATCTGTTGCGGACCTGTTCAATCGGGCCTTTGAGATCGCTATCGTTGCTGATGATGACTGCGCAGTCGAAAAGGTCGTCGAAAGCATCGACGAGTAGCATGGTTGCCAGATTGACATCCGAGCCCTTCTCTTCCGTCTTGATGACCCTCCGTGCAAGATATCTGCCGGCCTGCCAAGCGGCAGCATCCGGCATATTCACTTCGTGTGTAAGGAAGTGACCAAGATGGATGCTTATTTCCGGAACTGTCGCCAGAGCCCGAAAATAGGTCTGTTGGCGTGTTGCTTGGTCAGGATCGTTAGGCCTCGAGCTGACTTGAGCGGTGAAGTAGCGCGTCCGGTCAATTTGGTTTCTTGGCAGCAAATTGCAGCACAGCGCATGGACGTTCAACCATTTGTTCGGCTGCCCTTTCAAGCACCCATAATAAAGATTGAAGCCGTCGATATAGACCCTTGTCCGCATGGAGACGGTAGTAGGGTGCTGCGTTTAAACAGGAAAGGAAATATCTGGCGCGATACACAAGCGAAATTTTTGGAGGCCTGATAAAGCAGCGGCGACCCCGAAGGATCGCCGCGCACCTTGGCCCCGAAGCGCCAAGGGAGATATCTGCCGCCATATAATCGTCAATCGTTGCCGGTCAATGAATTTGCGATAATCGGAAGGTCGGCCTTAGCGCGCCTCCTCAATTTGACGCTCCGCTTCGCTGACGCGGATTTCGTCGGACATCAGCTTTGGCAGCAGCAGGTCGCGGGTCTGAGCTAGAGTTTGGTTTTCCTCGATGTTCGCCAAGATGCGGTCGATCATCGGCTCGCAAATCGACTGAAAGGCGTCAGCGATCGTATCGCTCGGCTTGACCATTGGATACGTGCGCATGATCTTCCAGCTGGTCCTCGGCATCTTCGTGCCCGTCGACGATTGGTCAGTGAATGCGACGAACTCGTCCGTGGATACACAAGCGAGCGTTAATGCTTCAAGGCGCTGCTTCTTCGGTGCCAGAACAACGATATCGGTCGAACAGATGCCATCTATGGGAGCGATACCGACTTTATGGAAGTAGGGCCGCAGTTTTCCGAAAAGTATTTCTCGGCGCCTAAACCGGGATTTGGCGCTGGTCACCTTCTCGGCTCCCTCCCATTCGCTCAAAGCGATGGATCTGCGAGGCATGTGCTCGAGTCCGATGTAAGCGGTGCCATCATCGACCTCATCAGGATTAGCCTTGCGATTGCGGCAGGTCGCGAATGTGTCGAGGGTCGCCGGATGCCACCCCTCCGGCATGCCGTCGTCGTCGAGGCGGTTGGGGAAGAGGGACCAGAGGTCCGGCGCGAGATAGGGGGTGTCGCCGGCCATCTTGGCCTTCACCGGGCCGAAGTCGACGAACCAGTCGCGGAACAGCGCCCGCGCCTGCGCCTCCAGTGTCTCGTTCATCCGCCGGTTCAACTCGATCTTGTCGTCGAGGGCGGAGAGCACGGAAGCTATTTTGCGCTGTTCCTCAACCGTTGCTGGCACTTGTATGGGTGCTTGGTGAAGATGGTTCCGGTTTACCCCTGGAACAGCTGCCTTGTCAGAGTAAGAGAAGTAGTCGATCCCTCGCAAAAAGTAGGACACGAAACGCGGGTCGTTTCCCTTAAAATCCTTGACGTAAAGAGTTGTGTTGAGGGGCCAGAAGTCCTCTTCGATATAGAATACCTCACCGATAGTGCCGCATCGACCGGTTACGACACCCGGGCCCGCTACCTTCGGCTCGGGCACATAGTCGGAAACGCCTGAGGACGAGATCAGCGGAACTGGTCCAGATGAGCGGCTCTTTTTCGGAAGGTCGTAACCGCGCTTCAGCTCGATGAAGTCGCCTAGGTTCAGTTGTAACCAATCACCCATGATGAGTGACTTCATTCAGTTTCCCACGAATGGTGGTCGTCAGACGCTCCCCCTCAGCAAACTGCTCTTCTAGCGTCGCCTGCAACGCCGCGAACCGTTCGGCAAACGGCACACCATCATCCTCGACATCTTCCGCGCCGACATAGCGCCCCGGCGTCAGCACATAGCCGTGCTTCGCCACCTCCTCATGGCTGGCAGAATAGGCGAAGCCGGGCACGTCCTCGTAGTCCTTGCCCTCGCGCCAAGCGTGATAGGTGTCGGTGATGCGCGCGATATCCTCGTCCGAGAATTCGCGCCGGGTGCGGTCGACCATGCGGCCGAGCTTGCGGGCATCGATGAACAGGATCTCGCCGCGCCGGTCTCGCAGCTTGGCATCGCCGACCAGCCCGTTCGACTTGTCCTTGGCAAGAAACCACAGACACACCGGGATTTGCGTCGAATAGAAGAGCTGGCCGGGCATGGCGATCATGCAGTCGATCACGTCGCCTTCGACCATCGCCTGCCGGATCTCGCCCTCGCCGCTCTGCGTGGAGGACATGGACCCGTTGGCCAGCACCACCCCCGCCGTGCCAGCCGGTGCCAGATGGTGCAGAATGTGTTGCAGCCAGGCGAAGTTCGCATTGCCCGCAGGCGGAATGCCGAACTTCCAGCGCCCATCCTCGCGCAGCCGGTTGCCGCCCCAGTCCGACACATTGAACGGCGGATTGGCGAGCACGTAATCGGCGCGCAGGTCCGGCAATTCGTCGCGGTGGAAGCTGCCGTCGCTGTTCCAACGGATGTCGGCATCGATCCCGCGCACCGCCAAGTTCATCATGCAGAGCCGCCAAGTCGTATGGTTCGATTCCTGACCATAGACAGCAATGTCGCCGATGCGTCCCCCGTGGTTCTCGACGAACTTTTCGGACTGCACGAACATGCCGCCCGACCCGCAGCACGGGTCGTATACGCGCCCATCATGCGGCTGCAGCATCTCGACCATCGTTCGCACGACCGAGCGCGGCGTGTAGAACTCTCCCCCGCGCTTGCCTTCTGCACCGGCGAACTGGCCGAGGAAGTATTCATAGACGCGGCCGAGCACGTCGCGGCTCTGCCCCTCGTCGGACTTGAAGCCGATGCCGGAGATAAGGTCGATCAGCTCGCCCAGCATGACGGGGTTGAGCGCAGGGCGGGCGTAGTCCTTCGGCAGCACGCCTTTGAGCGAAGGGTTCACCTTCTCGATCTCGAGCATCGCCTCGTCGATCAGCTTTCCGATACCGGGCTGCTTGGCGCTGGCTTGGAGGTGCGCCCAGCGCGCGGGCTTTGGCACCCAGAAGACGTTGTCGGCCCTGTATTCGTCCTCGTCCTCGACGCCGTCCGGATACTCTTTTTCGAGTTCGGCACGCTTGGCCATGAAGCCATCGGAAATATGCTTGAG
>CETS01036096.1_pt1 | contig 16145 bp, 15 predicted proteins | sample 356391 | NCBI WGS metagenome assembly CETS01 (sample SAMEA2622673, study PRJEB7988) | marine metagenome | isolation source: saline water (ENVO:00002010), including
CCTCGGACGCCAAGCGGGGCCACGAACCCGGTTTCGTGTTCGCATTTGAGTCGGACGATTTCGACGAACCCGACATCACCGGGCTTGGCTTCGGCGGCGGCCACTCCATCCACTCGATGCGCGCCAAGTTCGCCAACCACTCCCGCCTCTTCACCAACTCGGTGGCAGTTTGTCACAACATGTGGGGTCTGCAATTTCTGGCCGACCTCATGCCGGCCAAGCGGCGGGTCGGACTGCTGCACTCGGACTGGACCGGACTGCGGCCCCACCTCGAGACCCAGCGCGGCCTGCTCGACGGCGTGCTGTGCGTGAGCAACGCACTGGTCGATCTCGTGTCCGGCTGCCTGCCGGACTTGGCCAAGGCCAACCGCGTCCAGTTGATCCCCTACCCGATCGACGGCTTGGCGGCGATGCCGGAGCGGCCGCCCTTAGCCAAGCGCACGGTGGTGATCGGCTGGGTCGGCCGGATGCAAACGGAGCAAAAACGGGTCGAGCGTTTGCCGGCGTTGGTCAAGGCACTCGAGTCGGCCGGCATCGACTTTCGGTTCGAGTTGCTCGGCGACGGCCCGAGGCAGCCCTGGCTCAAGCAGCAGTTGCCACGCGGCCGCACGATTTTTCACGGCCGCAAGACGGGCGACGATTACGCGTCAGTCTTGCGCGGGTGGGACTTCATCACGAGCGTCAGCGACTACGAGGGGTTGCCCATCTCGATGCTCGAGGCGTTCAGCGCCGGGGTGCTGCCGCTCTGCCCGGCGATCGGCAGCGGCGGCGACGAGTACTCGGCCAAGCTAGGCGACGAGTTTGTCTGGGACGCCTTCGACTTTGGCCAAGCGGCGGCCAAGCTCAAGTCCATCCTGGCCAAGCCGGAATCCGCGCTTGGCCAGGCGCGAGCCGAGGCCCGCGCACTCACCGGGTGCCACAGCGAAGCCGGGTACTTCCGAACGTTCGACGAGTTTGTGCAGCGCATCGCCAACGAGCCGCGCGCGGCGGCGGAGCGCCTGACCAAGCGGCCGTTTTACTTTTCTGACCGGCTGCCCTTTGGTCTAATGACGCGCCTTTGGCCAAACGGCTGCACCCGACGCAATGAATGACCGATCAAAGGACACAGCCGCCGCCGTGGAGCGGGAGTTTCTGCACCCCTCAAAGCGCCGGCCGCACTACCTAGAACGAGTCAGTATCGTGCAGGCGCTGAGGGAGTTGCGCCATCGCGTGAAACCGGGGCGGCTGCTCGATGTCGGCTGCGGTATGAAGCCGTACGAAAGCCTGTTGACACAGCGAGAGAGCCGCTACTACGGCACCGATTGGCCCGTGACAATGGAGGGCTCTTACGGCGGCTCAACCCGTGCCGATTTTTTCTCGGACAGCATGGTGCTGCCGTTCCCAGAGGGGACGTTCGACACGATCGTCAGCACGCAGGTGCTCGAGCACGTGCGGCAGCCGGAGATCGTCATCCGGGAAATGGCCCGTGTCCTCAAGCCGAGCGGCATTCTGATTCTCTCCGCCCCGATGACGTGGCCGCTGCACGAGGAGCCACACGATTATTACCGCTACACGCTACACGGCCTGCGGCATCTGCTGGAGGAGGCCGACTTCGAGATTCTCGACGAGATTCCACGGGGCAACAACTGGACGACCATGGCGCAAATGTTTCTCGACACTCAGGTCGGCAAACTCGGCCGGCGGTTGCCGGAAAAAATTTACACCTCGCTGGTGAGCCTCGCGGTGAACCACGCCTGCTCAGTGGCAAACCTTTTCAAACCGGTCCGCCGCCTCTGCCTTGGCTGGGTGATGGCGGCCAGAAAAACATCCGCCGAGGAGGTTTCCACGGCGGATATCAGACATTCTTTATGACTGCGAGCCTATGCGCCCTGGTAAACGCTGGTCCTCCAGTTCTTCCCCCCCATGGTCCGCTCAATGGCCCTGAGGTTGCTGCGGCGGCGCGTCAGCGCATTCCCCACTTCGCGCGATGCCGTGGTCCAGTTGATCTTGTGTAAACCTTGCACGAAACGTTTTTTATCGCTGAATTTCGCGGTGGCGGTTCGCAGCGAATAGCCGTTGGCCTTCAGCCGGACGATCGACATCTTGCGCAGCATCGTCAGTGGCTGCCTTGGCTTGCCCAGCACCGGCTTCCTCACGAGCCGGCCATTTTTCTCCTGCGAGTCCAGCCATCGGGCAAACTGGTTAGTCAGCTCCTCACGCGGTTGGGACCAGTCGATGCGGAAGTTGTGCGTCTCCTCAAACGGCATGGTTTTATCACTGGCCCTGCCCAGTTCGACAACGCCCGAGGCACTGCCCTGCCCCTTGCCGGCAGCCAAGGCTCGGCGACACTCGGCGGATTTCAGGAAAGGCTCTCTGCCACTTCCAAGTTCACGATCCAACTCCCATTGCAGGGCACGATGAATCACAGTTCGGGGTGCTTTTTCCAAAACGGAAAAATCCCATTCTTCAGTTGCGATTTCCTTTTTTTTGCTCATTGCTCAGTTTTATTTAAGGGTGCGGGTTATGCTCAAGAATACCAACACACTCCGGGGCAAAAATAGCACAATTTTGTCATTATGCAAATTTTTATTTTAAGTATCTATTATTTCTTAAGTATCTATCTTAAAAACCAATCCGCTTGATTCCCCAATCGCTTGGCAGTAACCATACCGCCCGCCGTTTCGGCGACTGGGAGAAATGAATCTTCACGAATACCAAGCTAAGCAACTGCTCGCCCGCCACGGGGTCGAAGTCCCCGGGGGCCAACCCTGTACGACTGCCCAAGAGGCACGCACCATCGCCGAGAGTCTCTTCGCCGAGGGCCACGACATGGTCGTACTCAAGATCCAGATTCATTCCGGAGGTCGGGGCAAGGGCGTGTTCAAGGACGGCTTCAAGGGCGGCGTGCACCTCTGCAAGTCGGCCGATGACGTCCATGAAAAGGCCAAGGCCATGCTCGGCAATACCATCGTCACCAAGCAGACCGGCGAAGCCGGTCGCCAGGTCCATACCCTGCTCGTTGCCAGTGGCGAGAAGATCATCGAGGAGTTTTATCTCGCCGTGCTGCTCGACCGCGAAACCTCCCAGCCGCTCATTATGGCCAGCAGCGAGGGCGGCATCGATATCGAGGAAGTCGCCGAGACCAACCCCGACGCCATCGTCAAGCTGCAGGTCGATCCCCTGCTTGGCCTGCAACCATACCAGGCCCGCAATTTGGCCAAGGCGCTCGGCCTGAGCGGCAAGCTCATCCACTCCGGGGCCAAGCTTATCACCGGTGTATACAGGACGTGGTGGGAGTGCGACGCCTCAATGGTCGAGATCAACCCGCTCTGCATCGTCGAAAGCCCGGATGGCTCCCAAAAGATCGCCGCGGTTGATGCCAAGATTTCCATCGACGGCAACTCGCTGCACCGCCACAAGGATATCGCCGAAATGCGCGACCTCAACGAGGAAGCCGAACTCGAGGTCGAAGCCAGCAAGTTCGACCTGAACTACATCAAGCTCGACGGCAACGTCGCCTGCCTCGTCAACGGTGCCGGCTTGGCCATGGCCACCATGGACGCCATCAAGCATTACGGCGGCGAGCCGGCAAACTTCCTCGACGTCGGCGGCAGCGCATCGACTGAGCAAGTGACGGCTGCGTTCCAGATCATCCTCAAGGACCCCAACGTCAGGGCAATCCTCGTCAACATATTCGGTGGCATCATGAACTGTAACACCATCGCCGAAGGCATCGTCGCTGCCGTGCAGGAAACCCAGCTCACCCTCCCGTTGGTCGTCCGACTCGAGGGCAACAATGTCAAGGCCGGAGACAGCACACTGGCCAACTCTGGGCTTTCACTCATCACAGCTGAGAGCATGGCCGAGGCCGCGAAAAAAGTCGTCGCCGAGGCCGCCGCATAACCGCAACCCGGATTTCGTCACGACATGGCAATTCTCGTCAAGGCAGACACCAAGGTCCTCGTCCAGGGCATCACCGGCAGCTTCGGCGGCCGCCACACCCAGCTCAGCCTCGAGTATGGTTCGCAAATCGTCGCCGGCGTCACCCCCGGAAAAGCCGGACAGATATTTGAAGATCAGGTGCCGATCTTCGACGGCGTGGCCGAGGCCGTCAAAGAAACCGGCGCGACCGCCTCCGCGATTTTTGTTCCGCCACCCTTCGCCGCCGACGCCGTCCTCGAGGCGGTTGACGCCGGGCTCGAGTTGGTCGTCGCCATCACTGAAGGCATTCCGGTTCGCGACATGATTGAGGTCAAAGCCGCGATCACGGGATCCGAAACACGCCTCATCGGCCCGAATTGTCCCGGCGTCGTCACCCCCGGCACCGGCAAAGACTCCCACGGTGGCTGCCGCATTGGCATCGCCCCTGGCTACATCCACAAACCGGGCGACATCGGCGTCGTCAGCCGAAGCGGCACGCTCACCTACGAGGCGGTGTGGCAACTCACCTGCAACGATCTCGGCCAATCGACTTGTGTCGGCATCGGCGGCGACCCCGTCCCCGGCAGCACGCACCTCGATATCATCAAGCTCTTCAACGACGACCCCGACACGCGTGGCATCATCATGATCGGAGAGATCGGTGGTTCCGCCGAGGAGGAAGCCGCTGCGTGGGTGAAGGAAAACTGCAGGAAGCCGGTCGCCGGATTCATCGCCGGAACGACGGCACCTCCGGGCCGCCGAATGGGGCATGCCGGCGCGATTATCAGCGGGGGCAAAGGCACCGCAGAAGCCAAGATCACCGCGATGGAAGACGCCGGAATCAGCGTCGCCGAGACCCCCTCCCAAATGGCCGAGGCCCTCATCAAAATCCTCTAAAGACCAAGCGCTCAGGCGGACTTGGCCAGTTCTTCCTCGAAGTCAACGATCTCCTTGATTTGGGTGAGGAACCAACGGTCGATTTTTGTGAGGTCGAATATCTCGTCGATGGTGAAGCCGGCACGCAGCGCGTGGCGCAGGAAGAACACCCGCTCGGCATTCGGCACGCTGAGTTTTTGCGTGATGACCTCGCGCGGCAGGATGTCACGATCGCCGTAAACGTCCTGGCCGATGCGCCACGGTTTGCCGTCACCACCGAGACCGAATCGACCGATCTCGAGCGAGCGCAGTGCCTTTTGAAGCGACTCCTTGAATGTGCGACCGATGGCCATCGCCTCGCCAACCGATTTCATCTGCGTGTTCAGCGTCGGGTCGGCGGAGGCAAATTTCTCGAAGGCGAACCTGGGCACCTTCACGACGACGTAGTCGATGGTCGGCTCGAAGCAGGCCGGCGTCTCGCGGGTGATGTCATTGCGAATCTCCTCGAGCAGGTAGCCCACCGCCAGCTTGGCCGCGAACTTGGCGATCGGGAACCCGGTCGCCTTCGAGGCCAGCGCCGACGACCTCGACACTCGCGGATTCATCTCGATGATCACCAACCGCCCGTTGTCCGGGTTGACCGCAAACTGGATATTTGAGCCGCCGGTCTCGACGCCGATCTCGCGGATCACCGCGAACGACGCGTCGCGCATGATTTGATACTCCTTGTCGGTGAGGGTCTGCGTCGGGGCCACGGTGATCGAGTCGCCGGTGTGCACGCCCATCGGGTCGAAGTTCTCGATCGAGCATATGATGACGCAGTTGTCGGCTCGGTCGCGCATGACCTCCATCTCGAATTCCTTCCAGCCGAGGAGCGACTCCTCAACGAGCACCTCTGTGACCGGCGACAGGTCGAGTCCGTGCTTGATCATCTCCTCGTACTCGTCGCGGTTGTACGCAATGCCGCCACCGGTGCCGCCAAGCGTGTAGGCCGGCCGGATGATGAGCGGGAATTTTCCGATCACATCGGCAATCTCCAGTGCCTCCTCGAGTGTGTGAGCCACGCCGCTGGTCGGCACGTCGAGGCCTATCCGGATCATGGCGTCCTTGAAAAGCTGACGGTCCTCGCCGCGCTCGATCGCCTCGGCATTCGCACCGATCATCTCGATGCCCAGCCGCTCGAGCACACCGCTGCGGTGCAGCGCCATCGCGGTGTTCAGCGCGGTCTGCCCGCCGAGCGTCGGCAGCAGAACGAGTTTTCCGCCCGCGCCGCTCTGCTCGATCGTTTCCTGCTCGCGGAGGATAATTTTCTCAACGCACTCCGGCTTGATCGGCTCGATGTAGGTACGGTCGGCGAACTCGGGATCGGTCATGATGGTGGCCGGGTTGGAGTTCACGAGCACAACGCGGTAACCCTCCTCCTTGAGGGCCTTGCACGCCTGCGTGCCGGAGTAGTCGAATTCGCAGGCCTGCCCGATGATGATCGGGCCGGCGCCAATGATTAAAACCGTGTTGATGTCAGTGCGCTTCGGCATCCAAGCGGCCGCAAGGTAAACCAGGCTGCGCCCGGCGTCGAATCTTCACACAAATTACTAGATCAGGCAGTTTTGCGGAGTGATTGACCGAGCAGGAAACCGAGCCATGTGCCGAGCAGGCACAACGCAACCGACAGCACCACGTTCCCACCGGCCTTCAGCCAGGCCTGCTGCTCCAGCAACTCGAACGTCTGCAGGCTAAAGGCGGAGAATGTCGTGAAGCCGCCGCAGAAACCGACCATCAAAAACAGCCCCGTAGACCGGCTTCTTTGCTCCGCATCGAACAACCCTGCACAGAAGCCGATGACCAGCGAGCCGAGCACGTTGGCCAGCAGCGTGCCGACCGGAAAAGCCGAAAACCTCACCAACGCCAGCCCGATGCCGTAACGCCCCACGCTGCCCAGCGCGCCGCCCAATGCCACCATCAACCAACTCATCGCGGCGGCAACTATAACAACTGCTCCCGCAGAAGCATCTCCCGAATTTCCGGCTCACTCGAATTCAGCTTTGCGGCCGCGCTGAACAAGTCGTCGATATTGACCGGATACCAGTTACGCTTGGCCGGATCGGCCAAGCCGGCGACGTTGAACGGCTCGATTGTTTTTCGAACCTTGAGCAGCACTTCCTTGCGCTTGGCCAAGCGGACGACCGACTCGCAAATCCCACGAGTCGCCGGTCCGAACTCCGGATGGTCGCACAGCAAAAACGACTCGGCCAACTCCGGCTTGCCCAGGCGGTGCACCGTCTCGGAGTAACTGAGCGCCACGAAGTAAATCTGAGTAAGTGCCGTGAACAACTCAAAGTCGCCCATGCTCGCGTACAGCGCGCCGACCAGCCGTGAGACTTGGTCAAGCTCAGCCAGTGTTCGACGCTCGTAATCAGCCAGGTCGATCCCGCCGTCGAGCAGCTTGGCCAAGCGCTGGATGCCGAGTAGCGTCAAAGGGAAACCGCTCGATAACAGCGGATCCACAAACCCGGCCGACGATGGCAACAGCGCCCAGCGCGCGCCGGTGATTTGCCCGCTGCAAAACGACAGCTCTGGCGTGAACACAAATCCGCCCACCAGCTCGGCGCCGGTGAACTGTTTCGCCAACGACGGCAGCTTGGCCAACAGCCGTTGCCAGCCGGCTTCGCCCTTGGCCAACCCCAGTTCATCGGCTCGCTGCCGGGTCGCTCCCACCCCGGCGCTGGTGATGCCGTTGTTGAATTTCAGTACCCAAATCCAGCCACCGTCGAACACATGATGCACCGCCGCATCCTCCACCGGATACGGCGCGCCGACGGCGCTTGGCCAAGCGCCAACATTTTTGAAATGCGCGAACAATCCGCTCGCCGCCGGCGTCAGCGGCAACTCGCCATTGGCCAAGCCAAGCGTGCGATGCAGCCAACCGCGTGGCCCGGTGGCATCAATCACGAAGCCGGCATGGAACCGCACCGACTCGCCGTTGCGCCGTCCCGCCAGTGTCACACCGGCCGGCCGCTCGTCGAAATTCGTCAGCTCAGTTTGGTCGAAGTACTCGACGCCGAGCCGTTGCGCCTCGTTGACCAAGTGGTGGTCGAAGTCGGCGCGAAACCAGTGCGTGTCGGCGACTTCATCGCGCGGGCTGGCGGCAACGAGGAGTTGACGACTGCGCTGCTCATCGTCGCTGAACGCCTGGCCAAGCGTGTGGTGAAAAAAGGAAAACCCGCGCTTGAGGCCGCAGCCAATTCCCGAGTGTTCGCGCTGCCACTCACCCCAACGGCGAAACGGCAAAAGTTGCGGAAGATCGTATTCCTCAGCAAGTTGCTGCAACAGCAGATTGGCCAGCGGCGTGGTCGACTCGCCGATAGCGAAGCGCGGATGCGTGCCGCGCTCGATCAGCATCACCGAGCGGCCAAGCCGCCTGGCCACCATCGCCATCAGCGACCCGCCGAAGCCAGCGCCGATGATTGCAATGTCCGCCCGGTGTTCCATTTAGTCCACCGTCTCGCCACCGAGATGAATGCGCGGCAGTCGACTCCGCCAGCCAACCAGCACCTCGTACGACACGGTGCCCTTCCATGCGGCGAGATCGTGCGCTGTGATTTTGCAATCACCCTGCCGGCCCATCAGCACGACCTCGTCCCACGCGGCCGCCTCGGGTATGTCGGTCACGTCCACCATCGTCGAGTCCATCGCATTCGCGCCGATGATCGGGGCGCGTTTGCCGTGCACCAGGACATGGCCCTCGTTGCGGACGCGCGGGTAGCCATCGCCGTAGCCAAGCGGCAGCACGCCAAGCCGGCGATCGCCCGATGACTGGTAGCTCAAGCCGTAGCCCACGTTGTCGCCCTTGCGAATGTCACGGACGACGGCAAGCCGCGTTTTCAGCGTGCCGACCGGCTCGATGCCGTCGATGCGCCGGCAAACCTGCGACGGAAACACGCCGAGCGCCAACAAGCCTATCCGCACCATGTCGAGGTGCGCCTCCGGCAAATCGAGAAAGCCCCCGGAGTTGCAAAGATGCCGACAGCGGACAGCCAAGCCGGCCTGCTCGACAGCCGCGCAGGCGGCGCGGAGACGAACGAGCTGCTCGCACGCGAACGACTTGTCGAGTTCATCCGACATCGAGAAATGGCTGAACATGCCGTCGAGTTGCAGCCCCGGTAGCGCGGCGATTTTCTCGACCAAGCCCAGCGAGGCATCCCAGCGCACGCCGTAGCGGCTCATGCCTGTGTCGATTTTCACGTGCACCAACAGGGCCCGGCCAAGAGACGAAGCGAGGCGGCTCGCCGCCTCGGCGATCGCCGCGTTGCCGATGGCCAGCGTGAGGCCAAGCTCGAGGCAGGCCGGCAGTTCCGATTCCATCCGCTCGCCCATCAGCAGTACCGGCGCGGTGATGCCGGCGTTGCGCAGTTCGGCCGCCTCGTCAAGGTTGCTAACGAGCAGGCAGTCCGCCCCCTGGCCAAGCGCCACCCGGGCGACCTCGACCGCACCGTGGCCATACGCGGCATCCTTCACCACGGAGCCAATGGCCAGGCCGTCCGGCGCGTCGGCGCGGATGAGCCGGAAGTTCTCCGCCAATTGGCCAAGGTCCACCTCCAGCCACGCGGGACGCGTGGGTCGATTGTTCGTTTGTCCGGTGGTGTCACTCATTGCCAGGTGGCCAAAGGCTCTGGCCGATGTCGGGCCGAAAATAGCTGCCGAGACATCGGATTCTGCGGATATTTTCGTTGGCAAGAGCGAGCGCCGCCGTCAGATCGGAGCCGAACGCCACCACGTCGGCGACACGGTGGCCGGTCGCGAGCAGACCGCCTCCGTCGTTGGGCGCGACCTCGTTCCACCACACGTCGCAAGTCGGCTCGCCGTCGAGCGTGATCGGCACGCTTGGCCCCTCTAGTTGCACGAACGGATAGCCGTAACCGGCCAGCGTCATCGACGCTCCGAACTCGCGCCCGGCACGGAAGCGCACTTGCGGCGACTCGCCGTTAGCCAGGTGCATTAGCGTGGCCGCCGGGTTTTCGAGCATGCGTAAAATCATCGGCGTGGCGGTGATCCCGAGGCGGATATTGTACTCGATCGCGTGCCATTGGCCGTCGCGAAAAATGCCGGTCGCCTGTATCGGCCCGGTGTAGCCGGTCTCGGCAAACCACGGCTTTAGCGGATGCAGCAGCGCCTTGGCTAAGCCGTATCGGTCAACGGGATCAGCCTGCGCCAAGCCTCCCATCGGCGCGCCGGCGACAATGCCCATGTTGCCGGTGTGAGCACGTTTGTATTCCTGATTCGTTACGAGCGAGTGCACCTCGCCGTTGGCCACAAGCGCGATGTGACCAGCCTCGCGGCTGCCGAGATATTCCTGCAGGAACACGCCCTCGGCATAATTGATGCGCTCGAGCCATGCGCGGGTGTCGCCGGGAGTCTCGCAGAGGATCGTGTGCACCGGGCTGTTCGGTGAGCAGAGTGGGTTTTTGATGACAAAGGCGCGCGGCGCGCGGTCGAGAAACTCGAGCGCGTCGAGGCGGTTGTGTGCGACGTGCGCCGCCGGGAACGGCACGCCGAACCGCTGGCAAAGCTGCCGCGCAAAGTCACGGTCACGCTCGATCAGCATCGCGTCGCCAGTCGGCGAAAAAACGGCTGCGCGGCTATTGAGCAGCGAATCGGCCCAAGCGGCTTTGGCCCAGTCGATCGACATTGGTAAAACGAGGTCAACCGATTGGTGTTCAATAAGAAGAGGCAACGAATCGGCATTGGCCAGATCGTGCGTCGGCCCGGCAAAGGCGGGTGCGGCGTGGGCATAGTTCCGCGTCAGCGCGCACGACACTTCTGCGCCGTCGTCGCTGAGAATTTGCATCACCGCCTGTGCAAACCCGCCGACGCCGAGCACCATGATGTGCGGCTGCCTGTCCACTGCGTTGGGTCAAGTTAGCAGAAAGTCGATGCGGCTCCAAAGTGAATGCGCGTTGCGCTTGGCCAAGCGGGGGGATAGCGTCGTTTGCCTTATGTTTCGACTGACTCGCACCGGTGTTTTTCCCGTCATTTTTTTTGTCTTGCTCGCGCTTGCCCAAGCGGCCGGGGCGGAACCTAGCCGCAACGCGAAACTGCGCGGCGGACTGCAAAATGCGCGCATCCAGTTTGAGCAAAAACGGACGGGGCGCGTGGCGTTCATCGGCGGGTCGATCACGCAGATGGACGGCTACCGGCCGATGGTCAGTAACTGGCTGCAGTCGCGGTTCCCCGAGACGAACTTTGAATTCATCAATGCCGGGATCTCCTCGACCGACTCCCAGACGGGGGCGTTCCGGCTCGGCGACCATGTCCTGGCCCGCGGCCGAATCGACCTGCTGTTTATCGAGTTTGCGGTGAACGACGATCAGGATGCACGGCACTCGCGGCGCGGCTGCATCCTCGGGATGGAGGGCATCATCCGGCAGGTGCGCCTCAGGCAACCTATGTGTGATCTTGTGGTGACGCACTTCGTCAACCCGCCGATGCTCAAGCAGATTCAATCCGGGACAGTACCGCCATCGATCGAGGCGCACGAGGATGTGCTCAGGCATTACAACGTGTCGTCGATCTATCTCGCACGCGAAGTAGCCGACCGGATCGCCACCGGTAAACTGACGTGGGCAGAATACGGCGGCACGCACCCCAAGCCTGCCGGAAACGCGGTGGCAAGTGAGTTGATCGGCGAGTTGCTGGATCGCCGCTGGGCTAAGCCGTTGTCGGCGAATGCGGCCAAGGGTCCGGTGCTGCTCCCGCCAAAGCCGCTCGATGTAGGGAGTTTTTTTAACGGCCAATTCCTGTCGCCCGGCTTGGCCAAGCGCGGCGATGGCTGGGTGTGGCATGTGCCGGAGTGGAAGAAAATACCGGGGAGTTTCCGCGAAACGTTCGCCGGACTGAAACTGCTCTGCGGCGGGCATGCTAGTGGCGGGGTATCGTTTGAGTTCGAGGGCCGGGCTCTCGGGGCTTACGTGCTCGCCGGGCCGGACGCGGGAGTGCTGGAGGTGAGCATCGACAACGGGACTTTCAAGCCGGCGAACCTATACCACCACTACAGCCGGGGGCTGCACTACCCGCGCACGGTGATGTTCGCCACCGACCTCATACCGGGCAAACACTCGGTCAAGCTGCGCCTAGCCAAGCCGCCCGGCAATGAGGCAAAGGGAACAGCGGCACGCATCCTGCAGTTTACGATCAACTAACTTGAAGGATCTTGCTTAATTCGCTTGCAGGGGCCTTGGGTGAATGCCAGATTTCCTCCCGAAGCATCGGAGGGGCTGGAGACGATAAAAACAATGTTCGAAGCCAAAAGAAAGCGTGCCTTCACACTGATAGAGTTGCTGGTGGTAATTGCGATCATCGCCATCCTTGCGGCACTGCTTCTCCCAGCCTTGGCCAAGGCCAAGCAGACTGCCACCGGCATTGCCTGCATGAATAACAACCGGCAATTGATGGTGGCTTGGAACATGTTCGCCACCGACAATGATGGACGCATCCCGTACGCCAGCGCATATTATCAGGAACCCACGGTGAGGTTTTCTTGGGCGGTGGGGACGGTCAACAATCCCACCTTCAACGAGAGCGAAAATTACATCACCAAGGGAGTGATCTACAAATACGTCGGAAACTCGGACGATGTCTTTCGCTGCCCGGCCGACACCTCAATGGTCAAGGATAACACGGGGAGATTAGTCAAGCGTGAGCGCAGTTACAGCATGAACATCTTTATGGGCGGCTGGTCCGGCTGGGCGTTCTGGGGGGATCAGGAGTGGGAGGTTTACCATACCCTGGAGGGAATCGGGAATCCCTCCGAGCGGTTCGTGCTGCTGGACATGCGACCCAACAGTATCAACGCCGGCAACTATCGGGTGGACATGTCCGGATGGCCTGATAAGTCCAACTTGCACCGGTTCTGGCAGGACTATCCGGGAGTATACCACATCGACGCCACAATGTTCTCCTTTGCTGACGGCCATTGCGATAAGAGGCGCTGGCTGGACGAACGCACGAAGAATCCCCCTGAGAATCCAGATGGGACAATCCCTAACCGCAAAATCTCGACGCCGAACAACAAGGATGTTTACTGGATGCAGGAGCGAACGACCCGGAGGGAAACCCCCCAAAGGAAATACACCGGGCCGGCCTACGCCTACACGGCAAAGCTGGCCAACTGGCCTTACTGGGGCTACTGGAAATCTCCCGGGGAGTAGCCCGGCTTGGCCAAGCGCATTGTTTGACCGGCCACGGCGAGCAGCCTAATCTAAAGCAAGTGAGAAAAGCATTCACACTGATAGAGTTGCTGGTGGTAATTGCGATCATCGCCATCCTTGCGGCGCTCCTTCTCCCAGCCTTGGCCAAGGCCAAGGCTGCCGGCACCTCGATCGCCTGCCTAAACAACAACCGGCAATTGCTCATCGCATGGAATAATTTCTCCGGCGACAATGATGATCACATCATCTACGCCAGCGCCTGGTATTATCCCGGCTTTGTTTACCCCGAAAACCTGAAGTACGAACCCACCGCCGATTTCTCGTGGTGCGCGTCGCAGTACCTGGGGCCAAACGTGCCGCCGAAGGACTGGCTGGAAGTCTCCGTCTTATATCCGTACGCCGGTAATAGCCGGGATGTTTTTCATTGTCCCGAGGATAAAAACTACGGGCTCGCCAAGGAGAAGGGATGGCCCGAGAGGGTCAGGTCATACAGCATCAATATCTACGCCGGCGGCTGGTCAGGCTGGCCGTTTTTCGGGGATCAAATGTGGAAGATTTATCGCCAACAATCGGACTTCCGCGACCCGGCCGAGCGATTCGTCCTCATGGACATGGACGATGAAAGCATCAATGCCGGCAACTACCGGGTGGACATGGCCGGATGGCCTGACAAGCCGAAGCTTTATCGTTTCCGGCAGGATTGGCCGGCCTCGTGGCATAACAACGGTTGCACCATCTCGTTCGCCGACGGGCACGCCGAGCGCAAGCGATGGCTGCACAGCGACACGCTAAAAACAAGTATTGATCCCCACGCAGGCTCGGGCCTTGCCACCAGCCCAGACAACCCGGATATCGCCTGGATGCAGGAACGCGCCACCCGACCCAACCCAGACTGGCAACACCAAGGCTGGGTGAGGCAATGGACCGGTGCCATGCATCTTCGCCCCTGGCAATGGTGGGGCTATTGGCGTATGCCGGGCGAAATCGGCGCAGGCAACCTGAGCCCAACACCCAACTACGCCAACTGACCCACGGGCATTAATCTCTGCTGGACTGGCGCCGGTTTTCTGTCAGTGTTGCCTGCCCATGATCATTAAGGCGTTCCATTTAACCGGATTAAAACTGGCAGCGACTCTTGTCGCTGGTTTTATTTTTTACAACACCGCAGGTGCCGCCGACCTCAACCAGACTCGGGAGACTTTCTCGGCTGAAGTCACCAAGACGTTCGCCTACAAATACCTCAAGTACCTGCCCGATGGATATGACGGCAAAAAGAAATTTCCGCTGCTACTTTTCCTTCATGGCGCGGGAGAGCGCGGAGACAATCTTGATCTGGTAACCAAGCATGGTCCGCCCAAGCTCATCAAGAAGGGGAAAAATTTCCCGTTTATCGTCATCTCCCCACAGTGCCTCAAGAACAGTTGGTGGGATGCAGAAGGGCTGGACGCGCTGCTTGACGAATTCATCGGCAAGCACGCCGTGGACGAGTCTCGCATCTACTGTACCGGCCTGAGTATGGGCGGCTACGGCACTTGGGCTCTTGGTGGACAAAACCCGAAACGCTTCGCAGCCTTCGCCCCCATATGTGGTGGCGGCAGCCGTACAGATGCCCGCCAGATTTCAAAAAAACCGGTGTGGGTGTTTCACGGTGCCAAGGACAGTACCGTGCCACTGGAAGAATCCCAGCGTATGGTGGACGCCTTGAAACGGCGCGGTGGAAAGCCAAAATTCACCATCTATCCCGAGGCTGGCCATGACTCGTGGACCAAGTCATACAACAACCCAAAGCTGTATGAATGGTTCCTCTCGCACAAAAACCAATAGCGCCTGAGCAGTCGCCAGGCATTGCAACCAGTGAATGCGCTGTTCATCATCGACGGCTTGCCATTGGAAGATTGCCGAGCCAAGGAGGCGCTCCGCATCGCCGCCGGCATCGGCGTCTGGGGCAAGGTCAAGGCGACCCTCTGCTTCACCCGAGCCAACGACACGGCGCTTGGTCAGGCGCAGGACGAGGAACTGCGACGCTACATCAGCCTGCTGCGCGAAACCGCAGGCGGCCTGTTCACCCTCGTATCGGAGAAGCCGGAAGGCATCCTGCGGCACACCGACGAGACCGGCTTAGCCAAGCTCATCGACAAGGCAGACACAGTGCTGCGTTTTTAATCTAGCGCCTGGCCAAACGCGTCTTGTGTCCTCGCCCCGCCTTCAATAGCGTCACCGCCGATGACCCTTGAAGACCACGCCGGAGATGTCGTTGGCAAAGCCCGTAAAGGGCTGGGCGTCGCCCCCGAGCAAGTCACCGAGGCGGGCGGCTTCACCGCCGAGAGCTACGCCAAGTTTGAGCAGGACGGCACCTATGACGACCTGCCCGACCTGGTTAAAATCGGCGAACTGCTCGACCTCAACCCCGGCAAACTCGCCACCATCGTCTCCGGCTGGTGTCCCCGCGCAGCCGACCTTGAGACGAACAAGACCGTCCGGCAAATCACCACCAACGAAGGCATGGAAGTACACTGCTACCTCGCGTGGGACGCCGGGACACGCGAGGCGGCGTTGTTTGACACCGGCTGGAGCGCCGAACCGATTCTGGCGTTGCTGCAGGAAAACGACCTCGGTCTGAAACACCTTTTCATCACCCACACGCACCACGACCATATCGCCGCGCTCACGCCGATCCGTAGCCAGTTTCCGGAAGTCGAGTTGCACTCCAGCTCGCCCAACGCGCCGGAGCAGCAGCGCAACCAGCCAGGCCAAGTCGTCGAACTGGGCAGCCTACAGATTACCTCCCGCGAAACCCCCGGACATGCAGACGACGGGGTGACCTACGTGCTGGACAACTTCCCAGGCTTCGCGCCGAAAGTGGCCATGGTCGGCGACGCGATCTTCGCCGGCTCAATGGGCGGCGCACCCAACCATTACCAACTGGCGCGCGAAAAGGTGCAGTCAGAAATCTTGAGCCTCTCCGCCGAGACGATCCTCTGCCCCGGCCACGGCCCCGTCACCACCGTCGCCGAGCAACTCGTGGTCAACCCGTTCTTCTGACTAGGCGCCTGACCAAGTTTAAAGCAGTTTTTTGATTTGCTCCTTGAACCGGGTGTACACGAATCCCAGCCCAAGAAACACGCCGCCCATCACGAAGAAACTGGCGATCTTCATCTCGGTGGA
>CETS01079046.1_pt1 | contig 16017 bp, 14 predicted proteins | sample 356391 | NCBI WGS metagenome assembly CETS01 (sample SAMEA2622673, study PRJEB7988) | marine metagenome | isolation source: saline water (ENVO:00002010), including
GGGCGTATTGAACTCCGTCAGCGCCCAGTTCTTGGATGTCCCCTTGCTGTCATTATGGCTGGATATCCAATCAGGTTTCGGGTCGAACTCCATATCCATGGCGGCCTTCAAGGCTTCTGGATAGCTTGAGTCCGCACCCTCCGTGTCAAACGGATGGAAATAGACCAGTGTCCGCCAGGTCGAATGGAAGTCCAGGAACGCGAACATGTTGCGACCTTCCGCTTCCTGCCGAATGAGCGCCTGCGCAGCCTCAACTTCTGGCTGGCTCACCGCAAACCAGTCGCGGTTCAGATCGACCCCACCCATACCATGGCGCCAATAACCATTTTCAACGCCGTCCGGATTCATCATCGGAAAGAACACATATCGCGTATTCGGCCTTACAGGATCGCCGGTATCTCCGAGAACCGTTTCAACGAACGCATTGAAGGCTAGCGCACCATTCAGCTCAGGCGGATGCTGGCGTGTCAGCGCCACAACCAGATGTTTCGCATCTTCAGCGCCTGCCAATATTGCTGTCAAAGGTCGGCCTTGCGCGGAAGTACCATAAGTGACGCGTTCGACGTCGAACCTGTCCTCAATACCGGCCACAAAGTCAGCGACCTCTCGTTCAGCGAATATTGGCTGACCCGCCACACGCAGCGGGCCTTCTGGCAAGGCAAGCGTCAGTCGCGCAATCCGGCCATCATCCTCTGTTTTGACTTCATCATCGGAAAGCCGGACCCAGTCTCCCGTCCCGGTCCTGGTCCAGGGCGCATATCGATGCTGGTGAGAGCCATAATCCAGAACAACGTCTACCGATTGTCCGGCTTCACCTTCTACCGAAAATCCGTACCACGGGCTCGGATTGATCCGCCCGATAAGGGCAGGTTCCGGCCATACGGTCAGGACAAATTCTTCAGCCCGCGGCGCGCAACCATGCTGTCCCGCGCCGGAGAAGTCAGTCCGAATGCTCACCCCATCCCGCTCACACAGCACGCGCTCTGCTTCAGCTCTTTCCGGCTCAACTGATTGCGGGGTCGCACAGGCGCCCAGAATGCAGAAAAATACAGCGCCGGCGAACCGGCGCTGTTTTGCAGTTTGGGGAAACATCATCAGAAAGACTTCCGAACACTCACATAGACAAACCGGCCACGCGAAGAATGCAGGCTGCCGAGATAGCCATAAGACTCGTCGGCCAGTGGCGGCTTGGTATCAAAGACATTCCGTGCGCCAACACGCAGTCGTGTCGGAGAGGCACTGTCATCATCGAATGTGTACTGAACATACGCATTGTGACGGATATCTGAATCGACCACCCAGAACTCACCAGTATCGTCATTCGTGGCGCTCGTATCGAGCACATCATCCACAAAGCTTGTATACCAGCCGGCACCAATCGGGCCGTTCCGCCACGTGGCAGAGGCACTCCAGCGCCATTCTGGAAGACCATCCTGACGGATCAGGTCACCCACACCACCAAGTGTCGCCACTTCGCTGATCTCACCGGCTTCCTGAGCGTCGAGAATGGTCTGCTCAATCGGAGAAATATCCTGATAGAAGGTCAGAAGCTGAGCCACATTCACGCGAAGCGAAAAGTCACCCCACTCCGTGTCGTCGAGCGAATAATAGACACCGAAATCGAGGCCCTCGGCTTCGCGCGGCAGGAAGTTGAGATAGTTATCATTTACCTGAACGATCTCGCCCGCAGGCACGAGGCCAACAGCCTCATATTCTGCCGCCTCAGCTGCAGAGAGCGTCTCACGCACCACCGCCGGGTTGGTCTCGCCCATTGTCCGCAGGAGATAGTCATAGATGATGTGGTTCTCGTCACCGAAAATACCGACAACGTCTTTCTGCTCAATCGACCAGTAATCGACCGTCAGCTGAAGCTCACCGAACTTTGCTGGCAAGAACAGGGCATCGAAGACGAGGCCTGCGGAGAAGTTCTCCGATTCCTCAGGGCCGAGCTCGGTCGATCCCTGTCGCTCGCTCACGATCGCCTGCGTCTCATCACAGTCCGAGAAGCTCGCAATTTCGCCAGTCCGCACGAGGAACTCACACTGGACATAATCCGTACGTGAGTTCGACCGACGAAGCGCGCGATTAAACTGCTGCTGCAGGTTTGGTGCCTTGAAGCCTTCAGACCAGGCCGCTCGCACCAGAAGCGGGTCAACCGGGCGCCATGCCAGTGCCACCTTTGGTTTGGTCACGCTGCCGAACAGGTCATAATCCTCATATCGGACAGCCAGCTGCGCATCGAGTGACTGGACCAGTGGCACATTCATCTCTTCAGAGACAAGCGGTACCGCAAACTCTGCATAGGCCGAGAAGACGTCACGTTCCCCTTCGGAATCGAGCGTCGGGCTGGACCCCATCACATCGCTGGTCGCCTCGCCCGTACGCGGCGAGATGAACTGGATCGTGCCGTCAAGGCGCGGATCGCGATCATCTTCATATGTCTCGTGGCGGCCTTCCACACCTATAGCGACGCCAAGGCCACCGGCAGGCAGTTCAAACAGGTCCGGACGCGACACTTTGAAATCCCAGAGCGTGAGGCCTGTTGTGCTGATGCGCGATACCGGGACGATGAAACTCGCCATGGTCTCCGGATCGCTCGGCGTGCCGTCCCCCTCCGCCGACAGCGGCAAGCCGCCACCATTGAATGGGTTATAAGCTGCAGGCGTGGTCAGGCTCAGCGCTTCGGTAAACAGTGTGTTGGACACACGCGTGGTCGTATCGTCAGTCTCTGCTTCTGAATGCAGGACCGCAGTTTCCCAATCCCAGCCACGGAAATCGCCGCGAAGCCCGGCCAGCAAACGCCAGTTTGTATTTTCGACTTCAATTTCGCGCGGGCCGGCATCGACCAGGCGATAGCGACGCAGCTCGACGTCATAACCTTCAGCTGGCGTTCCAATGCCATCAATGCGACCCGGCGAACCGACAGGGCCGAACGGATTGTAATAGTTTTCTGCCGGAATGATGGTCCGGTCAGCCGTCAGATTGGCTGATCCTTCGCGCTGGGATTTTGAAGTTGCGCGATAATATCCAGCCTCGGTGAACAGCTCTATGCCGTTCGTAAATTCATGATTGAAGGTCCCAAAGAGGTTCATCCGCTCAACAGCTGAGCTGATCGTCCGCTCTGAGTTTCGGTTATAGCGTTCAGGAATATTACCCGAGGCATCATTGTCATCGATACAGATGCCATTTCCGAGATCGATCAGACATCCCGCCGTGTCAGCCGGCTGGATGTGAAAATCCTCACGGCCAAGCGCAGGTGAATCCACTTCTTCGCCCGTATTCGGGTCATGGAGAATGAAGGCCCCCCATGGCGTGTTGGTCGATGTGTTGCGGAACTGGGTGTCGCCCGCCCAGCTTTCTGGGAGCCGGTCACGCAGATCTTCATTCGCAGAGAAATCACGTTCAGAGGCCATAATGGCGTCGCGGTCGGTATAAGACCCAAACAGCGCAAAGTTCGACCGGTCATTATTGAAATTTTTGCCGGCCTCAAAGCTGAAGTTCAGCTCTTCACCGCCTGAGATCTCGGGCTCGAGGCCGTAACGGATATTCGCTGTGAAGCCGTCAAAATCATCCTTGAGGACAGTGTTGACCACACCCGCCACAGCGTCCGAGCCATAAAGCGCCGCTGCACCATCAAGCAGCACCTCAAGCCGCTGCACACCCATCACCGGGATGGCGTTGGCATTTACAGTCGTGACGGGCACCAGGTTTTCAGACTGCGTGCCCGGGTGGTTCACCATGCGGCGACCATTCAACAGGACCAGCGTATTGCCGGTTCCGATCGCGCGCAGATTGATACTGGCCACGTCGCCACGGGCCGAGTTTACGCCGCCGGTCAGTTCGCCTGACGTATTAAAATTGACGTCGCCCATTTGCGGGATCGACCGGAACAGATCATCCCCGTCGACTGAGCCAACACCATCAATCTGATCGCTGCCCAGCACAGTTACCGGCAGAATGCCGTCGGTTTGCGCGCCAACGATTTGCGAGCCCACCACAACTACGCGGTCGAGATTGCGCTGCTCATCTTCAAGCGCATCCGTATCCGTCACGGCAACTGGCTCAGAGGGTTCCGGGCGTGTCACTTGCGCCATCCGCGTTGGCGTCCGCGCAGCCGCCTGGCGGCGCGCCGTATCCGCTTGTGCAAAAACAAGAATGGCGCCGGATCGATCAGACCGCGTGCGCAGGTTTGATCCCGTCAGAAGCAGATTAAGTGCCTCTTCGCTTGGCACCATCGCCTCTACGCCGCCAACAGTCAGCCCGTCGACCTGATCCGTCCTGTAGATCAGATCCTTGCCGGATTGCTCGCTCCAGGCATCAAGTGCCTGGTCCAGCGGACCAGCAGGAATATCGAAGACGGTTTCCGTCTGGGCCTGAACCGCCGTACCGAATGTGAATGAAGCTGCAACCAGCGCAGCGCCCGAAAACAGTCGTGTCTTGAACCGTGTCATAGTCTTCCCCGCTCTGTGCAAATCTTAATTTCAAGTTCTGCGTCTCTTGTGGTGACGCGTGAGGACCAGATTTCCATCAGGCTTCGGACAAAAAACTATTTCTGGGAGATGGCAACCCGCTCACCCCGGCGCTCAACCCGCAGGCCCAGCCCGGTCTCTGCCAATCTCAGAAAGCCTTCAACATTATCGGCGGCAAAGGTCCCCCCGATCCGCATGGACGCTGATTTCTCATCCTCAATCACCAGCTGGACCCGGCTATAGCGGTTAAATTCGGCAGCCACCTCCTGCAGCGCCATATCGCTGAACTTCAGCCGCCCTGTTCGCCAGAGCAGCCGGTCTTCAACGGCCTCAAGGCCAATCGTTTCTGTGATCACATTGGACTGGTCCGCGTATCCGACCATGCCAGAGGTGAGATACTCGGCCGGTTGTTCAGACGTGTCTTCCGAAGCCAGCGAGACCTGGCCCTCTGTGACCGCCACCTCAACAGCGCTGTCTTTCAGCTCCACGGCAAACACCGTGCCCAGAACCTCAACATCACCACTTGGCGTATCGACCCGGAATGGTCGCGCCTCATCGCGCGCCACTTCGAAAAAGGCCTCACCGCGCACGAGACGCGCCAGTCTGACATCTTCGGTATACCGGATATCCACCCGCGAGTTCGTATTCAGTGTGATGCGCGTCCCGTCGTCCAGCGTAAGGGTTCGCTGCTCACCCAGCTGGCTGAAATACACCTCCGGCTCAATAGAAGGGGGCGGCGTCATCAGACCCGACATGGGCAGGATGACCGCCGCACAGACAGCCGCTGCAATCGCACTTACAGCGCCGGCCAGTACGCCCCGTCGGCGTATCAGCCAGGAACGCGGCTGGGGGCCTGCACGATCTGATAGCACCACAAGCCGCTCTGTGCGGTGCCAGGCTGCCAGTGTTTCAAGAAAGGCGACGCGGTGATGAATTCCTTCATCCACCCAGGCCGAAAACTCAGCATCACGTGCGGCCAGATCAGTCAGCGTCGTGTCTGGACCGACGTCTCCCAGACGATCAAAATGAGCCAGCCAGTCAGACGCTTGTTCAGCGACCGATACTGGCTTTTTATCTGGAGTCATTTCGGCGCGCCCCGGACATTCTCTCTATCGACGTCCTGACCACACCATGATTCCGGAAATACTCAGCGAGTTTGCGAACGGCCTTGCTGACATGGCGTTCCACCGTCGGCTCTGAGATCCGCAGCTGTTTTGCGGTGTCACGCTGAGACATGCCTTGCACGCGGCGCAGGACAATCACATCCTTCGTCCGTTCCGGCAGTGTATCCAGTGCATCCTGTAGCATCTGCAATTCCTGTCTCGCTGATGTGGATTCAAAAGGATCAGCGTCATCACTGGAGACGGACAGGGATTCAAAATCCATCACCGCTTCCATGGAAATCACATTTGCTTTGCGAATTTTGTCGATCATCAGATTGCGCGCAATGCGGAACATGAAAGCGCGCGGATTTAAGGGCTGAGCATCCATGCCGGATCGATAAATCCGGATCAGCACCTCCTGGCGAAGGTCATCCACATCATCGCTGGACCGCCAGTGACGTCTGAGAAAGCCTTCAAGCTCAGCCTCAAGCGGCAGAATCTCAGCCACAAACCAACGGTCGGTGGCCTCATTTCCGGTTTTTCCGTCTGACGACATTTCGCTCACAATCCGCAGTTCTTCAGCCTCGATGTTCTTATGCGAGAGCATTTTGCGCCGATCCGCAAACATTTTCCGGCTATCTGTGAGCCTTTTCCGGTCCGGGTGCTGCCAATTTGCCAGACTGCGCCCGAGGATTAACCCTGACCAAATTTGAACTTACCGCCTGAGTTGCACAGCCCGCCATTTTCCAGTCGGTCACCCGTGCGCGCTCTCATGATAACCAATGAGGCGCAGGCTCTGCGAGATTATCTGAATAAGGAGGTTAGTGCGCAGTGTGAACTCTCTGGCAACTATGCCGAAGAATGGCTCAAAATTTCCAGAATTCTGGGAATTCTGGCGGTGAGACAGGGATTCGAACCCTGGAGACGGTTACCCGCCTACACGCGTTCCAGGCGTGCGCCTTCGACCACTCGGCCACCTCACCGGTCAGAGTGAGCGGCGGACTATAGTCAGCTTGCTCTGGCAAGCAAGAGCGATTTTCATCAATCTGTGCGATTCTTCGCCCCTGTTCATAAGCCACCTGCGCACCTATTTAACGGGCAGAACAAAAAGGTCTGAAAATGATGTTTTCACGTCGTCCCGAAAACCTGCCCACGGCTGACGCCGCCCTTCCGGGCCGGGCAGAGCCTCTGCCAACCGCAGACAAGCACTTTGTGAACGGAAACCCTCTAAAGGGTCCTTATCCTGACGGCTTCAAGACTGCGGTCTTCGCTATGGGATGCTATTGGGGCGTTGAGCGTCGCTTCTGGCAAGTGCCGGGTGTCTGGGTCACCGCCGTAGGCAATGCTGGCGGGCGTACGCCCAACCCAACCTATGAAGAAGTCTGCTCGGGCAAGACCGGCCACACCGAGTCCGTGTTTGTCGTCTATGACCCTTCAGTCGTCAGCTATGATGAGCTTCTGAAAGTGTTTTGGGAAGGTCACGACCCGACCCAGGGCATGCGCCAGGGCAATGATCAGGGCACGCAATATCGCTCAGCCATCTACACCTCTTCAGAGGAAGAGCTTGAGGCCGCGAAAGCCTCTCGCGATGGCTATCAGAAAAAGCTCGAAGAGGCTGGATACGGCAAGATCACCACTGAGATCCGCCCGCTGGATGACTTCTTCTTCGCTGAAGAATACCACCAGCAATATCTCGCGAAAAACCCGAGCGGCTATTGTGGCATTGGCGGAACGGGCGTTTCATGCCCGATCGGGCTCAACGCCTGAAGCCTACATGCTCCAGCGGACCGAGAATTTACGCCGGTCCGCCAGGATAGCTTCTGCCTGCGCGAGCGCGTCAAACCCGGATTGGGTCAACTGTACGCGCTCGTCGGTTCTGACCGCATCAATACCCTCACGCAAATGCGCCATCGCCTGATCAAGCTGTTGCGCATCGAACGCCAGTCTGCACTGTGCCAGTATGATCCGACCCAGAGCAATCTTCAGACGGGCCCAGCGAATGGGGGCGTCAGACACGCTCGCGGTATTGAGCGCGTGTTCAGCTTTGCCTCTTGCCTCAGCCAGCCAGTCGGCATTTCGTAGCTGAGTCCCAATGTGCAGCGCGCCTGCGATAAAGTCTTCCTGCAGCTGATTTTGTGCGTCTTCGGACATCACAGCCTTCTCTCCGAGAAGCTCTCCCATGGCGACAGTGACCGGATAGAGTCGCTCTGCGCGAAAATCTGCTGGCCGGCCAAGCGTTGGACGAAGCCTCCGTCCGGCGAGATAGGCGATCGCTTGCTTCTCAATTTCACCCCACTCTGCCACAACGGTCGAAATTCGCGTCGCAACGAGCCCACGTCTTCCCTCCTGTGCGAGCAGGCGTGGTGTTGTCATACAGACCAGCGGGCTGGTGTTTCCATCGCCCACGCTCCCCCAGATGATCAGGTCAGCACCAGACTGTTTGAAAAAGCGAAGGAGACGCGCATGACTGACAGGGGTCAGCGCGACCTCTGATGCCGCGATCGCAAGCGGACATGGCGCGCAGTGGAACGACGATCCAAAATTGAACCTCACAAGGTGTTCTTCCAATGCAGCCAGCACGCTGCTTTTCGCGCGTCCGCCCTGAACACCGCTGAAATGGGCGACCAGTATTTTAGCGCCAGGCGTTTCGTCTTTCCTTGTGGCCTTCATCTGCGCCTGGGCGTAAAAAACCGTGGCAAGAACAAAGAAGACCCAGATCCCCAGCACCAGAGCCACGATGCCTAAAAAAATCAGGGCTGAAGCGCCGAATACCGAGAGAAAGTGCGTATCGACCCGTTGGCCCGACAGGTCGATGAGAAACTGGACAGGCCCGGCGGAGACATTGCTCTGAAAGAAATGCATGGAAATCGACACTCACTGAACACGTCGATTGACTATCCCAAACTTGCTGACTGCTGCAATAGATGCGGCAGATACGGCGCGCTTCGGGCTACGCCCGCGTTTTAATCGGAGCGCAGACGCATTTGGCCCAGAAAATGTGCAAAATACACCTTAGTATACACGATCAAACAGAGGACTTTTCAATTCAGGAAGGCCTGTTAGTGTATCTGCATCGCGTTCGGAGAGGCGCGAGGGCACACACGGGTGAGAAAAATGTATCATCAGGGGAGAGGCGGTCGCGCACGCGCCGCGAAACTGACCAAGCCATCCAAGGAACAGGTCGTACTGGCAGCTAAGGGCAGCTTCTTGCTGTTTGCTGGCTTTCTGGTCATCCAGATTTTCATGAAAGCTGTATTCGTCGCCAATTTGTAGGCACGAAAAAAGGCCCGGCACAAAGTGCGACGGGCCTTTTCTTTTAAAGAATCAGTTGCGTAATTACTGATCGCTGACGATCGCAGCGCAGAGAATTTCCAGCTTATCCTGCGCGCCGCCGGAAAAGCGGTTATGCTGCGCTTCAAGCGCTTTCTTCACACTGGACTCGGTTGTGAATTCTGCAATCGCTTTGCCATAGCTTTCGCGGATCTCGTTGATCTCATTGATCAGAGAATGCGGCGTAATGGTTGAAGGCGCATCAGGTACATCAATCTGCTCGGGATCCATCTGGCGCTCTTTCAGAACGGTCTCAAGTCCATGGCTCACAGCGCGGGTCTCTGCAAGCAGATCGCCGAAAACATCGCGCTCAACGCGGTGACCGGAATGTTCTACTTTCGCCAGCGATTTTTCGTGGCGTTTCACCTGACCGTACACACTTTCAAGTGTTTCATTTGTTGCGACAGTCATGTGCTGTCTCCTGTGTTCGGGCTAAACCTTGTTATGGTTTAACCAACCATAGAGACCCATCATCGTTCCCAATTGGTTATGAATGCGACCAGAAAGGGTCGAAAATGGAACTTTGTGTGACCATCAGGTGAGTGTTCGATCTCCCCGTCAACAGGGGCGCTGCGCACCGACAGACATCAGCCGGGATGCGTTTCGAACTGACTGCAATTTATTCAGCCCTGCATCCTCATCAGACAGCTCTGCGGCCCGAATCAAGCTGCGAGACGGAGATTTCGCAGACATCGGGCGCTCAGAAAAATGGTTTCCCGCGAGCCTGACACCGTATAGGAACTCACTCCGGAGGAGCTGACAATTTCAATCATGCCCGAAGATCGCCCTATCGATTCTGAAACCACTGAGACGGGTTCTGATCGGCCAAAAGAGATGACATCTATGCAGTTGTTTCTCTTCGCGGCCGCGAGTAGCGCGGTTGTGGCCAACGCCTATTACGCCCATCCCATTATTGCGACGATCGGCGATCAGTTCGGTATTTCCGATGCCATGATTGGCATGGTGCCTTCCCTCAATCAGATTGCGCTGGCGCTCGGTGTCTTTCTGCTTCTGCCGCTGGGTGACCGGTTCAGCAATCGAACCCTCGTCCTCGTTTTTTCCGCCTGTCAGCTTGTCATGCTGCTGCTCATGGCCATCTCTCAGCAATTTTGGCTGTTTCTTGGCGCCTCGACAGTCATGGGCTTTTTCACCATTGCCCCCTATCTGCTGCCAGCCTACGTCTCCAAGCGAACACCCGCCAAGCAGCTTGGACATGCGACAGCCATTCTGACAGTCGGCGTGCTTGTCGGTGTCCTGCTTGCGCGTGCGGGTGCTGGCGTGATTTCCGAGTATTTCGGCTGGCGCACGGTTTATTTCATTGCCGCTGCCTGCATGGCGACGGTTTCGGCTCTGCTCTACTTCATTATGGAGGGGCGTAGCGCAACGGATTCATCTGGCGAAACCCAAAGCTATACCCGGCTCATTCTTTCCATCTTCCCGATTATCCGCACCTATCCCGAGATCCTCATATCCGGCGTGATCCAGGGGCTCGGGTTCGGCACCTTCCTCGCGATCTGGATGGGGATCGGCCTCCATCTGACCACCCCGGAGATGGGATATGGGACAGACGCTGTGGGCTATCTCGCTCTCCTTACAACACTCAATCTTGCGCTCACGCCGCGCCTCGGCCGTCTTGCTGACCGTATCGGCGCGCGGAAAACACGCTTCATCTTCTCGGTGGTCTATGTAGCCGGGGTGATACTGTTTGCCTTTGTCGGGCATAGTATCTGGCTCCTCATCATCCCCATTTTCATCACCAACTCAGTCGGCCCTGCAGTTGATGTCACAAACCGGATGACCTTTCTCAGCCTGCCCCCCCAGGTCCGCACGCGTCTGATGACGGTTTATATCGTCCTGATGTTTGTGGGCGGCGGCGTGGCGAGCTGGGCAGGAACAGTCGCCTATGATGCCGGGGGATGGCTTGGCACCTCTCTCCTCGCATCGAGCAGCGCATTGCTTCTTCTACTGCTTGCCTTCTTCGCTTACCGCTGGAAGGGCGATTAACAGCGACACCACCAAAAAGGGCGAGCGCCTCAGGCGCCCACCCTCTTTTTGACGATTATTGCGCCCCATCAGGCCGCGAATACACGCCTACCAGCGCAGTTCCACCTTTGGCAGGTCGCCATCGTTATCCGCTGTCGGCACGAAGAACACGTCCCCGCCCTGCTGCATGGTTTGAACGACAATACCATTCGACGCATCTGTCAGGCCGCGAGGCGGAACTGTTTCGATACGGGTGTGCTCATCAGCTTTCCCGCTATCTGCTTCCTCAAGCCAGGCTTCGCCTGAACGGACGAAAAGACTGGCGATCCGGCCTTGCACAGCAGCATCATTGAGGTCCGCCTTGTTCAACTTCACGAGGCTGCGGTCATCCATATTCATCGGCTCGGATTTCACCTCGCCAAGATCAAGGCTCTCTGCGCCCTCGCCTGAATGGTGCACAGCGACAGTCCAGTGATCATTCGGGCAGTATTCGGCGAAATGGTCCGCCGTGCCTTCCGGACCGACGACATGAATGCGGTCGACCTGCGCAGGGATGACATGAACAACAGCCGCCCAGACGTCGCGATAAAAGGCCTCGTCGGTCTTGTCTTCTTCCTGGCCCTGAGACGTGCCCAGCGAGTGAAACTTCGACCGGCCAACACCACCACGTGACGCCGAGTGGAAAAATACATCGCTCTGAATATCGCGCCGCTCCAGCACGTCAGCATATTCTGGCGCATCGAGGCGCTCAGTCAGATCAGACAGCTGATAGCCGTCGGAATACCAGAGCTTTGGCGTATCCCGATTGATCTCAACGATCCAGCCATGATGGAGGGATTTCAGATCTGCGAGAAGCGGGGTCACAAAGGCAGGGCCGGGACCGGTGAGCACCGCCCGCGGACGTGCGCTGAGGTCGGCAGATTTGAACGTATCGTCTTTCTGGAAGGCAGCCTTGCCGAGCCCCAGAAAATCGCTCAGCTCCAGACCTTCGAGCCAGGCTTCAATTTTGTCAGTTTTACCCTCGTGATCCTGCAGCTCAGACAAGAGATTTTTCTTCAGGATCCGCCATTTCTCACCATGCGTCTCAACAGAGGGACGCGGCACATAAAGGCTGACCGTTTCATCAGCGAAGTCGGTGGAAAATGATTTCAGGTCTTCGAAAGCGGTCTGAGACGTCATGTTGTTCTCCTTTGTATTTAGAGAAACAACGACACAGCTTCCCGCTGTGTTCCGCGATCAGTCGCCGCGACGGGACACCTGACTAGGCTGCATCCACGCCGCGATAGATCACGCGCGGAGGACCGCCCTGACGATCAGGCATTTTACGATGGGTGGCAACGAACCGGATCCCTTTATAGGTCACGGCGGACTTATCGGGGGACCGGGATTGCTCCAGCTGTTTTACATCGAATGTTCGATAGATCACGCGCTTCATCTTACCCTCCATTTTTCGGGTGATGCCAACGCCGTCACCCATCCCTTGACAGCATATTGCATAACATGTGTAACTTGGTCAATACCTTTGGTTAATCACTCATAGACAAACTGGTGAGCCAGAAGACCGAAGCCCGACAGGCTCATTTGTAATCTATGGCACGCGCGCTGTGTGACCAGTGTTGTGCATGTCGCGAGAAGAGCGCTATGAAGGACAGTCTTCATCGCGGATGTCGGGTTGGCGCTGAAACGTCGGGAAAGAAACATGGCTGGCAAGAAATCAAATCAACTCTATTCAGAATACTGGAGCCTCTCCTGCGACGCAGCGCTCCTGGCCATGAATGCACAATCGGTTGTGATGATGCGTCTGATGGGCATGACCGGCGCCTGGCCCGTGCATGAGTCTGAAAACCTTCGCATGTGGACAGAAAAGCCACCCGCTTTCGTGAACGCCTATTGGGGCGCGCTGACGGCCTGGGGCAATGGCGCCGCGGGCCACACAGTGCTGGCCGAAGCACTGAAACCGCTCGCCGAAGTGGCCTCCGCCAATGCCCGCCGCCTGAGCCGACGAAAAGGCTAATTCACATCCGCGCTCTCATCCGCAAGCGTGACCGTTCTCAGAACACTGAAAAACCAGTCTCGCCTTGCAGGGTCCGTCAGGCTCAAACCGGGCGCAAATTGCCATAAATTCTTTGTGGTTATAGCTTAATCCTCACCTCATTTGGGCAAGCGTGAGAACCACCATGCAAAAGCGTCTCAGACTTCAGGATATTCGTGGCCTGATCCGGTCCCGCCTCTGGGCACAGATTCTCGTGGCCATGACGCTGGCCGTGACCCTGGGTATGTTGATGACGCCGGGCGGCACCAGCCCCATGGCGTTATCTGAGAACCAGGCTGAAACGCTTGGCGAATGGTTTCGCCTCCCCGGCCAGATCTTTCTGAACATTATCCAGATGGTGGTGATTGCGCTCGTCTCATCCTCCATCATTCTCGGCATCACCTCTTCGAACGACCCGGACTTCCTCAAGCGCGCCGCCTCGCGCATCATTCCCTATTTCGTGGCCACTTCAACGATTGCCGTTCTGATCGGCGCTAGTTTCGCGATCCTCATTCAGCCCGGCCAATTCATTGATACCGGCGCCCTCGATCTTGGCGGCACGCAAATGGTCGAAGCCGCGACAGGCATTCAGCCCATAGAGCAGCCCTCGGCAACCGCCCAGATCGCCGAGCTCATTCCCTCCAATCTCCTCTCTGCGGCTCTGTCACAGAACATGCTGCAGATCGTCATGGCGTCGATTTTTGCCGGTATCGCGCTTGTCACCATGAAGCCTTCTGCCGCCGAACCGCTTTTGAAGCTCTTTCAGTCCATTCAGGAAGTTTCGCTGAAAATTGTCGGCTGGGCCATGCGCCTTGCCCCGCTCGCGGTCTTCGGACTCATCCTCGACTTTGTTCTGCGTGTCGGCATCAGCGCACTCATTGGCCTGTCAGCCTATATTGCCACAGTGATTGGCGGGCTCGCTGTGCTCTTACTCATGTATCTTGTCATCGCGACGGTTCTGGCCGGGCGCAATCCGCTGAAATTTGCCGCCCAGATCGTGGATGCTCAGCTACTGGCCTTCTCCACCTCGTCATCAGCCGCCACAATGCCGCTCTCCTTACGCATTGCTGAAGACCGTCTTCGCGTAAGCCCGCCCGTGGCGCGCTTCGTCATCCCATTGGGCGCGACAGTGAATATGGACGGCACAGCGCTCTATCAGGTCATCGCCGCGCTCTTCATCGCCCAGCTCTACGGCGTCGTGCTCGAGCCGGCTCAGATCGCCGTTTTGATTTTCACAGTGGTTGGCGCATCTATAGGCAGCCCGTCCACACCCGGTGTCGGCATCATTATTCTGGCCACCATTCTTCAGGGCATAGGCATTCCTGCCGAAGGCGTCGCCATTCTGCTGGGTGTCGACCGGATCCTCGATATGTGCCGGACATCGGTCAACGTCACAGGCGATCTCACCGCCTGCGTCGTCATGGATAAATGGCTGGATGTCCACGTCGCCAGCCCGGAATAACTCCTAGCCCCGGCTGGGCCCATCACAGCCCTCGGATTCAGGCAATTATGACAACAGCGCATACCTGCGAAAAGTGTCTCTCTGAATTGATGCACAATCTCTCAACACCGCAGGTTCCAGCGTAGGCGGGTATCCATTCCTCAAGATAAAAAAGTGTGCAACTTTCATTCGTATGCCCGTGATTTTGTGACTTTTGGCCAGGCGCTCTTCAAGTTGATAGATACAGGTCGGCATAGCTCTTACCGCCTTACCCGACCGGAAGCATCGTTTGCTATGTTAGCCTAAGGAGATAGTTACGCGCTACGATGAAATTGTCGCTCAACACTGTCGACACATCGGTGTTCCGTATGAGAAAAGCTTCTGAAACGTCAAACTGGCTGGCGTTGACAGACTCAACCTCAACCTTTAGGCGGTCGCGCTTTTCGATTGGACACAAAATAACTAGCGCCCTCCAGTACGCGAGATGCTCAGCATAAAACTCTTCTGACAGGCTCGCGCCGGGCGGCGGACGGTTTTCAGCATCTCTGAGAAGCTTTTTAAAAGAGTGTGCGTTTGAAACTCTCTGATTTTCAGTGTCAAAGACATGCATTAACTCTTTAGTCATAACGAAATTGAAGTCGTTGTGCTCATCTTTCAACGTCTCGCAGAAACGGATCTCAGCATTAAAACAAGGAACGTCGTGCGCACTCTCGCGCATATCGTTCTCGGGTTGATCCTTGAGAACGTAGTGTGCTGTTTTACAGCCTGATTTCCCCATATCGTAAGGGTAAAGCTTCACCACGTTTATTCCACGGTGATAGGCGTGCACCTTTAGGCGCAAATCTGAAAACCGAATTGGGGTCTCGGTAAATTGACTTCTGATTAGTGTGTGGAATTCATCAAAATTCATAGCTACCAGACCTAGAAAAAAGGGTCTGGTAGCTAAAATCGCTTAAGACGTCAAATATTCTTCAACGTCATCAATAGGTTTCGAATTTCCACTTCGAATTGCCGCCTCAGCTCGCATAACTTGTTCGGCAAGCTGAGCTGCAGTGATATTAGAACTACCAACATCAAAGAATTTGATGTCTCTGACCTGCTGCCCATTTTCGGGGAACAGCAAATTGGCAGCCAATTGAATGGTATCTGTCATATTCCCTCCTTGGAATTAGCTGGTTACCTTTATGCAAACCACTCGATCGCATAATGCATATATAGCACAAAAGTTACCGGATTGTACTGTCATGGTGCAAAATTGCGCAGTCCCAACGCTGTTAATTTACGCAAGAAGCATATCAATTGCATTTCTGCAACCGCAATTTTCGTCACTTTGTTTTTAACAGGCACAAATAAAGTCGACGGCAGGTCAAGGTTATATCACCAAAATTGTCACGTCGGATTATACAGAAAACAGAGAGCGGCCAGTCCAAATCGCCCCTAATCCCCATCCATCCGGAGTGCTGCAACGAAGGCTTCCTGAGGGATTTCGACCTTGCCGAACTGGCGCATGCGTTGCTTACCGGCCTTCTGCTTCTCAAGAAGCTTCTTCTTCCGGGTCGCGTCACCGCCATAACATTTCGCCGTCACATCCTTGCGCAGCGCAGAGATGGTTTCACGGGCAATCACCTTGCCGCCAATCGCCGCCTGGACCGGGATTTT
>CETS01059327.1_pt1 | contig 15999 bp, 10 predicted proteins | sample 356391 | NCBI WGS metagenome assembly CETS01 (sample SAMEA2622673, study PRJEB7988) | marine metagenome | isolation source: saline water (ENVO:00002010), including
CCTTATTGTCATATAATTACAACTACTACCCACAAAACATTAAGAGGCCCCAGAGGCGGACTAATTATGATGGGAAAAGATTTTGATAATCCTTTTGGCGTTAAACTAAAAAATGGATCATTAAAGAAGATGTCATCAATTCTAGATTCAGCAATATTTCCAGGAAATCAAGGCGGACCTCTTGAACATGTAATTGCAGCAAAAGCGATAGCTTTTGGAGAGGCTTTTACAGATGAATATATGTATTACATACTTCAAGTGAAAAAGAATGCCGCAACCATGGCTAAAGCTTTTATTGATAGAGGGTATGATATTATTTCTGGTGGAACAGACAATCATATGATGCTTATAGATTTAAGAAATAAAAATATAACTGGGAAGGAAGCTGAATCAACTTTAGGAAAAGCTGAAATTACTGTTAATAAGAATATGGTCCCATTTGATGATAAATCACCTTTTATTACCTCAGGAATTAGAGTTGGTACTGCAGCAGTGACTACAAGAGGCTTAGTTGAAGAAGATATGATAAACATTGTAGACTATATTGATAGAGCAATTCTAAATAAAGATGATGAAGAGACTCTTAATCAAATTGCAAGTTCTGTTAAAGAGATGATGAAAGATAGACCGCTATTTAACTCTTAATCATCCTGAATCACATGCTGATATGCGCCTAAATCAGGATTAATAGTCCTATTTACATTTAATAAATCAAAAGGGATCATATTTGAAAAGACATGATCACCTTGATTTTTTGCTGCTGAATTTTCACCAATAATCATGTTATTTTCATATGGACTTAAAAATTTTGGATCTTGATTTAATATTAAATTCTCAAAATGTTCTTGATTTTCAAAATCATATATACTTGTGTTAAAACTATCATTTATATCTGTAAATTTTAGCAAGCAATTACTAAACTTATAATCTAAGTTTGAATTATCTAGTTGTTCTATAAGTAATTCAATATTTTGGCTACCATAGATTATACAATTATTAAAATTGGCTTCTAAAACCTCATTATTAAGTATATTGTCTTCTGAATCAATTAAATAATTATTGAGTAAAAGAGTTGGAAATTGTCTAAATCCAGAGTTCCAATAGTTAGCAATTGTACAGTGTGTAAAATTATATTTCCCTCCATAAGTTGCAGCAAAAGAAGACTGGCCTGAATTATTTATAACCAGATTTTCTGCTTTAATGGAAGACCCCTTAGCCAGTATGCCAAAATTGCTTGAATTATAAATTTTACTATTTCTTATTAGTAGTTTTTCTTGAGTATTTTCAAAATCTCCACTTATATATAATCCAATAGAGCTATTTTTGATTGTTGTATAGTTAATTTCATTATTTATACTACCGTCAAATAACCAAATTGTTCCCCATTGTCCTGGAATATTTTCAAAAATTGGTTCTAATCTGTCTGCTTCGAAAATAACTTCATTTTCTAAAAGTTCTTGATCTAAACTAAACTCACCATTTGTTTTTATTGACGCTCCATTTGTTACAATCAATCCGGAATTTGCATGAAAATGTATTCTAGATCCAGAGTTTATTGTTAGTGTTTCGTTTTCAGGAACAGCAGCATATCCATAGATTACATATGGTTTGTCTGAAGTAAAGTTCAATTCAGATTGATAAAGAAATCTTCCTTGTATATTAGTTTCGTCATCAATCCCATCTCCATCTATATCAAAACTTAACGTTTCAATGATATATTGATTAGTTTGATTGTCAAGATATCTTTGAGGATATATAAAAGTCGCATCTTTGATCAAAGTGACTAGCTCAACTTTTTGAAGGTTTTCACCATTATTAAATTGAATATAATCAGTATAAAGGAATTGTGTGCTTTGATCTGATAAATCTTCTATATCAACAGTTGTTTCTATAAAAATGTATAAACTATCATTAGCTAGAAGTTCAATATTCTCAAAATATTTCCCTGCATTAGATCCTGAACCATAAATGCCATCAACATTAAGTCTATAATAAGAGTTTTCGCCATTTCCTAAGTTTATGTTTGGGATTGTAATATTTTTATTGGAGTTATTATAAACTTTTAAGTTGTATGTGCTTGAGCCTATATTTGTAAAAATTGTATCTAGATATACAGTGTCTTTTGAGAAAGATAGATTTCCAGAGCTTAATTCAAAGTTAAAGTCATTTTTGCAGCTACTCCAAAATATAATAATTATTAGAGATGTAGATATTATTAGTAATCTTCTCATTATTTGATTAATTCTAATTTTATCATCTAATAACGTTTGATTTTAGTATTTTATTGAATTATGTTTTAGGTATAATTTTTATTTCAAAAAGTTTATCCCACATCTTACCAGTTACAAAGATGCTATTAGAAGCTTTATTATATGCAATACCATTTAGTACATCTAAATCTTTATGATTAGTTACTTTCTCTTTTAATGATGATAAATCAATAACACCCTCAACTACACCATTTTTTGGATTTATAATAGCAATACCATTTGCCATATATATATTTCCATATATTCTGTCGTTAATCCATTCAAGCTCATTTATATTAGCAAGTTTTCTTTTGTTTGTGTGTGGCTGTATATAGTCCAGTTCTTTCATTGACTTAGGATCTAATAGCCATATTTTATCTGTTCCATCGCTTTTATAAATATTTTTTCCATCGTTACATAAACCCCATCCTTCTTTGCTCTTATCATAAGAAAAAGAATCTATAATGTTAAGAGTATTAACATCATAAATAAAGCCAACTTTTTCTCTCCATGATAAAAGATATATTAAATCATCTAAAATTGTTATTCCCTCAGCAAAATACTTCTTATTAATATTTTTTTTATTTAATATCTCCCCTGATTTATAATCAACTTTTCGAAGCTGTGATTTTCCATATCTCCCAATACTTTCATATAAAAACCCATTATAAAATTCAAGACCTTGCGTATAAGCATTTATATCATGAGGGTATACATTAATAATTTCATATGAGTAAACCGTTGGAGTTAAGTTATTTTTGGGTAAGGTTTTAGATTTATTATCATTACAATTAATCAATAATAAAGATATAATAAGAGTCAAGGTTATATTATAAATGCTGTTTTTTATCATACAAAAGTTTAATTGGGTAAATTTAAGTTATATATTTTTAAATTGCTCAAAAAAATTATTGACTAATAGCAAAAATTGTATCTTTGCTTCGGCAAGTCCTACACAACTAGCTCCTAATTAATCCTCCAGAACGGGAACGTAGCAAAGGTATTTAGTTGTAGCAGTGTGATGTAGGTAGCTTGCCATTTTTTTTTTACAATTATGTATAAAATAATTTTAATAACTGGGGGGTCATCTGGAATAGGAAAAGCCATAGGCGAATACCTTACTGATAAAGGCTATACTGTTTATGGTACTAGCAGGGATATATCCAAACACCCTGAATCTAAGTTTAGGTTATTAACTTTAGATGTAACTAATAATGATCAGATTAATTCATGTATTAATCAAATTATTAATAGAGAAGGTAGGATAGATGTCCTAATTAATAATGCTGGGGTTGGTATTACAGGTCCATTAGAAGAAATTCCAGAAGAGGAAATACATAAGCACTTTAAAACAAATTTATATGCCCCCATTAATATGATAAAAGCAGTACTGCCATTTATGCGGAAAGAAAGAAATGGTTTAATTATAAATATTACCTCAATTGCTGGCTATGTAGGAACTCCTTATAGATCAATTTATAGTGCAGGAAAAGCAGCATTAGATTTAATCTCCGAAACCTTAAATATGGAAACAAAAGAATTTAAAATCAATGTTGTTAGTATTGCTCCCGGAGACTATTTAACTAATATTCCTAAAGGAAGATTTCATTCTCCTGTAAAAGAAGAATCCCCATACAAAAACTCCTATAAAAAAGGACTAGAAATTATGGATAAGCATATTGATTCAGGAGCAGATCCCAAAATCATAGGTAGATTAGTTTATAAAATTCTTAATTCAAAAAACCCAAAAAAGAAATATTTATCAGGATCATTTATTGAGACATTAGCTCCATTTTTAAAATTTATTCTTCCACAGAGGTTATTTGAATATATTGTTATGAATAATTATTAGAAAAATATATATTACTTCATTAATTTATATCTGTTAATTATTGTAAATTTGAAGCTCAACTTAAATAATTTTAATGAAATTTTTTATTGATACAGCTAATTTAGACCAAATTAAAGAGGCTCAAGATCTTGGAATACTTGATGGTGTAACCACTAATCCATCACTTATGGCTAAAGAAGGAATAACTGGTAAACAAAATATTTTAGATCATTATAAGAAAATATGCAATATTGTTGATGGAGATGTCTCGGCTGAGGTAATTGCAACTGATTATAAAGGGATGGTTAATGAAGGTAAGGAGTTGTCGTCACTTCATAAGCAAATTGTTGTAAAAGTTCCAATGATAAAAGAAGGAATAAAAGCAACAAGATATTTTAGCAATAATGGTATAAGGACTAATGTTACTTTAGTTTTTTCTGCAGGCCAAGCTCTTTTAGCAGCTAAGGCGGGAGCTAACTATGTTTCTCCATTTATTGGAAGACTAGATGATATTTCAACAGATGGTCTAGGTTTAATTTCTGAAATTAGATTGATATATGATAATTATGGATTCACTACGGAGATTCTTGCAGCATCTATTAGACATACAATGCATATTATTGATTGTTCAAAGATTGGAGCAGATGTTATTACAGCTCCTCTTAAATCCATCCTTGGACTTTTAAAGCACCCACTTACAGACATAGGCTTAGAAAATTTTTTAAAAGACTATAAAAAAGGCAATTAATTTATCTATTTTTGCAAGCCTAAAAATAGTTGTCTATGCTATCTGTTTCAAATTTATCCATACAATTTGGTAAAAGAGTCCTTTTTGATGATGTTAATACTACATTTAACAATGGTAATTGTTATGGTATTATAGGGGCAAATGGTTCTGGTAAATCAACTTTTTTAAAATTATTAGCTGGAAAAACAGAACCTACTTCTGGAAGTATATTTCTTGAGCCAGGCAAGAGAATGTCTATATTAGAGCAGGATCATACGATTTTTGATGAAAGAACAGTGCTAGAAACTGTAATTATGGGCAACAAAAATTTATTTGACTTAAAATCTGAAATAGATAAACTTTATGAGGATTATTCTGATAAAAATACTGACAGGATAGGTGTATTACAGGAAAAATACGAAGAAATGGACGGATGGAACTCTGAAAGTAATGCTGCATCACTTCTTTCGAATTTAGGAATAATAGAAGAAATGCATTATAAATTGATGAAAGATGTTGATCCAAAACTTAAGGTAAGAATATTATTAGCTAAATCTTTATTTGGCGATCCTGATGTATTAATAATGGATGAACCAACTAATGATTTAGATTACCATACAATTAGCTGGTTAGAAAATTACTTAGCAAATTTTGACAATTGTATAATTGTAGTTTCTCATGACAGACATTTTTTAGATTCAGTATGTACTCATATATCGGATATAGATTTTGGGAAAATCAATAACTATTCTGGTAATTATACCTTTTGGTATGAATCTTCACAGCTAGCATTAAGGCAGCGTATGCAACAGAATAAAAAAGCTGAAGAAAAGAAAAAGGAATTAGAGCAATTTATTGCAAGATTTAGTGCTAATGTTGCAAAAAGCAAACAGGCAACTAGTAGAAAAAAGATGATTGAGAAACTTAATATAGAAGAAATTAAACCATCAAGCAGAAGATATCCTGCAATCATTTTTGAAAGAGAAAGACAGGCTGGCGATCAAATTCTTAATATTGAAAACTTATCTAAATCAATTCAGGGGGAGGCTTTATTTAGTGGTATAAATTTAAATCTTACAAAAGGGGATAAGGTGCTTTTTTATTCAAAGGATTCAAGGGCAACAACATTTTTTTATGAAATATTAAATGGCAATATTAATTCAGATTCTGGAAAATTTGATTGGGGAATAACGACATCTCAGTCTTATCTGCCTTTAGAAAATAGTGGTTTTTTTGATGACAATATAAATCTAGTAGATTGGCTTAGAAAATGGGCTAAAACTGAAGAAGAAAAAGAAGAAGTTTATTTAAGAGGTTTTCTTGGTAAGATGATTTTTTCAGGAGAAGAAGCATTAAAGAAATGCAATGTTTTATCTGGAGGAGAAAAAGTAAGATGTATGATTTCCAGAATGATGATGAAAAAAGCTAATGTATTAATGTTAGATGAACCTACAAATCATTTAGACTTAGAGAGTATAACAACATTTAATAATTCTATAAAAAAATATAAAGGAACTGTTTTATTAACAACTCATGATCATCAATTTGCTCAAACTTTAGCAAATAGGATAGTAGAGTTAACTCCAAAGGGGGTAATTGACAGATATATGAGTTTTGATGAATATATGCAGGATGAAAAAATAAAAAATCTAAGAGATAAGATGTACAATTAACAAACATTTATCTTAATTCAGCACCAAACTTCTTAATAAGATTATCAGTTATTTTTTTTATTAAATTATCTATTTCACTATCAGAAAGGGTTTTAGAATTGTCAGAAATATTAAAATTAAGTCCATAGCTCTTCTTGCTTTTAGGTATATTTTTTCCAACATATACATCAAATAAACTTATATTTTGTATAAGATTTTTATTTGCCTTATAAGCTTCGTTATATATTGATTTAAAGGTTATGTTCTTATCGATCAAAATGGACAAATCTCTTGATACTTCAGGGTATTTTGGAATCTCTTTAGATAATACAGGTTTTTTATCTATGGATTTTACAATATTATTCCAGTTAAACTCAGCATAATAAACTTCCTGTTCAATACCAAAAAGTGCTAAACTATTATTTGTGACAATTCCATAGTTTACTAAGGGGATGTCATTTAACGTTAATGACTCTCCTTCTTTTAAGTTTTTATCTTTCGTTGGTCTTGAATTAACGTTCTTTAAATTTAAACCATCAATTATTGAAAACACTATGCCTTTAATAAAATAAAAGTCACTTTTTTCTAAATTGTTATTCCAATTTTTAGATATTTTGTCTCCAGTTATAAAAAGGGATAGTCTTTCTTCTTCAATGTATTTATTTTCTTTTTTGATATAATCTTTACCAAACTCAAACATTTTTAGATTAGTTTGTTTTCTATTAATGTTATAAGATAAAGCTTCAATTCCAGAAAACATTAGAGAATTTCTTAGCATTGAAAGGTCAGAGCTAGATGAATTAATAACATTTATATTTAAAGGCTCCTTAATATTCTTGTTCTTTTTGTTATATTTTGCTGAAGTAAGTGAATTAGTTATTATTTCAAAAAATCCTAGTGAAACTAAATGATTAGAAATTTTATTCTCAAAATCATTTTTTGATAATTGATCATAAGGTATCAGGGATCTATTTATTTTTTTAGAAGATTCAATATTATTGTATCCATATATTCTTAATATTTCTTCTACAACATCTGCTTCTCTAGTCACATCACTTCTATAGGCAGGGATTGAGACACCAAGATTTGATTCAGTAATGCTTTCTATTTTTATATCTAAAGATGTGATTATTCTTTTAATGATTTCACGGTCAATTTTTTTTCCAATAAGGTTTTCTATGTTATCAAAACGAATAAGAAGCCTTTTATCATTAATCTTTTTTGGAGATACATCTATAATATCACTAGATATCATAGAGCCTTTACAAACCTCTTTAATTAATATACACGCTCTTTTTAATGCTAGTTTAGTTATGTTTGGATCAATACCTCTTTCAAATCTGTATGATGCATCAGTATTAAGATCATGATGTTTTGAAGATTTTCTAATTGTTATGGGGTCAAAATAAGCGCTTTCTAAGAAAATGGAAGTAGTCTTATCAGTAACTCCTGAATTTAAGCCACCATAAATTCCTGCTAAGCATAAGGGTTTATTCCCGCTGCAAATCATTAAGTCATTTTCAGTTAATTTTCTTTCAACTCCATCTAGAGTCATGAATTTAGTGCCATTTTTAAGGGTTTTGACTGTTATTTTGTTGTCAGTTATATTATTATAATCAAAAGCATGAAGAGGTTGTCCAATGTCATGTAAAATATAATTAGTTATATCAACAATATTATTAATTGGGGAAACATCAATAGACTTTAATCTATTTATAAGCCATTGCGGTGACTGCTTTACTACTATATCCTCAATCACTACCCCACAATATCTAGGTGCTAATATGCTATTGTCAACTTGAATTTTAATATTTGTTGTTTTTTTGTCAACAATAAAATCAGTTGCAGACGGTTTTATTAGTTCTAGTTTTTTCCCTCTTTGTAGTAATCCAGCCCTAAGATCTCTAGCTGTTCCATAATGACTTATAGCATCAGACCTATTAGGTGTTAAACCGATTTCAAGTATTGAATCATTTTCTATTTTAAAAATTTCATCAAGCGGTGTTCCAGCTTTATATTTATCGTCTAGCAGCATTATTCCTTCATGTGATTCTCCTAAATTTAACTCATCCTCAGCACAGATCATCCCATTACTAACTTCTCCTCTGATCTTATTCTTTTTTATAGTCCAGAAATCTTCATTTGTATATATTTTAGTCCCTACAGTTGCAACAGCAACAGTTTGATTAGAATCAACATTTTCGGCGCCACAAACAACTTGAACATCTTCTTTTTGACCTATATCAACAGTTGCTATCTTTAGTCTATCAGCATTAGGGTGTTTTTTGCACGTTTTAACTTTTCCGATAACAACTCCTTTTAAACCACCTTTAATTGACTCAAAATTAGAGATGCCTTCAACTTCTAGCCCTAATTCCGTTAGTATATCTGCAGTTTCTTCAACAGAATCCTTTAGTTTTAAAAATTCTTTGAGCCAATTATATGAGATGTTCATTTTAAATAGTTAGGTTTAACAAATATAATAATAGTTACCTTCTAATGAAATCTAAAAAGTTTTTTTAAATCTCATTTTTTATAGATATTTAATCTAAGACAATCTATTTTATGAATAAATTCAATTATTTGATAATAGTAATTTTATTTTCTTTTTCAGCTTGCAGTGAGGATGATAAAGTTTCTTCAGGGGCCTATATAGGTAATTTATATACATCAGATAGTCAAGAAATACCTTTCAATTTGTATGTGCTAAATGATGGTTCTGTTGAAATTTATAATCATAAAGAAATAGTTGACATGAAAAAAATTGTTTACACAAAGGATTCATTTCTAATTAAATCCCCAGTTTTTGAAGGATATATTAAGGCAAAGAAATCATCAGTCGGCATGGAAGGGTATTTTTTCAATAATAGTTTGGATAGGAAAATAAAATTCAAAGCTTATCCTGGACATGAAAGATTTAAATTAAAAAATAGTTCAATAAATTATAATTTTTCAGGAAAATGGAAAGTAGTTTTTAATCCTGGTGAACTAGGCGAGTATAATGCTATAGGGATGTTTGATCAAGAAGGTTATAAGATCTCAGGAACTTTTAGAACAACTACAGGAGATTATGGATTTATGGAGGGTATTTCAGAAGAAAATTCAATAAAGTTATCTACATTTAATGGAGCTCATTCATATTTATTTAAAGGACAACTAGAGGAGAATACTATAAGTGGATTTTTTTATAGAGGTAATTATAATAAAATTCCATTTATAGCAAACCGTAATCAAAATTTTAGGTTACCAAGCCCAAACAGCCTAACAGTAATAAACAATCATTATAATAAGTTTGACTTCTCGTTTGAGGATAATAAGGGGAGGGTAGTGGCTGATACTGATCAAAGATTTAATAATAAGGTTTTGGTGGTACAGATTATGGGCACTTGGTGTCCAAATTGTTTAGATGAAACTACTTTTATTTCAGAATTTATTAATGAAAACAATTACAAAGATTTAGAGTTTGTTTCATTAGCATTTGAATATGCTAAAACAAAGGAAAAAGCTATTTATAATATCAACAAATTAAAAGACAGGTTTAATATTAAATACCCCATTTTATTAGCACAGTTTGGAACCAGCAATAAGGTTGAGGCACAAAAGAAAATACCTGCGTTAAAACAGGTTATTTCTTATCCAACTTTGATATTTATAGATAAAAAGAAAAATATTAGAAGTATACATACAGGTTTTAATGGTCCTGCTACTGGAGAAAAGTATGAGAATTTTAAGAAAGAATTTGAAGAATTGGCAATAAAATTACTAAATGAGAATTAGCTAATATAATTCCATATGTTATTATTCTTATTCAGGTGTTTATAAGTATTTAGGATTGTTGTATTTTCTTTTTTTGTGAGATTTTGATCAGTTGCTAATATTTTCTTAACATAATCCCTTATTGTACTAATCATATTTTTATCACTTACTAGGTTTGCTATTTTAAGAGGAATTATTCCACTTTGTTGAGTCCCCATCAGATTTCCTGGCCCCCTTATTTCAAGGTCTTTCTCTGCTATCTCAAATCCATCATTAGATTTCACCATAGTATTTATACGAATTTTACTATCATTAGTAGTTTTGTTCCCAGACATTAATATGCAATAACTTTTATGAGTGCCTCTTCCAACCCTTCCTCTTAATTGATGTAATTGTGATAATCCAAATCTTTCTGCACTTTCAATTATCATTACAGATGCATTAGGGATATCAACACCAACCTCAATTACTGTTGTAGAGACGAGAATATTAGTAGTTCCAGATATAAATCTCTCCATTTCATAGTCTTTGTCTTCTGGCTTCATTTTACCATGAACCATTGAAATTTGATATTCAGGGAGAGGAAAATCTCTTGACAGACTATCATAACCATCTAAAAGATCTTTATAGTCCATCTTTTCACTTTCTTTAATAAGAGGATATACGATATAAGCTTGCCTCCCTTTTGATATTTCTTCTCTTAAAAAATGAATTACTTTTAGACGACTATTTTCCTTCCGATGTACTGTAATTATATTTTTCCTTCCAGGCGGAAGTTCATCAATCACCGAAATATCTAAATCTCCATATACTGACATTGCTAATGTTCTTGGAATTGGAGTCGCTGTCATAATTAAGATATGAGGAGGTAGAGTGTTTTTTTTCCACAATTTACTTCTTTGGGCTACTCCAAATTTATGTTGCTCATCAATTATTGCTATGCCAAGATTTTTAAATTTAACTTTGTCTTGAATTAAGGCATGTGTTCCAATAAGTATTTGTAATTCACCATTCTCAAGCTCATCATATATCTTTCTTTTTTCTAAAGCTTTGGTTGACCCTGTAAGTATTTGTATACTGATATTCAACAACTTACATATTTTTTTAAAATTATTATAATGCTGTACTGACAAAATTTCAGTTGGCGCCATTATGCATGCTTGGAAATTATTATCTATTGCTATTAATGTTGTCATAAATGCAATTATAGTTTTTCCTGAACCAACATCACCTTGAAGTAATCTATTCATCTGAGCATTGCTTCCTAAATCTCTCCGGATTTCTTTTAAAACTCTCTTTTGAGCATTTGTTAAACTGAAATTTAAATGGTTATTATAAAATGAATTAAAAGTATTACCAACTTTTTTAAATCTGAAGCCTTTAATTTTTTCTTTTCTTGAAATATTTTTTTTAATCAATTGTAATTGAAGATAAAATAGTTCTTCAAACTTCAATCTTTTAATAGCTTTTGATAGAAATTGATTAGATTTTGGTAGATGAATATTTATTATAGCACTGTTTTTGTCTAGAAGTTTATATTCTTTGATAATATATTTTGGCAGGCTTTCTACAAATTTCGATTTTGTTTTAAGTAATAATTCTTTAACAATATCTCTAATTACTTTATTTGTGATACCTCTTTTAATTAAGTTTTCAGTAGATGGGTATACTGGATCTAAAGAAGATCTGTATTTTAAATTCTCCTTTTTGTATAATTCTAATTCAGGATGCGGTATATTGTATATACCGTTGAACATGTTTGGTTTCCCATAAATAATATAATTTTTGTTTAATATTAGACTTTCTTTAATCCATTTATGAGATTTAAACCAAACTAATTCTATAAAACCTGTATCATCTTTCAGCTTTGCTATTAGTCTTCTTTTTCTTGGAGATCCACTTTCATATAAATCAACTATTTTACCAATAAGCTGGATTTCAGATTTTGTATTATTGATTTCATCAATTTTATGGTACTTAGTTTTGTCTACATATCTATATGGAAAGAAGCTTAAGAGATCTTGGTAAGTAAAAATTTTAAGTTCTTTTTTAAATAGTTTTGATCTATTTGGGCCAACTCCTTTAAGATAATCAATAGGTGTATGTAAGAATGGATTATTCATTTTCTTAAAATTAATATTTTTTAAATTCTTATAACTTTAATTTGTATTAATTATAGAGCAAATTTGTTTATAAAATTTCATTTTTCTGATATCGATTAATAAATACATTAATTAATTTCACTACAAATCATATTTTAAATTGAATAATTATTTAAATAATCTTAATGAATCTCAGCTAAAAGCAACATTGCATACAGATGGACCTATGATTGTTATAGCAGGAGCAGGGTCTGGAAAAACTAGAGTGCTAACTTATAAGATTGCACATTTAATGACCAAAGGTGTAGATCCTTTTAATATTCTCGCTTTAACTTTTACAAATAAAGCAGCTAGAGAAATGAAAGAAAGAATTGCTGGGATTGTTGGAGAAGAAGCAAAGAACTTATGGATGGGTACATTTCATTCAGTTTTTGCTAAAATATTAAGAATTGAAGCCGAAAAAATAGGCTATAGATCGAATTTTACAATTTATGACACTGAAGATTCTCAAAAATTAGTTTCATCTGTAATAAAGGAGTTAAACTTAGATAAAGAGATATATAAATATAAAAGCATATATTCTAGGATATCTTCCCTTAAAAACAGCCTTATTACGCCTAAAATATATAGACAGAGTGATGAATTAATTGAATCAGACAAATTAGCTAAACGTACAAGTTTTATTAATGTATATGTAGAATATATAAACAGATGTTTTAAAGCAGGAGCAATGGATTTTGACGATCTATTATTAAAGACTAATGAGCTGTTATCTAAATCTCCCGATGTTCTTGCGAAATATCAAAATTTATTTAGATATATTCTAGTAGATGAATATCAAGACACTAATCACTCACAATATCTTATTGTTAAAGCACTATCTGATAAATTTCAAAATATATGTGTTGTTGGTGATGATGCTCAAAGTATATACAGTTTTAGAGGAGCTAATATTAGGAATATGCTAAATTTCCAAAGAGACTATCATGATGTAAATGTATTTAGATTGGAGCAGAATTATAGATCTACAAAAAACATAGTTAATGCAGCTAATAGTATAATTGAAAAAAATGAAAACAAACTTGATAAAGTTGTTTGGACTGAAAATGAAACAGGATCAAAAATTAATATAACAAGATTACTAACTGATGGTGAAGAGGGAAGATTTGTAGCTAGCTCAATCTTTGAGAGTAAAATGAGAAATCAATATAAAAACAAAGATTTCGTCATATTATATAGAACAAATGCACAATCTAGAGCATTTGAAGATTCACTAAGGAAAAAAAACATACCATATAGAGTATATGGTGGATTATCTTTCTATCAAAGGAAAGAAATTAAAGATATTTTAGCCTATTTGAGATTAATAGTAAATAACGCAGATGAGGAAGCTTTTAAAAGAATAATAAACTTTCCTTTAAGAGGTATAGGACAAACATCAATTGATAAGTTAATTATAGAATCAAAACAAAGAAAAATCCCAATTTATGATGTTGCTAGAAATATTAATGAATCTAATCTCTCTATTGGCTTAAAAATCAGGAATAAGATTAGTGATTTTGTGCTTTCAATTGAAAAAGCCAAATTGATGCTAAAGGAATCAAATGCGTTTGAAATAACAGAAGAAGTAATAAAATCCTCCGGAATATATAAACTATACAAAGAGGAAGAATCCTTAGAAAGTATAAATAGAATACAAAATATTGAAGAATTGTTAAATGGCGTACAAGACTTTGTTGATACACAACTTTATAATTCTGAATCAAAAGGAACTATAGAAGAATTTTTACAAGATGTTGCATTAGTGACAGATTTAGATCAAGATCCTGAAAACCAAGATAAAGTTTCATTGATGACCATACACTTAGCAAAAGGGCTTGAATTCCCCTGTGTATATATTGTAGGACTGGAAGAGAATCTATTTCCTAGTGCTATGAATATTAATTCACGGGATGAGCTTGAAGAGGAGAGGAGACTGTTTTATGTAGCTTTAACTAGAGCTCAGAAAGAAATAAATATAAGTTATGTTATATCAAGATATAGATGGGGTAAATTAATTGACTGTGAACCTAGCAGGTTTATTGATGAAATTGATGAAAAATATATTAGTATTTTAACTCCAATAACCAATAAAAAGGAAAATCTATCCTTTAATAATATAAATAGAAGTTTTAATAGAAATAAGATTAGGTATAATAAGCCTAAACCAAGAATTCCTAGCAATTATGTTAAGGTTAATAAAGCAAGTTCTAAAACTAATTTATTTGATGATAATTTGGTTATTGGAAATATTGTAAGTCATGTGAGGTTTGGGAAAGGAGAAGTGTTGAAGTTAGAAGGAAAGGGGAATGATATTAGAGCTGAGATTAATTTTGAAAATGGAGGGGTTAAAAAACTGCTATTAAGGTTTGCAAAACTTAGAATTATCTCATAAAAAAACCCAATCTTTTAGGATTGGGCTCTTTAATTGTTTATAATCTATTAATTTCCTGAAGTTAAATTTTTCATCTCTTTTTCAATCATATCATAGAATTGATCGATTTTTGGCATAATTACAATTCTAGTTCTTCTATTAATTGCTCTATTCTCTGCAGTATCGTTTTCAACAAGAGGATCAAAGTAGCTTCTTCCAGCTGCAATTAGTCTACCAGGATTAACATCTAGTTCTTGTAGAACTCTTACTATAGATGTTGCTCTTTTAACACTTAAATCCCAATTATCTAATAAAACATCATTTTCATATGACCTACTATCAGTATGACCTTCAACCATACATTCAAAGTCAGGTTTGCCATTTACAACTACTGCTACTTTGCCCAAAATCTCTTTAGCTCTATCAGATACTACATAGCTTCCAGTTTTAAATAAAAGTTTATCTGATAGTGAAATAAAGACAACTCCTTTCTCAACATTAACTTCTATATCAGGATCGTTTATTCCTATTTCTTTCTTAAGACTAGTTACAATTGCTAGTGTTACACTGTCTTTTCTAGTGAGAGCATCTTGCAATCTTGTAATTTTAAGATCCTTCTCTTTCATGCTTTCTAGAGATTTTTCAAGATTGTCTGCACTTTTTGATGTAAGTTCAAGATAATCTTTAGATTGAACAAATAATTGCTCATTTGTTCTTCTTAAATAATCTGCTCTTTCTTTATAAGAAATAGCTAGTGTCTCTGCTGAGTTTTTTTCTTCAAGACATGCATTTAGCTTAATAGTAGCTGTATTCAACAAATCTTGAGTTTTTTTGTGTCTGTTCTCTAAAGAAGTGTACTCTTTTTTAGAAACGCAAGAAGACATTATAAACAATGCTCCTAAACATAATAAAAGTGTTTTTTTCATTTGTAAAATTTTAATTTTAATAATCCTGATATAAAAGTAAAAAAAAGATAAACTTTAATTATACTTTTTTCAATCTTTTTAACCCTAAGAAATAAAAAATAATAGAATATATATTATAATGAACAATTTCTCTATTTAGATTTTTTCTTAGAATCGTTAATTGTTGTAATTTTCTATAAAACGAGATATAGGCTCTATATATTGCTAAAGTATGTTTAATTCCCTTGGTTAATAGAAAGAAAATAGATATTAATAAATCAATAAAAAATTTAAATAATAGCAATAAAAATAGATTCTCTTTGCAATTTTTTGTTAGTGTGTATAACTGATTCCTAAAATTGTA
>CETS01145537.1_pt1 | contig 15928 bp, 14 predicted proteins | sample 356391 | NCBI WGS metagenome assembly CETS01 (sample SAMEA2622673, study PRJEB7988) | marine metagenome | isolation source: saline water (ENVO:00002010), including
ATTTGCGGCGAAAAATGTTCACTCGCAAATATCATGATCAGAAGTTCAGGCAGGAAGGCCAGCAGGTCTGCAACGGCGTAAAAGCTGCCCGCATACCGCAAATGCCCCTTCCATCCTGCATATTTCGGATTCTCACCTGCCGCCCAGAATCTGAAACCATACTCAACCGCAAAAATCAGAATGATGACCGTATTCAGCGCCCGAATACTGTCTCGGAACTCGCGATCCAGACTCGCCTCTGTTTCCAGAGCCATCAGCACAAGGCTGAGAACGACCAGAACAACAAGGCCACGATTGATCCAGGACAGCCGCTCGTGCGTCGCGCTCCCCCGTTCCATAGACTGATAAAGCCAGGATCTGAAAGTCTGCCCCGATGCCATCCCGAACCTCCCCGAAAAGGGAGGTTAAAACGGGTTTTATCGATTTGTCAGGTCAAATTGGCGATCAACCGCGAAGCGTGCCGCCAATCTTCTCTACTGCCTGCACGATTTTCTTGCCGATCGCGTCGATCTCAGCGTCTTTCAGGGTCGAATCTTGTGGCTGGATCGTCACTTCAATCGCCACCGATTTCTTATCATCCGCAATGCCCTGACCAACGTAAATATCAAAGATGTCCACGCCGCTGACGAGTTTCTTCTCAGCGCCCCTGGCAGCCTTTACCAGCTCAAAGGCTTCCAGATCACGGTCCACAACGAACGCAAAGTCGCGGCGGACTGGAGTCAGATCCAGCTTCTCCATCACGGCTTTCGTCTTCATTGCAGCGCTGCGCGGCAGCGGCACAGCATCGAGATTGACCTCAAACGCCAGAAGACGGCCATCAATACCAAGCGCTTTCAGCACCTTCGGATGCACTTCACCAAAATGCGCCAGGACATTCTTCGGACCAAGCCGCAGAGACGCTGCGCGTCCCGGATGCCAGTGCTCACGCGTCGGCGCCATCACCATCAGCTTGGTTGGGTCCTGGCCAATCGCCTCGAGCAGCGCAAACACCTCGGCCTTAGCCGAATAGGCGTCATAGCTTTCCGGATTACCCGCCCAGTAGCGCAGTTGTTCGGGACGCACCACGCCCGTAACGAAGCGTCGCTGATCTTTCGGTCCATCGCCCAGATAGACCGGCCCGGCTTCGAACAGACGAATGTCACGCTGGCTGAAGTCGGCATTCTTCTGCACTGCCTTGATCAGATGCGGCAGAATGCTCGGCCGCATATAGCCAAGCTCAGAGGCGACCGGATTATCGATCTTCATCTCTGGCGCGCCGCCACCGAAGAGCTTGGCTTCCTTTTCGGAACAGAAGCTCCAGGTCACCGATTCAAGGAAACCCCGCGCCGCCAGCACGCGGCGACACGTTCGAACGCGGCGCTGCTGCTCTGTCAGAACCTGAGACACACCGCCTTCAGGTGCCGGCATGGAGGTTAGCGGCAGGGCATCAAAGCCTTTGATGCGAATGATCTCTTCCACCACGTCAGCCGATTGCTCCATATCGCGGCGCCAGCCCGGCGTTTTCACATACCAGGCCTCGCCCGCATCTTCGACCTCACAGCCAAGATCCTTAAGGATGGTGCGCATTTCGGACTGTTTCACATCCACCCCGGTCAGGCGCTTCACATCACCAAGATTGAACTGCACTGGCGCGTCCGGCGTTGGCGGTGCGCCAGCCACCACCATTTCAGAGGCTTCGCCGCCGCAGACATCGAGGATCAGCTGGGAGGCCAGTTCCAGACCGTCTTTGCAGCTATGCGGGTCAATGCCACGCTCATAGCGATATCGCGCATCAGACAGGATACCCGTCGCCCGGCCCGTGCGTGCCGTCCGAAGCGGATCGAAATAGGCGGACTCAATGAACACATCGGTCGTTTCATCCGTCACGCCGGTCGCTTCGCCGCCCATCACGCCGCCAAAACCAACAACACCGCTGTCATCAGCGATCACGCACATGTCTTCGGTGGCTTCGTATTCCTTGCCGTCGAGCGCGAGAAAGCTTTCACCTTCACGGCCAAGGCGCGCGGTTAGTCCGCCAGTGAGCTTACCAACATCATAGACGTGAAGCGGACGCGCACGGTCGAGCGAGATATAGTTGGTCACATCGACCAGCATGTTTTTGGGATTGATGCCGACGGCCTTCAGCCGCGCCTGCATCCATTCAGGCGATGGTCCATTCTTCAGCCCGCGAATGACCCGGCCCGCAAAGATCGGGCAAGCGTCTGGCGCTTCGGTCTTCACCTCCACCGGGCAAGCATAACTTCCAGACACAGACTTCACCGGCGCTGGATTGAACTTGCCAAGGCCAGCTGCGGCCAGATCACGTGCAATGCCCAGAACGCCGAGCCAGTCGCCACGGTTTGGCGTGACTTCAAAATCAATCACCGGATCATCAAGATCCAGTACATCGGCAATCGGCTGGCCGACCTGAAACTTGCCCTCCAGATCCATGATGCCGTCATGATCTTCGCTGATCTGCAGCTCGCTCGCCGAACACAACATGCCCTGGCTTTCGATACCGCGGATTTTGCGCGGCTTCTTGTCGAGCGCCATGTCGAGACCGGGAATATAAGTGCCGAGCGGCGCATAGACGGCCCACATATCCGTGTGAACGTTCGGCGCACCACAAACGATCTGCAGAACACCGTCTTTCGTTTCGACCTCACAGACGTTCAGCTTGTCAGCGTCGGGGTGTTTTTCGACCTTCCTGACATGCGCCAGCGTAAACGGCTCCAGAGCTGCCGCCGGATTCTCTACGCTTTCAACCTCGAGACCCGCCTTGGTCATGGTGTCCAGAATGGCATCGAGGTCAGCTTTCGTGTGCAGGTGGTCCTGCAGCCAGGAAACAGTGAACTTCATTCTTCTAGCTCTTTCGGCATTGTTGTTGGCGTCGTCTGCGGGAACAGGCGATCGGCGACATCTGTCAGGTTGTTGCAGCTGTTGACCTCTAAGGGACGGGTATTGCCGGCAAGTGTGGTCATCACCCAGCAATCTTCCAGGATGGAGCAATAGCAGATGAAAACCTCAGCTGGCACAGCCTCGCCGGACAGAAAGTCATCAATCCGGCTCTGCATCTTGCGGCCAATCTCAAGGCCAGGATCGAACTGGGCCCGGACAGGTTCCAGCTCGCTGCCCTGCCGGAGAACCCGGCCAGAGAGCGTGGCATCTGCAAAACTTGCCACACCGATATAATCATTCGGCATGAAATAGGCGACCATTTCACGGAAGCTTTTCGTGTCGCCCTGCCCCGGAATACGAATGATATAGTCTTCAATCAGAGCCGGTCCTACGCCCGCATTCTGAATGTGAAAGGTGTAGGTATTGGAGGCTGCTGTATCGGTCTGGTGGGTCGGCTGGATCATCGGCCAGACGTCGGCTTTCTCCTGGCTGCGCATAACACGCGCCTGATCCCAGGCGATATACACCGCTGCGATACTGGAGATCACCGCGCAGACCGCGATCAGCATTTCCGCCTTACTGCCATTGCCCATTGCCGCCTCCCTCAGACCGTCTGCATCTGACGTTCGCGCGCGACATGCTCTGGCGCGCGAGACGCGAAGTCCTGATCGAGAATATCGACCAGTCGGAACGTCTCGAAAATCAGCTCAAGATCATCAGCAAAGTCGGTCACGCGAGAGAAATAATCGCGATGCGCGGACCGCCAGTAGTCCAGCGACAAATCACCCTCGCCTTCCAGCGCGGCCTGCTCGGCGGTCACCTCGCAATATCGGACAGGCGTCGCCGTCTCAACTTCAATCACCGCAACCGGATGGTCGTCCCTGATCACAACCAGCCCACGCTCGCCGGGCTGCGCAGACACATTCTCCACTTCTGCAGAGCAAGTCGCTGTTTTGACGCCCGCCACAATCAGCGCAGCCAGCCGCTCCTGCAGCTCGGGGTGATCCCCGAACGGCCAGAGCGGCAGGTCCGCATATGCAGCTGGCAAGGTCATGGATCAGCTAAGCCCACCAGAGAGGCTCGGCAGAAGCCATGGCTTGAAGCCATAGTGAGACAGCCAGCGGACATCGCTTTCGAAATAAGGACGCAGATCCGGCATGCCGTATTTCAGCATAGCGAGACGGTCCACACCCATGCCGAAGGCAAAACCCTGATACTCATCCGGGTCGAGGCCGACATTTCGCAGCACATTTGGGTGCACCATGCCGGAGCCCAGAATTTCGAGCCAGTCTTCGCCCTCGCCGACCTTCACATTGCCGCCAGACCGATCGCACTGAACATCCATCTCGGCAGATGGCTCAGTAAATGGGAAGAAGTGCGGACGGAAACGCGTGACCACGCTATCCACCTCAAAGAAGGCGCGCGCGAAATCTGTCAGACAGCCTTTCAGATGCCCCATATGGGTCACCTTATCGATGACGAGGCCTTCAACCTGGTGGAACATGGGCGTGTGGGTGGCGTCCCAGTCATTCCGATAGACGCGGCCAGGAATGATCACCCGGATAGGCGGCTTCTGATTCATCATGGTCCGGATTTGCACCGGCGAGGTGTGCGTGCGCAGAACCTTGCGCTCGCCTTCGGCATCAGGCGCCATGAAGAAGGTGTCGTGATCTTCACGGGCCGGGTGACCAACAGGAAAGTTCAGGGCTGTGAAGTTATGAAAATCATCCTCAATGTCGGGACCTTCAGCGACAGCAAAGCCCATCGCGCCGAAAATTTCCTCGATCTCTTCAAACACCTGCATCACGGGGTGAAGCGCACCAGCTTTCCAGCTGCGCGGCGGCAGTGTCAGGTCTTCTTTTTCGGTGGCGAGACGCGCTTCCAGCGCTTCATCTTCCAGCGCTGTTTTCCGAGTTTCCACGGCATCGTTGATGCGCACTTTCAGCGCATTGAGCTTCGGACCCATTTCCTTGCGCTCTTCGGGATCCATGCCGCCGAGCGTTTTCATGAGCGCAGATACGCGGCCCTTCTTGCCCAGTTCAGCCACGCGCACACTGTCGAGGGCTGTCAGGTCACCCGCCGCGTCAATCGCGCTAAGGGCTTCGCTTTCGATGGTTTCGATGTCGGACATGTATCTTTCTCAGCTTTGCGAGCTTTGTCTGGCCCTTCTTTATCAAGCTCTAGCGGCAATTCCAGAGCCTGATTACCTCCAATACGAAAACGACCGCTGCGAAGGGCAACGGTCGTTTCGGTGGAACAGGATCCTGAAAGGGGTCAGCTTAAGCAGCCAGCGCCTTTTTGGCCTGATCCAGAATGCTTTTAAACGCAGCCGGCTCGTTGATGGCCAGGTCAGAAAGAACCTTACGGTCCATTTCGATGCCAGCTTTCTGAACGCCGTTCATGAAGCGTGAATACGTCATTTCCGAATCGAGCTCACGGACAGCAGCGTTGAGACGCTGGATCCAGAGCGAACGGAATGTGCGCTTCTTCTGCTTACGACCGACATAAGCGTACTGAGCCGCCTTCTGAACAGCAGCGTTTGCTGTGCGGAAGGTGTTCTTACGGCGGCCATAATAACCTTTGGCTGCCTTGATGACTTTTTTGTGCCGCGCGTGAGCCGGCACCTTGTTACGGGAACGTGACATGGGTGTGTATCCTTCTCAGCTGCGACTTACTTCGTGCCGTATGGCAGCCAGCTTTTCACACGCGGCTTATCAGCCTCGGCGACCAGCGTAGTACCACGGTTCTGGCGGATGTATTTCGCATTGTGACTGATCAGGCGGTGGCGCTTACCCGCAACACCGTGCTTGATTTTGCCCGTAGCGGTGATCTTAAACCGCTTTGCAGCGGCCTTTTTCGTCTTCATCTTCGGCATTTTCATCTCCTGCGCAAAGCGCGTTATGTTCATGCTCTGCGAGGCAATGCCTTGCGCCTCGTAAGAGCGAAACCGCGCTTATACGCATCTGACGGCAAATTTCAAGCCGGAAATCGGCCGTTCATGACGCAAAACGCGCAGCTTTTAGCCCATTGCGTGCGTCCCCGGCACTACCCTGGCCTGTGTGTTCTGGTTAAGCGTCTTCGTGTTCGCGTACGTCCGGCGATCCGCCCAGCATATCGGTGAACTGATCAATCAAAGCGATCGAGCCTTCCACATCGTCTTTTCTGAAATTTTTCAGCTCCTGGACAAGGTGCTGGGCAGCCGCTCTGACGCGATCAAGTTCGGCCTGAGACATAGGAGATTCCTTCTTGATAGCGACCCGTCTCTTTTCGCCTTCAGCATCAGAACCCGCTGGCTCTGCCCCGATCTCAAAAAGAACAGAGTCATAAATTCCGGTTTTCTGGCGGGTCGAGACAAGCACATGCGGTCCGGCTTCGAGGCGCACAGCAATGGCGCGGCCCTTTCCGTCTTCAAAGTCCAGTTCAGGTCCGAGCGGTGTCGCCGGCCAGACTTTGGCAATCCTGTCGACAAAAACGGTATCCATCAGGCAGGTCAGCGCTGTTGCGCCGCGACTGACCGCAAATTCCATTACGCCGCAAAGAAGGACCTTTTGCGCGTCTGCAATCTGGTCATTCGCTTTTCGCCGCGCATGTGGCGCGACCATCCAGCGAGTCAGATCCCAGATCTGCTCACTGCGCGGGGCCTCTCCCTCAAGATATTCGGGAAGCTTGTCCCCCAGCAGGTAAGGCGTGGTCGTTGGATTGAGACGGAAGGTGGCCAGTATGCTGCCGTACCGGTCCAGATTCATCAGATAGACGGCATGATCATTGTCAAATTCGTCGGTCTCACGACCATCTGTGGAGGTGAGATTCGTCCATCCGCGCTGGCGCACATAGAATTCGTGGCGCATGCGGAACATCTCGTCGAGCTGACGGGCATAGAGATGCTGGTTGGCAATGGTCACAACATGGATCATGCGATACGGCTCCGGTTACCCGGAAAGTATCGACTAAAACTCGATGGTGTTCATTGGTGTGAATCCACCAAAACAGACAGAAATACTGTCACTTCTCATTGTAAGTATTGAAATTTTACCGTTAACAACAACCAAAAGGCGATCTAGTCTTCTGACTTGGGCTCTGGCTCAACACTCAAACCATTCAGCGCGCTTCGGCCACCATCCAGCACAAAAGAGTGCGCGGTAATGAAGCCCGCCTCGGCAGATGTTGAGAAGAAAGCCGTATCGGCAATTTCCCGTGAACGAACGGCGCGGCCAAGCGGCGTACGCTCCTTCAGCCAGGGTTCTATCTCTTCACTTCGCGACCGGATGGCAACAATTGCGTTCGAACGGATTCCATAGGGCGCATACTCGACGGCCAGCGCCTTCATAACTGGCAGCATGGAGCCCTGGGCAATAGATGGGCCGACCGAACCGACATCGCAGCGAATGGCGGAAATGCCCAGAATCTGCAGCAGGGATTTAGGATAAGGAGGGCGTTCGGTATTCAGTTCATGCTCTCGGATTTCCCGGATCATCTCCGAACCAAAAATCTTGCCCGCCATCAGCGAGGTCATGGCAGATTTTTCGAAATCCTGCGCGAACTGGCTGAGATCCATTTCCTGCAAAGGCACAGCGTCAGGCACGGGCGGAATGTGAATGACCGCATCTACGCCTTCGAACTGCTCCAGCGTCCCCGACAGTGCGTTTTTCAGGCCGAGCTTGGTTGACTGATCTTCGTGGAGATAATTCGCCAGATCACCGAGATCGTCTTCGGCGCGATCAAGGTTTTTCTGGCTGGAATCGACAATGGTGACGGCCCAGCCAGCATCAGAATAACGCCGTGCGCAAGCCACTCCGGCAGCCCGGCCAAGGCCAAGTATAACAACGCTGGGTGCCCGCATCGCGTCCCGCCTTTCAAAACCATATCTGGAAGACGGGCCTAGTCATCCATATGGCCCGCGGTCAAGCGGCGACTGGCGACCGCTTTCCGCGAAACCTGCTGAACCCGGACAGAAATTAGTGAGTTGCGTCACCCCGAAGAGATTTTATCTCTTCCTTGAGACGAAGTTTCTCGCGCTTCATCCGGGTCATCTTCAGAGTATCGGAGGACGGTCTTTTCTGTTCCTCCTGGAGCGCCTCATCGAGTTTCTGATGACGTGCGGAAAGTTCCTGCAGATGATTTTCTAGACTCATCGCTTCGCTCCTCTGTTGTAAGCCACATATGGAACCACGAAGTCATCATTTCGTCACGTATTGACTCTGAATTTTTTTCGTTTCCCGAAGGGTTCAGCAAACCGCCAGAAAAACTTAACACTATTTTCCACAGGGAAAATTTGTTAAGATGCGCGTCTGTTTTACTCAAAGGCCAAAACAATGGACGGTTCAGATTTCGGGTTTGATGAGCGCATTCGCGATCTGAAGAAGCAACTGGATATATTGGAAAAAGATCATCGCGCGATTGATCTGGAGGTCAGTCGACTGCAGTCCGATAAGGGGGACATGATTGCGCTTCAGAGACTAAAACGTTCCAAACTTCGGATGAGAGACGAAATTTCTCGCCTCCGAGGTTTGATCTATCCGAACATTATCGCCTGACGCCAAACGCGACGATTTTACGCAAACCTCACCCCCTGGTGCACATCCGGGGCGTAGTACGCTGCGCTGCCCTATTTTCGTCACCTATAAACGGTTAGGAGTGACCTGCAGCAAGTGCAGGCATGAATACCACCTCGGGCACGGAAGACTGTTCTGCCCCAATGCCAAGAGATGAGCAGAGATGACAAAATCAACGGCGGGCTCACCACGGAGTCTTGGATTTCAAAGTGCGATCGTCGCCAGTATTGTTCTGTCTGTTGTCTCCTTTCTGACAACATGGAGCGGCCTGCGCTCCGTTGACAGCCTGAATTCCGGCGAAGGTGCCGACGGCTTCGTCTCCAACGCCCTCAACTCCTGGGATCATATTGAGAGCCTCATCATCTCGCTCGGGCTCGCCTTCGGTATTCAGGCACTCATGCTGGCCCTGGCCTGGATCGCCAGTCGTCTTCTTATGGTCGAACAGGAAAAGCGCTGGGGCCTGATCGCCGCCATCCTGTTTGGCTATGTCGCCGCGACAACGATTTCCGTCACTTTCTCCTATATCGATCTGTTTGACCGCATGTTCAGCGCTCAGAAAGCGGACTGGTCGGCCGAAACCATTCGCGAACGCGGCGATGTGATTGTCGAACGTCTGATTGACGATCTGAATGCTGAAGCCCGCGAGGCCCGTTCAGATTTTTCTCAGCAGCAGGCGAGCTTCCAGGCCCAGATCAATCTTCTGGCCGAAGCCTCCACCGAACAGCGCCAGGACATCCTGATCCAGCTTGATGAGCGCAGGCGCGAACTCCGCGATTATCAGCAGCAGGTCGGCACAGCCCGCGCCGAAGCGCGCAGCGCCGCTGTCAGTCGCGCCTCACGCGAAGGCGAGCTGGAAAGCCTGGTTGAGGAGTTCAAACGCGAAGTGGAGCTCCTCACCCTGCAGCGCGACGAATGGCAAAGCGAGGTCACCAAACTACAGACGCAATCTCAGTTAAAGTCCGATCAGAAACTACTGGAAGAGCGCGGCGCGCAGGAGAGCGGCCTTGTCGGGCGTGGTCCGCGCTGGCGTGATCTCGACCGGGAGCATGACATCATCAAGGCGAATCTTGAGGTCGCGACGAACCGGCTCGAAAACGTTCAGCGAGAACTCACCAACGCCAATGACACCCTTCTCAATGCTCAACAGCAGCTGGCCATCGTTCAGGGCAATGGCACCGATGAAGAAGTCGATCAGGCGCTCGCAGCTGGCGGAGACGTCCGGGCGCGCTTTCTTCAGGAAGAGATTGGTGCGCTGACGTCCCAGGCAGACGCTCTGGAAATCCCTCAACTTGATTTCACATCCGAAGAGATCAATGAAAATGAGATCAATCAGATCCAGTCAGCCTGCACCCAGATCAAATCCGAACTTCTCGCCGCTCAGGCCACAACAACCATTGAGAGCGGCGCGCAAGCGTTCGATCCAACCAGCATCGACTGTACATCAGGTGGCGCGTTCGATGCCGCGCGGCGTCTGTCCGGGCTGAATGCCAGCATCAGCGAAGTCGAAGCCAACTGCCGGGCTGAAAACAGCGACACCTATGCAAGCACGCGCGGCACAGAGCTGATCAGCTATATCCGCAATAACTGCATCAACGCGTCTGCCCTGCCAGCGCGTCAGAAGACGGTTTATCTGGAAGACCTCCGCCGCGTTGCCCTGACCCGAGACCCCGACGCTGCACCAATCGCTTATGGCTTTGCCGCGCTGCAGGATCGCGAGCCGCAAGCCGTGTTCTCATTCATTCTGGCGCTGGCTGCTGACCTTCTGATTTTGCTCGTCAGTCTGTTCGGCAATGCCGGATACCGCCATCCTGTTCATTATCCAACAGAAGGCAGACAGGCCGTACCGGAATCCCGTCGCCTGGAATCGCGTGAGCCCGCTCTGTTCGACGATTAGCACGCCCCCGCGCAAAATTAGTCGGCGAATGCGGGCTACAGCGTTTAAAACGATTTCTTGCTGGAGTGAGGTGCGAGCGGTTGCCCGGCTTGCCTGTCACCTGCTCAGGCAGGTGTGCGCGGCTGGGTATTCTCAACCTTCTCGAACAACATCTTCAGATGCCGTTCCAGATTTGAAGGCGAGCTGGGCTTCGGGCAGACACCAGCATCCGGATACCGGCTTTTCAGTTCCCAGCCATTTGCGTGGCCGGAATGAAAGAGAAACGGGATATTGTGCGCAGCCAGCCGGTCGGCCACTTCAAACACTTCCCCATCATCGAGACGGACATCAAGCACTGCGCAGTCAGGCAGTTCAGAACACAGCATGCGGCGAAGATCTGCAACACGTTTGCACGGACCCATGACCTGATGGTCAAGGTCTTCCACCTGCATGGTCAGATCCATGGCGATCAGTGGCTCGTCTTCGGCGATCAGGACTGTGAACTGCAAAACAAATACGCTCAATCTACTTCAAGGCTAAAACTCAAGGCGAGTTTGTAACGTCCGGGTTCAGGATATGGTTCCAGCTCCCCCTCAATCTGCGACACTGACAGGCGGACCAGCGTTGAGCCAAAGCCTCGATGGTCTCCTATCTCTCCGTCAAATTCAGGGTTAGTCTCGTCCCAATACAGCGTGGCGCGGTCGCCCTTCCGCTCCCAGCTGATGTCCAGAGATCCGTTCTTGGACTGAAAAACGCCATACTTTACAGAGTTCGTCGCCCATTCATGAAGGATGAGCGCCAGAGGAGACAGTACAGTCCTCGGAACAAGAATCTCCTCGCCTGTCATTTTGATTTCATGGCGCGTGCTATAGGGCTCAATAACCTGCGAGATCAGGTTTTCGAGCGACGCCTTGGACTTCGGATCTTTGTCGTCTGCGCCAACACTCAGGCTGTGCGCACGCCCAAGTGCCGCGATCTGCTCGCGAACAACACTGCCCATCTGCCTGACATCAGTGAACTGCCGTGAGGCGAGCGAAACCATAGAGCCGATAATGGCGAACAGGTTTTTCACCCTATGGTTCATCTCACGGATCATGAGATCGCGCTGCGCGGCCTGCTCGTATTCGGCGCTGACATCGATCACTACGCCCACAAGTGTGTTCTGCTGCGCGCCATCGAGCTGACGTCCGAGCTGACGAAGGCACCGCATTTCACCCTCAGGCGTGCGAATACGGAACGTGATGTCGAAATCGCGCTGTCCGGAGATCGTATGACGTAATGCGCGTTCGTAATCCTGCAGGTCCTCTTCAATGATCATCGCCATCAACGTGTCGAGGTGGATAAGGCCCTGTTGATTGAGCTCCATCAGCCCAAGCGCGTTGTCATCAAGGATGACGACGCCGGATTCGACATTCAGCTCCCAGACGCCAACGCCGCCCACCTGGATGGCCAGCTCAAGGCGCTCTCTCTGCTCGGCAAGCGCGCGCTCAAGCGCCAGGGACTCCGAAATGTCGGTAAACACGACGGTCGCGCCCTGCACATCGCCGGATAGCGATTTATAGGGTAGCGCCCGCATGGCATAGTCGGATTTTCCATCCCGCGAGGTGAGCCGTCGCGTGACGGTTTTTTCGCCCTGCATGGCGTCGCGCACATCATCGACCAGATTGCGATGATCGAAAGTCGGAACGATCTCGCTGATATGCCGGCCCTTATCGGTCGATTTAAGCGGGAAAATCTCGCAAGCTGCTTCGGTATAGCTGCGGATCTGAAGCTTTTCATCGAGAACCACCACGGCAAGCTGGGTGGAATCAAAGAAGTTCATCAGGTCAGCATTGGCAACGGTCAGCTGATCGACTTTGCTTTTCAGCTCATCATTAACCGTTGAGAGCTCTTCATTTGTCGACTGAAGCTCTTCGTTCATCGACATCATTTCTTCGTTGGAGCTTTTCAGCTCCTCATTCGCCGTTTCGAGTTCTTCAACGGTCGTTCTCAGACGATTGCGCGTAGAGCGCAGCTCATCTTCAAGCACCTGAACCTGATCGTCGGCCTGATTGAGATCCAGAAGATCTTCGTCATATTCCTGTTTGAAGGGCTCCCGGTCGCGGAAGATCAACAGTACATGACCATCCATCACCGGGTCGGCGATCAGATCGACTTTCTGGGTACCAAATTCGGATTTGATCTCAATGCCATTCGCGACAACACGCCGGTCCTTCGAGCTGGCATCACGCATCAGGCTTGGCAGAACGCGCCTGAGATCACCGCGCGCAAGGTTCAGCACAGAGACCTGGCGACCCTCGCCCGTCGGGAATTCAAGATACCGGCTGAGGCGGCCATAGCTCGTCAGCACATTGCCATCCGCATCGATCAGAACAGAAGCTGGCGCATACCGGTCGGCAATCCGACGGGTAACCTCTTCCTCCTGCCAGTCTTTCTTACCGCTATAGCCAGGCTGAGAGCCGGAAGACTGTCGACGCGATCGGTTATTGCCCATGGGCAGGTCAATCGGATGGCGAATAGAGCCCGGACGGCGCTTAAAGATGCGGCTGCGTGCATCAATTGGCGCGAACAGGTCCTCATAGCGCCCGACCGTCTCCGATGGTCCAAGGAAGAGATAGCCACCTGGCCGGATCGAATAATGCATCAGCGGCAGAACAGATTTCTGCAACCGCTCACCAAAGTAGATCAGAAGATTCCGGCAAGATAGCAGATCAATTTTCGCAAAAGGCGGATCCTTGATCAGGCTATGCGAGGAAAACCGGATCATGTCTCGAATGATCGGCGAAATCTGGAAATCCACGCCATGGCCAATCGTGTACCGGTCTCGCAACTCTTCGGGAATATCGGTCAGAGAGGCTGAGGGGTAACGACCCTCTCGCGCAATCGCCAGCATGCTCTCATCAATGTCGGTTGCGAAAATCTGCACGAGCGGGCGTGTGGCCGTTTCCCGCATTTTTTCGTGCAACAGCATGGCGATGGAATAGGCTTCTTCACCACTCGAACAGCCCGCCACCCAGACGCGGATTTCCCCGGTCGACCGGCTTTCAGCCACGAGCGGCTTAATCACATCGGTCATCAGCTGATCAAAATGTTCATTGTCGCGGAAGAAGCGCGTGACATTGATCAAAAGGTCGCGGAATAGCGCGTCACACTCATCTTCATCTTTTCGAACACGCTGAAGATAAGCCTGAGGATCATCAATCCCCAGAACCTGCATGCGGCGTTCAACCCGGCGCTCAAGCGTGGACCGCTTATAATCGCTGAAGTCGTGGCCGATCAGTTCGCTGAGCGAATTACAGACATCGTCTATGTGATCGGAGACCACGCGCGAAATCTCTTCATCGCCAACGGAATTTGAACGCCGGGAGAAGAAATCGCTCAGGGTGTCGATCATCTCGGCGGGGCGTTTAACATAATCCACCAGGCCCGTGCCAACCGCCGCCAGTGGCATGCCGTCATAGCGTGCCGTCACCGGTTCCTGCGCCAGGCAGACGCCGCCGCATTCCTTCACGGCACGAAGCCCGATCGCGCCATCCGCGCCAGTGCCCGACAGGATCACGCAGGCGGCATTTACCGTCCAGTCGTACGCCAGCGATTCAAAGAAATCGTCGATGGGTCGACGAAGCCCACGCGGCTGTTCGAATTCTGTGAGGGTCAGCACGCCATTCTTCAGCTCAAGGCCGTGGCCGGGCGGGATGATATAGACGTTATCGGCTTCAACCTTTTCACCGCCCGAAACCTGCTGCACGTCCAGATTGGTCTGACGGTTCAGAAGCTCAGCCAGCATACTCTCATGATTGGGATCGAGGTGCTGAACGATGACATAAGCCATGCCGGTGGGCAGCTCGGCCGCACTGAGCATTTCGCGAATGGCTTCCAGCCCACCCGCAGAGGCACCAATTCCGATAATCGGAATAACTGACGACCCGTTGTCACTCACTATTTTTTCGCGGGGAGTTTCCTGATCCACGTCAAATGTGCCCTACCCAATTATCCATCCCATTCAGTCCTAGCTGAGCAAGACCTAGAATGCACGACTACTATCTGAAAGCTCATTCACTTCGAGCAACTTGGCGCGCGCGGAAACGATCGCTGATGCCGCATCCGAAAGCGCAAAAAGGGTCCCTTTGTGAATGGAGTCCTCGAGCCTGTCAGACTTTCCAATCGAATTGAGCTTTTCGTTGAGGCGGCTCTCATAAGACTTCAACTCTTCGACATCTGCCTGGCCGAGGTCAAACTGAGAGCCGAGAATAAAGGTTGGCTTCCCCTGAACATCGCGCAGCCTCGTCATGGTCAGAAGATTAATAAACGCCGAGCCGTCCTTACGAAAATTCACCAACCTATGACGGATGAAGTTGTCAGATGGATTGTCGAAAAACTTATGCAGTCGATCTGTGTCGTTCAGCTTAACAGCGTTCTCGCCGCCCTGAAGGAAACGACAATTCTGGCCGATGCACTCACTCTCGAGATAACCTGTCATGGCTTCAAACGGGTTATTGGCAGCCAGAAGCCTCAACTCCGGATCGCGAGCATCGGCAATCGTAAGAGCCACCGAGCGATGCTCAATCAGTTGTCTTAAAGTCTTGTGATCCATGGATTTTTTGGCCCTACAGCGAAAATTCTGCAAGGCGGCAGAAGAACGCGAAACTCCGATTTAGAGCCATAAACGCGCAATAGCGCGGAGAGTTCCAAAAAATTCTGAGATTTCTCGAGCATACTCACCAGGAGTTCTGCATCATCCATTTGTCCGGGGAGAAAATGGAGCGGGCGATGAGATTCGAACTCACGACATCAACCTTGGCAAGGTTGCGCTCTACCCCTGAGCTACGCCCGCTCAAATAAAAGGGGTATCCGGCGTCGCCGGAAGCGGTGATAAAGCGCATCTCATCGATGGATGCAAGAGAAAATTCACAGGAAAGCTGAACTTCGTTATCTCGCCCGGCGAGAGGCCGCCGCAGCCTGGCAAATTTCGAGAAGAAGTCGGCGAACCAGAAGCTCCTGAGGTGTGCCGCCGCGGCGGCAGGCGGTATCAATCTGCTCGATATGCGCCATCAGCGCGAACAGTCGCTGCGGACTCCAGCGTGCCAGCCTTCGCTCAAATGCGGGCCACTGGCGGTCGAATATGCGCGGCGTCAGTTTCTCGCCAATCGCAGACCCCTGAACCCCAGTCGCTGAAATCTCATGGGCGCGGATCAACCGGTTCATCTGATTGACAAGGCCAATCAATATGGGAATGGCCGCGCTTGCATCGCGCAGCTGATCTTCCAGCAATCGGGAAAGCTCTTCAGATCGCCCGTCCAGCGCCAGATCGATCAGATCAAAACCAGAGGACTGATCCTCCAGCACCACCAGATCGCGGATATCATCGGTCGACAGCGCACGCCCGAGATCATCTGAATAAAGCGACAGCTTTTCCAGCTCAACAGCGGCCAGTGACTGATCCCGCAGAAGGGTCTGCACGAGAAGGCTTTCGGCATCCGGATCAATTTCCAACCGGCGCTCACGGACCTTGTCACGCACCCAGCCTTCGAAATCGCGGTCATTGCGCTCATACACCTGGAGCGCGACAGCCTTCTTGTGCGCTTCGAACGTTTTGCGGAGCGTGGACCGTGGCGACAGATCACCC
>CETS01002636.1_pt1 | contig 15884 bp, 12 predicted proteins | sample 356391 | NCBI WGS metagenome assembly CETS01 (sample SAMEA2622673, study PRJEB7988) | marine metagenome | isolation source: saline water (ENVO:00002010), including
TCGTGAATTTTGGCGCAGTTGAACGCGTTTCAAGTCATGATCGCACGAGAAAGCAAAACTCCTGCCGTTTGTGTGGCTGGTTTTACACACTGCTGACAATTTTCTGTTGACGTCACCATATAAAGGTATGTTTATATGATTTCCGGAGGCGTATTGTGCAGGACCTTGTTGAATCTCTTAGAAGTATCGGTGAGCCGACGCGTTTGCGCGTGCTTGTGCTGTTGTCTTATGGAGAGCTGGCCGTTGGCGAGCTGGTGCAAATTCTGCAGCTCAGTCAGCCTCGACTGTCGCGCCATATGAAGTTTCTCACGGCGGCCGGGCTCGTAGAACGCATGCCGGAAGGCGCGTGGGTGTTTTACCGTCTGCCAGCCAAGGGGCCGGAACGAAACCTGGTCGACGCCATCCTGCCATTCGTGCCTGTGGATCAGCCCGAATTCGTGCGCGACCGGAACAATCTCCAGGAGGTCCGTCAGGCGCGTCGTGCGGCTGCGGAAGATTATTTCAACCGGCTCGCCGAGAGCTGGGATGATGTACGCGGCGAACATTATCCAGCCGGACGGGTGGAAGAGGCGCTCCTCGAAGCCGTAGGCGACAAACACTACGAATTCCAGGTGGATTTCGGCACCGGCACCGGGCGTATGATGACGCTCCTGCGCGATCAGGTGCAGCGCGCAGAAGGCATTGATCTCAGCCATAAGATGCTCACCATTGCGCGGAATAACCTCGAAGATGCTGAAATGCCTCAGGCGAGTGTGCGGTTTGGTGATGTTACCGCGCCTCCGTTTGAAAATAATGTGGCTGACCTTGTGACCATCCATCAGGTGCTGCACTATATGGATCAACCAGAGCGCGTGATTTCAGAGGCGGCGCGACTGCTCCGTTCTGGTGGGCGCCTGATCATTGTTGATTTTGCGCCCCACGCGCTTGAGTTTCTGAGGTCTGACCATGAGCACAGGCATCTGGGCCTCAGTGACGGAGAAGTTGAACGCTGGACACGCGCCGCAGGGCTGACGGTCCACCCGCCCGTAAGACTGGACCCGGCCTCGGAAAATGGCCTCGCAGTCCATGTCTGGATTGCAGATAAATTACCTCATATCGGAGAGCGCGCAGCATGAGCCTGCAGAACAAGCCCAAAGACATTTCAGTGTCGTTTGAATTCTTCCCGCCAAAGTCTGAAAAGGCTGAAGAAACGCTCTGGGAGTCTGTCCGCCGTCTTGAGCCGGTGAACCCGAAATTCGTGTCCGTGACCTATGGCGCGGGTGGGTCAACGCGTGACAGAACCCATCGTACCGTAAAGCGCATGGTGGATGAAACCGCGCTCACACCTGCCGCCCACCTCACATGCGTCAGCGCGACACGTGAAGAGGTGATGGGCGTTGTCGATGATTATCTTGATGCAGGTGTTGCCCACATTGTTGCGCTTCGTGGCGACCCGCCTGAAGGCATGGGCGCGAAGTTTCAGCCCCATCCTGGCGGGTTTGAAAGCTCGGTTGATCTGATAGCAGCCATTCGCGAGCACAAACCAGAATACTGCAAGAAGTTCGAGATTTCCGTTGGCGCCTATCCTGAGCCACATCCGGACACACGTGGCTATGACGAGGATCTGGCGTTCCTCAAGGCGAAGCAGGATGCCGGTGCAGACCGTGCGATCACCCAGTTTTTCTTCGAGGCCGATGATTATCTTCGCTTTGTCGATGCGGCTCGTGCGGCGGGCATTACAATACCGATTGTGCCGGGCGTCATGCTGCAGCCCAACTTTAAAGGCCTGTGCCGGATTGCTGGCCTGTGCGGGGCCAAAGTGCCAGACTGGCTGCATGAGCTATATGATGGGCTCGATGATGACCCCCAGCAGCGCGAACTGATCACAGCAAATGTTGCTGCAGACCTCACCATGAAGCTCGCCGATCAGGGCGTGAAGGATTTCCACTTCTACACACTGAACAAAGCCGATCAGGCGCTGGCAACATGCCGTCTGCTGGGCATTAAACCGCAGCAAAAGGCAGCCTGAGAGAATGCGTCGCCCCAGTCATCGCACGCTGATGCTGGTACTGTTCGCCTCGCTTTTTCTGGCCGCCATTATCAGGGTCAGTCTTGATCGCGGCTGGATTACGCCGCCCTGACGCCCTGTGTGATGATACAATTTAATTTCTTCGGAGGGATCATATGACCCGCACTGAACGCGTAAATAAACTCAAGGCATTGGCCAAAGAGCGTATCCTCGTTTTCGATGGCTCATGGGGTGTGCTCATTCAGAGCCGTGGCCTGACCGAAGAGGATTATCGCGGTGAGCGTTTCTCTGACTTTGAGGGTCAGATGAAGGGCAATAACGACATTCTTTGCCTGACGCGTCCGGACATCATTGCCAGCATTCACGACGAATATTTTGGCGCAGGTGCGGATATCTCCGAAACAAACACCTTTTGCGGCACGACGATTGCCCAGGATGACTATGAGCTCGACGCACAGGCCGTCTATGACATCAATTTCGAAGGCGCGCGCATCGGCCGGGAATGTGCAGACGCCTGGACAGAAAAAGAGCCAGACAAGCCCCGCTTTCTGGCGGGCGCGATCGGTCCACTCAATAAAATGCTTTCCATGTCTCCGGATGTGAATGATCCGGGCGCGCGGTCAGTCACCTTCGATCAGGTCTATGACGCCTATAAGCATCAGGTGAAGGCGCTCTATGAGGGCGGCGTGGATCTCTATGTCATTGAAACCATTACCGACACGCTGAACTGCAAGGCAGCGATCAAGGCCATCCGCGATCTCGAAGCCGAAGGTCATGAAGAACTGCCAATCTGGATTTCAGGCACGATTACCGACAGGTCCGGGCGCACGCTTTCGGGTCAGACGGTTGAAGCCTTCTGGAATTCCATCCGCCATGCGCGGCCATTCGCGGTTGGGTTCAACTGCGCCCTGGGCGCTGAGCTCATGCGCCCTCACATCGCCGGGCTGGCGCGTGTGGCGGATTGCAATGTCTCGGCACACCCGAATGCAGGCCTGCCGAATGAAATGGGTGATTACGACGAGACGCCCGAACAGACGGCTAAGCATATGGGCGACTGGGCGCGCGATGGCCTTCTCAACATTGTGGGCGGCTGTTGCGGCACGACGCCAGACCATATTCGCGCCATTGCAAAAGCCGTTGAAGGCGTGACGCCACGCCAACATGCCGACAAAAAATCCACGCTCAGGCTTTCAGGCCTGGAGCCGTTCGAAGTCGCATGAAAGTAAAACGATTTGATTGACGCGATTTCCCAACTCGATGCCTCAGACTGGATCGCATTCTTCGCCGCGATTATCGCCGCGATCGCGCTCATAGTATCGCTCGTTGAGATTTGCTCCAATCGTCCCAAGCTTCATGTAATTATGTCGAACCGAATTGGCGTCGGAGACTTACACGGCAGGTGGGATGTGGGTGTAGAGGTGACTAATGTTGGAAGGCAGCCGACTACAGTTCAATCGGTCTCGCTGAAGATCAAAGGAACTAGAGAAGTGGGTTGGCCACTTTCATTTTCAAACCAGGGCTCGACACCGCCTTTGCTTCTAAATGTTGGAGAGGTCGCGCAGTTCGTTTTGAGTGGAACCGAATTGATTGAGGTTCAAGGAACTGACGAGAAGCTAATTGATGCGGTAAATACCGGGCTAGTTACTCCTCAGATAGGTCACTCTTGGGCAAAAAAACCAAAGAAGGCTCGGCTTAGAGGGCGAACCTTCGTCCGGAGATAAGTATCAGGCTCCTTCTTCATTATGTAGTAGGAGTTCGACGACTTGCTCGCGAGGCCGGTTTCATGAAACTTATCGGTCTGGCGCGGCACGCTTATCTCTCTGAATGGGGATTGAGACGTGCCGGTGTGGGCATTGGGGGCGAGGAATGTCTGTAAACGGGCCTGTAAAAACGGGCGATCTGTTCTTTTTCTATGGATTGCTGAAGCGTGGAGCTTCAGGCATGCCAGCGCACATAGACCTCGAAGCGGCCGGCGAGTTTCTCGATACGGTCTATGTCCACGGGACGCTCTACAATCTGGGAAGTTATCCCGGACTTGTTGGTGGCGAACAGCTCGTCAAAGGCATCCGTTATCGTCTGGATGATGTATCAGTCGTGCCGGATTTGGACGCTTTCGAAGATATCAATGCAGATGATCCGATAAATTCGCTTTATTGCAGGGTGAAGCGCGTGCTCCTGGATGAGCATGGTCAGCCCACTGGCGAAGAAGCTTGGGTCTACTGGTACAATCGCTCCATCGCGGGTCGCACGGCCATCGAATCTGGTGACTGGCCGCTCAAGGGCAGCCGCTCACACTAACCCTTCTGTCCTTCAGCCTCTCGCGCATAAAAAAGGGCCTGCTGTGAAGCAGGCCCTGTGCAGTTGGGAGGAAACGATTTGCTTAGTAGCGGATCTTCGCACCAATCGTGAATGTACGACCCAGCGCATTGCCTACGAATGGGTTGTAGGACAGCTCGGTGCGAGCGGCCGCCGGATCTTCGTCTGTGAAGTTTTCAACTGAAGCGTTGAGTGTCACGTCTGCAATCTCGGTTGGAACTTCCCAGAACGCGTGCAGGTCGTGCTGGATATAGTCTTCTGCTCCAACGCCGAAATAGGTCATGTTTCCGCCTGAAACTTCCACCGGTCCGCGGTTGTCTTCCACACCGGAGATGTACTCCATCTGATAGCGGAAGGTCCATTGGTCGAGATCATAGCTTGCAAAGGCGTTGCCTTTCAGTTCCGAAATCGCTGGCGCACTACGGTCCCAGTTGAGGAAGCCAACAGCGTCATAGCCTTCTGCGAAGACCACACCACTCAGCTCGAACTCACGCACATCATACTCAAGCGTATACGTGCCGTTCACGCCAACCGTCAGATAACCTGGGCCCGCATCACGACCATAGCTGGACGAGAAGTCGATACCGGACGTTTTCACACCTGGGCCGTTGACCACATCCGTGCGGACACGTGCGATGTCGGCACCGGTTGTGACGCCTTGTGTACAGCCACCAGCGAAGGTGATCAGATTCGCAAGTGGGTGCGTACAATCAACAAGCTGAGTGCCATCGCCTGGGCCGTTTGCAACGGCGTTCGCAATGCCTTGCGCTGGTGTGGTGGTGATCTCGTCTTCGAAGTCGTAGCTCCAATAGTCGACAGACGCTTTGAAGCCATTGGCAAAGTCGAACACCGCACCAAGGTTGTAGGTGAAGGCTGTTTCTGGAGCCAGGTTCGGGTTGCCGAAGTTGTCGACAGACTTGAAATTGTTACCCGCAGCCTGAATGCCAGCCAGTGTGGTAGCAAAACGGCCATCGACAACGTTTCCTGGCAGCGGCCCACGGAAGGTTGTGCCCGTTGAGGCCCGCAGGACAAGCCAGTCAGTTGGCTCATAACGAACAGACAGTTTCGGGTCTGTCGTAGAGCCAACGCCCCCGCCGTAATCCTCATAACGAACAGCAAGCGTTGCTTCGAGGTTATCGAGGATAGGAACATTCACCTCGCCAAACGCAGCATAGACGCTTTGTTGAAGGCGGGTTTCAGTTGACTGCCCAAGGAAGATGAATGGTCCGATTTGTGGCTCGCCATTGGTGAGACAGCCATTATCACCTTCAACAGCACAAGGGTTGATGTCTGCATTCGAAAGCGAATTAATCGGGTCGCTCGTATAGTTCGAGTGACGGAATTGTCCACCAACAGCGTAAGCGATTTCGCCAGCGCCCAGATCAAAGTCTGTCAGGCCTGAGAGAACCGTGTCGAACACGAAGACATCTTCGCTCTGATCCGTACCATTCTGAACATAGAGATAGTCCAGAACTTCCCGGCTGTTCTCATTGCCAGCAACATAGGCAGGGTTTGGCGTGCCATAGGCCGGGTTCGTGGGATGGGCGTTGATGAATGGGTTGAACCACAGACAATCGCCAACACCAGCGGTTCCGGAAGTACGGTCACAGTTTGGACCACCAAAACCTTCAAGCGCGTCCTGCAGACGCTGACCGACAATGTCGGCGTTCGAGAACAGACGGTTGGTTTGATAGTATGTCAGGTCAGTGTCCCAGGTGGAGTCGCCAAAGACGTCCCACTCAAAGCCACCAGAGATGCGGAACGCATCGTCTTTAGCCTGGCCAATCTGTCCGCCTTTTCCGCCAAACAGTTCTTCAGCTCCACCAAAGCCGATCGGGCGGCCAAGCAGAATGGAAGCGTAAGAACCGAATGCCGCGGCTGGTGTGCCCGCAGTGAACGGATCAGCCGGTCCACCTGTCAGACCAGCCTGTTCGATAAAGGCAGCATAGCCAGGGTTGGTGTCCGGAACGTCAAACGCAAAGGTTGAGCCCGGTCCTTTTGGTCCCTGCGTTGGCGGGAAGCTTGGCGAATACCGGTTGTTTGTTTGCGTGGATTCAGACCATAGCGCATTCACGTTGATGCGGAATTCTGGAGACAGGTCAGCGTTTGCTTGCGCGTAAATTTGGGTTCGGCTCGAATCCTCTACGAGGTTGTCATAAGGGATGTAGTTGAAGCGGCAGATTGGAAGACCAGAAGTCGTGCCGGTTTCACCGCCAAGTGCGCCACATGCGCCGAGTGCCTGACCATCAACAGCGAGGCCGAGATTTGTGCCGGCAGCACCTTGTGAAATTGGACCAAGTTTCGGGATGTAGGTGGACGGATTGCCGAGCACGGACCACTGCGCAGGGTTTACGTCATAAGGCTGAACAACGAAGTCTCGCTCAGTGTTAGACAGCTCAGAACGCTCCTGGCGGCCGATACCCACCATGAAGTTACCGTTGTCGAAGTTTTTGCCCCAGAGTGCAGAGACTTCGAAGTCGCCATCAGAACCGTCGATGAATGTGAAGTCACCGTCTAGCTCAAGACCGTCAAGATTTGTCTTGGTGATGAAGTTGGCAACACCCGAAATCGCGTCGGAACCATAGGTCGCCGCCGCGCCGTCTTTCAGAAGCTCGATCCGGTCGAGCGCGAACATCGGGATCAGCTGGGTGTTGGCAAAGCCATCACCTGGAGAGGAAATTGTGCGCTGACCGTTCAGAAGGACAAGGTTGCGGCTTGCGCCGAGGTTCCGCAGGTTGATTGAGCCCTGACCTTGCGAGCCTTGCGCGCCAGGAGAGAACTGGTTCGAATCACCAAGAACTGAACCGACCGATGGCAGGGATTTGATGAACTCCAGAGGAGAACTGATGCCTGTTTCTTCCAGCTCTGCCGTGCCGAACACGTCGACTGGAAGGGCTGAGTCTTCAGGTGTACCGCGAATGAATGAACCGGTTACAACGACGCGCTGTTGGTAAGCGACTTCGTCTTCGGCTTCTTCAGCTGCGGGGACTGTCGTCGGCGCAGTGTCATCTTGCTGTGCATGCGCCATTGCGGACATGGACAGGCCAAGGCTGAGCCAGAGTGCCGAATGGGCACACGTAGAAAATAGGCGATTCATTGAGTAGAATTCTCCCTGATAAGTTATTGTAGTCGTTCGCCTCTATACTTGGGCTTAATACTGCTACTGCATCGGCCTGTTTGCGTCGTCAAGCATGGTTGGAAGACGCGTTTTCGTGACGCCATCAAACAGAACTCTTTGCGGATACACCACTAAATCGTTGAAATTTCGTAACAATCCTGTCTCATCTGGAGTGAGGTACATCTATGTAGGATGGTGTGATGAGCGCTGGATCGCGATCTTTTGTGATCAGTCTCTGTGACCTAAAAACCACATGTAAAAAATGTATTCATCTGACATATTGTTCGTTGAAAGCTGAATTATACAGACACGCCGATGTGATAAACATGTATTACATTTAATAATGTATATGAAACAAGTAATTCACGCGTAACTTGAGGGCGTTCGTACTGGTGCGAATGTCACTCTACGGCTCCCTGTGGAAGCATCACCATGTTCAGTGTAGTCTCCTATATTAGTGCGCTTGCTTGACTTGCGGCCCGGCGCTCTCTTCGCGGTTGTCTCCGGATGAATTGGTGATATTCCGTCTGGGAGGATCAGGACGGGGGAGTGGCATGAAGCTTTATGAAAAACTGGACGACCGGATCCGAAACTTCATTGCGAAGCAGCATGTCTTCTTCGTCGCGACTGCCCCGCGCGCTGATGACGGCCATATCAATCTCTCACCCAAAGGCTATGACAGTTTCGTCGTTATTGATGATCTGACGGTCGCCTGGCTGGACCTTGGTGGCTCCGGTATCGAAACGCTTGCGCATCTGAAAGAGAACGGCCGCATCACCATCATGTTCTGCGCGTTTGAAGGCGCAGCAAACATTCTGCGCCTTTATGGACAGGGCGAAGCGGTTCAGTTCGATGACGAACGCTTCCCAGACCTTCTCGCGCTCTTCCCAAACTATGAGAAAGCCCGCGCCATCGTCGTGGTGAAACTCGATCGTATTCAGGACAGCTGCGGCTGGGGCGTGCCCTTTATGGAGTTCAAGTCCGAACGCGATCAGCTGAACCGCTATGTCGACCGGCCAGACCGATCACTCGATGACTGGAAAACGAAATGGCGCACCGGCAATGCGACAAGCATTGATGGCCTGCCGGGTATTGAGAGCTGACGAACCGCCCCCGCCATTTGCTGCCGCGTCTCTCGCCTGTTTTTCGCATTTCCACAGTTATAAGCCGACGCCAGTTCTGAGGCTCGGGCAAGAGTCTGCTGCGCTCCAATCCGCTGACTTATCAGCGCAGACCGTCCATCAATTCCCGCTAATTGCCGTTTCGGGCTTTGTGAAAGCGCAGGAAGCCTTTATGTAGGGCTTAAATCAATCATATTCCCCAAGGTTTATATGACTTCTGAATCGACAGCCAGCTTCGTCAATATCGGTGAACGGACTAACGTCACGGGCTCTGCAAAATTCCGCAAGCTTATTGAGAAAGACGACTACACCACCGCGCTCGATGTCGCGCGTGAGCAAGTGGAAAATGGCGCGCAGGTCATTGATGTGAACATGGATGCCGGCCTGCTTGAGTCCGACAAGGCCATGCGCACCTTCCTCAACCTCATCGCTGCCGAGCCAGACATTGCCCGTGTGCCGGTCATGATCGACAGCTCCAAATGGGAGGTGATCGAGGCAGGCCTGAAATGCGTGCAGGGCAAGGCGATTGTGAACTCCATCTCGCTGAAAGAAGGCGAAGACCAATTTCTCGACCATGCCCGCAAATGCCTGGCCTATGGCGCGGCGGTGGTCGTCATGGCCTTCGACGAGGAGGGGCAGGCCGATACAGAAGACCGCAAGGTCGAAATCTGCCAGCGCGCCTATAAAATCCTCACTGAGACGGTCGGCTTCCCGCCCGAAGACATCATCTTCGACCCGAACATTTTCGCCGTCGCCACCGGTATTGAAGAGCATAACAATTACGCCGTGGACTTCATCCAGGCCACGCGCCGCATCCGCGAAACCTGCCCGGGCTGTCACATCTCCGGCGGCCTTTCCAACGTTTCCTTTTCCTTCCGCGGGAATGAGCCGGTGCGCCGCGCCATGCACTCTGTCTTCCTCTATCACGCCATTCCGGCGGGCATGGATATGGGCATTGTGAATGCGGGCCAGCTCGACATATACGACGAGATCGATCCCAAGCTCCGCGAGCGCGTTGAAGACGTCATCCTCAATCGCCGCGACGATGCCACTGACCGCCTTCTCGAAATCGCCGAGGAATATCGCGGCCAGAAGGGCAAGACCGTCGAGCGTGACATGTCGTGGCGCGAAAAGCCTGTGAAAGACCGGCTCAAGCACGCGCTGGTCCACGGCATTACCGAATTCATCGTCGATGACACAGAAGAGGCCCGCCAGTCGGTTGAGCGTCCGCTCCACGTCATTGAAGGCCCGCTCATGGACGGCATGAACGTCGTCGGTGACCTCTTCGGCGCGGGCAAGATGTTCCTGCCGCAGGTGGTGAAATCCGCCCGCGTCATGAAAGCCGCCGTCGCGCACCTCATCCCCTACATGGAAGAGGAAAAGCGCCGCCTCGGCACCGAAGACCAGTCCAATGGCAAGGTCGTCCTCGCCACAGTCAAAGGCGATGTCCACGACATCGGCAAGAACATTGTCGGCGTGGTGCTGGCCTGTAACGGCTATGAAATCGTCGATCTCGGCGTCATGGTGCCGATGGAAAAAATCCTCGACACCGCCATTGAAGAAAAAGCCGATATGGTCGGCCTCTCCGGTCTCATCACGCCGAGCCTTGATGAGATGGTCGAGGTCGCCAAAGAGATGGACCGGCGCGAGATGAATATCCCGCTCCTCATTGGCGGCGCCACCACATCTCCAGCCCACACCGCCATCAAGATTGAGCCCGCCTTCCAGCGCCAGCCTGTCATCCACGTGACGGATGCCTCGCGCGCAGTAGGCACGGTCTCGGCGCTGCTCGGCGATGACAAGGCCCACTATTGGGACAGCGCCCGCGCCAAATATGACCGCATCCGCGAGAGCCGCTCCGGCGGCCCGCCAAAGCCGCGCCTGCCGATTGCGGAAGCCCGCGAAAAGCGTGTGCCGATCGACTGGGACGCCTACACCCTGCCACAGCCCACATTCACCGGCGTCAAAGAGGTCAGCTTCGATCTGGGTGATCTCGCCCGTTATATCGACTGGACCCCCTTCTTCGCCAGCTGGTCACTCGCTGGCCGCTACCCGCTCATCCTTGAGGATGAAAAGGTCGGCGAAGCCGCCCGCGCGCTCTGGGCCGATGCGCAATCCATGATGCAGCGGATAATTGGTGAGCAATGGTTCGATGTGAAAGGCGTTTGCGGTTTCTGGCCTGCCAAAGCCGAAGGCGATGACGTCAAACTCGAAAATGGCGAGACCTTCTACACCCTGCGCCAGCAGATTGTGAAAGATAATCAAAAACCGAACTTCGCCCTGTCAGACTATGTCTCGCCAAAGGGCGGCGATCATGTCGGCGCCTTTGCCGTTACGGTTCTTGGCGAGGAGAAATACTCCAAGCCGTTCGAAGAGGCCAATGACGACTACTCCGCCATTATGGTGAAATCGCTCGCCGACCGCTTCGCCGAAGCCGCCGCCGAGGCCCTTCACGAGCAGGTTCGCAAGACCCATTGGGGATATGCCGAAGACGAGTCGCTCACGCCGGAACAACTCATCAAGGAAGGCTATCAGGGCATTCGCCCGGCGCCGGGTTATCCCTGCCAGCCAGACCATACAGAGAAAGAGACCATCTTCCGGCTTCTGGAGGCTGAAAAGCGCATAGGCGCCAAGCTCACCTCCAGCTATGCCATGTGGCCGGCGTCCAGCGTCTCAGGGCTCTATTTCTCACACCCGGACAGTGTCTATTTCTCGGTCGGCCGGATTGAGAAAGACCAGGTGGCCGACTATGCCGAGCGCAAGGGCTGGGAAATCCACAAGGCCGAAAAATGGCTCGGCCCCATCCTCAACTATGACCCGAATGAGGTTTAGGGGGTGCGCTTTCCTAGCATCGGCAGCCAAGTATCCAATGCAGGACACGGGGTAGGGTGAATTTAGCGTAAGTGAATACTCCAGAGTAAATTCTATCCTCAGACGCAGTCGCTTCGCTCGAATCAATCGCTTAAATCGAGATCGGGTGTTTGCCTTGCACGGTGACTTCTGAAAGGGGTATTGGGCGACAATTCTTAGACTGAGCTTGGATAGTACATGAGTTCGCGCGATCCGGTTAGAAATGCCAGAAACAAAATCATCGCGAAGATGACTGAAGAGCTTCGTACTATGCTTCCGGACGTCCTCCGCGAAACGAAATTTAAGAATGAGCAGTCACTCAACGCTACGATCGGCGGAAAAGCAGCTGAATTTATCGATTTACACCACGAAGTTATACTGTCTCCCGAACAGTATGTTACTCTTTATATGAGAGGCTTCAAATCGGCGATCTCGCCTGAAGAGGCACTGTATCCAAATAGTCATCGTGAGAATTTTGAAGAGTTCAAACGATCACGGGTTGCGCAACGGTATTTCATTCTTTTTCTCAAACGCTCTTTTCTGAAGCATTTCGATGAACTCACGCGAACGCGACCTCATCTTTCAAAATCTGAAATTTGGATTGGCCAGAATAATGCCGACTACGGCATCCTAATCTCGCCACGCTTCAATGATGCGAAAAATGAGTGGGAAAATGACCGAAGCGAAATTCGACATTTTCCTCAGCGGTATTGGACCATTGGTCACGTTTTAAAAACGGGACTAGTCGTGGCTGGTGAGAGCGACACCATCGATTTCGACAGCGTAGAATCATATCTCAAGTTCTTCAAACACGTTTTGGTGCGAAGCTCGGGCTCCCAATATGAACGTGGGATAGCGGAACGCTATGCAGATTTTGTACTGGCTGCCGAGAAACCCTCAGATATTCCGCTGATGATCCCCGAGTATCGCTATGAAGGAAAGAGTGCAAAGCACAGGTATCGTCTCGATTTCACGATAATCAATCCATATACGATGCAAGCGATTGGGTACGAACTTTCGCCTTGGTCGACACACGGATATCTCCGAGGGACAAAAGGTCTAACACAAAAAGAGATCAACGAGATGGCGAGGGATAATTTCGAAAAAGAGATGACCAAGCATAAGTCATTTTTCAAGAAGCATGAAATTTATTCGCTGATCTACACGGACAACGACCTGTCTGATCTCAATGCAGTATTCGCAGATATGCGCGCGTATCTTCAGCCAGTGGATCAGGTGGTGCAGCTGGATTTTCACCTCTTAGAGCGATTTTTCGAGTAATCCCATGCTCCGCGTCGCGGGTGGGGTGCATTAAGCACAAGCGAATGCACGGGTATTAACTTTGATCTGAATGAGGTTTGGTGAGCAAATTCACTGGAATGATGAACGAGTATTGCGGTCGCCTGGGCTTCTGCGGAAGCGTAGTGGACGGCAAGCCTTCCCACGTCACGGACTTCTTCCCTGCGGAGGGACAGGTCACTGCAAATAAGTTTGTGGAATGGTTGATACAGGCGGAGACAGCCGATCAAGCTCATCGTATCTCTCTGAACACGAACTTTGCTGAAGAATTGAGACAAGTGTTCATAAAACACATGGGCGCCGACGTCGTCAGCGTCGATGAGCTCACCTAGGCAAGCCCACGCTCCGCATTGGGTAGGTCGGCTCAAGAGCACCGCTCAGAGCCGATATTGATGAACCTGAAATGTCGGGCTCAACCCTTCTGACCAGCCCCCCTTGTCATCCCGGGCGAAGACCCGGGACCCAGGTATAGTAAGTGTTTCTGGATCCCGGATCGCTGTCGTGTCCGGGAAAGCTGGCGAGGGGATCTCTCGATTAGAGAAACAGCTTTCCCGGTTTGTAGGGCAAGACCGGGACCCAGAAAACAAAGCTATTCAACACTGGGTCCCGGATATGCCCTCCGGCCCTTCCGGGATGACATGTTGCAAGGCAGCCCTGAGCGAGACCCATCGCGAAGGCGCAGCCGGAGCGGGCGGTCAAATATAAGAACACACCTGAGCGCGACCCATCGCGCAGCTGGCGGTCAAACCTGAAAGCAGATGCGCCTTCCCAGTGCTCGTCACTGGGAACCAGCTCCTGCGCCATCCGGGAGACCCTTGTCTGAAATGACGCCCCAAGCTGGATGGCAGGGACAAGCCCTGCCATGACGCCGGAATTCATCGCTCATTCCTGCGAACGCAGGAATCTCCTGTTTGCATCGCTCAATTATCCGCCAATCCCAGACTTGATCTGGGATCCACGCCTGAGTGCTTTCTACGAGCCGAGTCTTCAAGCTCAGCAATCCTATGCTCAGCATGGGGTAGAGCGTGCCGAGGGACGAAGTGCGCCAAAATAGCATTTTTTTCAAACGGTCGCTTCGCGCGATTCTTTCTGGTGCATTTCGGGCAGGTCATCCTTGTTTGCTTCCGCGGCGCTGACGCGCCACATGAAGCGGGCTCAGGGCTGTTCCGCTCTCAATGGCACCCTACGGATTACTCACCGCATTATTCGCCGGTTCCAGCGAAGGCTGGAACCCATGCCCGGGTGCTGCCAAGGTGCCGGGTCTAAATTATCAGGCGTGGATACCTGCCTGCGCAGGTATCTGCGGTGTTGGATAAACCGACACTTGTCATCCCGGGCGAAGACCCGGGACCTAGGGAGTATAATTGTTTCTGGATCCCGGATCGCGGTCGCGTCCGGGACAGCTGGTGCGAGTATCGCGCGAATAAAGACACAGCTTTTCCGGTTTGCAGGGCAAGACCGGGACCCAGAGAGTAAAATTGGTGCATCATACCGGGTCCCGGATATGACCTTCGGTCATTCCGGGATGACATGTTGCGCGGCAGCCCTGAGCGCGATCCATCGCGCAGGGACGAAGTCCCGCAGCGGGCGGTCAAACGTAAGAAACTACCTGAGCGCGACCCATGGCGCAGCGGCGCAAGCCGCGCAGCGGGCGGTCTAATAAAAAGACTTATCCGCCCCGCCAAGCGCGACCCCATACTCGCCGCATGTGTTCTGAGCCCGCATCTCGCATTCCCCATGCCTCAAATAGCCTCGGCTATATAATCGGGCTCTTGCTGGCGCGGCTCTATGCTTATCTTGTTCGCCTGGACACCACCGGCCAACGGCACGCGCCTTCGGATATCGCACATCTGGTCATCTCAGCTGAGGCCAATGTTCACGCCTTTGTCCGCGCGCTGGCCGCGGCCCAGCTGCAAAGCGCCGGATACCATGACGCTGCCTCAGCTATGCGTACGCCGGCGGGTCTGCACACACCGCTCATGGCTCAAGCCCATGCAGATCCAGTCCCGACTGCCGAGCTTATTGAGCGTCTGAAAACCACCATCGCAGATTTCGAACAGGCGGACGTGCTGGCGAGCCTGCTGGCCCGCATCATCGTCTGTACCCTGGCTTGTCTGATGCACGATACGAAAGACTCCACCGAACCCGCCTGGTCCCAGGCACCTGCGGTGAGCGCTCCAAACCGCCCCGCCGAAAACTTTCTCCGCCCCTGGCCACCTCCGCTGCAAGTCGGGTCAGCTGGTATCTAATCCGGCCATAACCCGATGACCTACCTCGGCTCTCTGATCCCGAGGACCCACAAGCAAAGCGCAGGCGCAGGAGCGCCAGCGAATGCTGGCAATAGCTCCGAGCAAATGAGACAACTTACGCGGCAGAGATGTCCTCTGCGGCGATACACGTGCATCCAGATTTGCCACGCAGCGATCCCGGACCTGATCTGGGATCCACGCCTCTGACCGTGAAACGTCTGCAACGCCTGAGGCGTGGACACCCGTTTTCACGGGCATCGGCGGAACCCATAAACACCGGACTCAGTCCGAGGTGTTGGAAGTAACTTCAGACATCGGCATCCGACCGGATGTCGGGCGGTCAGCCCGCCCCGCCGGAGCCGCCGAGCGGCATGAGGTAACAGTAAACCAAAAGACCTATTCTTTTGGTCGCTCCATCTCGAAATGCATGTCTGGCGTAATCTCGTAATAGCTGGCTGTGCCGCCGGCCCGCAGTATGGGGTGCATGCGGCCGGGGTCGTAAATGCCGTCGACCAGAGCATGCTTGGCGATGTGAACACCCACCACCTCGCCGAACACCATCCAGGTCGGCACGTCATCGCCTTCCTTGGTGGTCAGCTGTATGATCTGGGTGGTTTTACATTCGAATGACACTGGGCTGGCGGTGACGCGCGGCGCTTTGATCACGCGGGAGGCGCCTTGCTCCAGTTTGGCGCGTTCAAATTCGTTGACGCCCGCATCAACCGGCGCGCAGCTTTCATTCATGGCCTCGGCCAGGTCGCGGGTGACGAGGTTCCAGGTGAACTCGCGCGTCGCCTCGATATTGTTGAGGCTGTCTTTGCGGCCAACGCTGGCAAAACCGATAATGGGGGGCACGTAGTTGAAGGCGTTGAAAAAGCTGTAGGGCGCGAGGTTTGGAATGCCTTCGGCGCTGAGAGACCCGA
>CETS01001865.1_pt1 | contig 15455 bp, 15 predicted proteins | sample 356391 | NCBI WGS metagenome assembly CETS01 (sample SAMEA2622673, study PRJEB7988) | marine metagenome | isolation source: saline water (ENVO:00002010), including
GTGAACTGGTCATGAAGCGCGAAAGCGGGGGTCCCGGTTCCCGTCAGACACGTTCGGAAACACGGATCGCCGCGCGGCAGCCGAGCCGGATGAGGCTCGACAGCAGCGGGTAGGCTGGCGCACGTTCCGCACCGGCGGCAAGCGCCGCATCACGATGCTCGCGTTCGTCCTCGCGAAATTCCTCGATCATCGCCGCGAGTTCGGGGTCCTCACCGGTCTCCTGCAACCGGTCGAGCTGGCGCGAATAGTGATCGTCGATTTCGGTTTCGACCGCCGCGGTGCAGGCCATCGCCGCTTCGGGGCCGATCAGCGCCGTAACCGCGCCCAGTGCGAACCCGGCCCTGTCCCAGAAAGGTTGCAGCGCGGTCGGGCGGACCCCGCGGCGCGCCATCAATGCATCGAACTGCGCGCGGTGGCCCGCTTCCTGCTCTGCCATGCCGGCGATTTCAGCCGAATCGGGGCCGCGATCACCCATCACCGCCAGCTGGCCGGCGTAGATCCGCGTGGCGCCGAATTCGCCCGCCTGGTCGACGCGGATCATGCGAGCGATATGGTCGGGCACCTTGGTCATGCGTTGCGATCCTTCACCATCAGGACGGAAATTGCCAGTGCTGCCGCGCTCGACACGAGGAAATTGTAGCCCGCCAGGCTAATCCCCGCCAGCGTCCAGGCGGGCTCGTCACACCGCACCAGCGGCGTGTTCATGATGTCCTCGAGCGCATTGCCGCTGCCGCCTCCGGCGATGACCGCGCAGGAGGTGATCCCCGGCCACCAACCGTATTCGACACCGGCGTGGAACAGACCGATGGCGCCCGACAGCGCGATCGCGAGCGCCGCAAGCCAGATCCACAGTCGCCGCGGCGTCACGGTGTAGGCAAGCAGCGCCAGTCCGACCGCAGCGAAATGCGGCCAGCGCTGCCACCAGCACATCTCGCAGGGGTACAGGCCGAAACCGTATTCCGAGAGATACGCCCCGCCCAGCAGCGCTGCCGGTACGGCAAGCGCGAGCAGGCGGGCGAGACGGGCGTGCTGCGTCAGGAACATGCGGCGCGGCCTAGCCTATTTCGCGCGCGCGGCAATGTTCATCGGGCTCGTGCGGCGCAGCGTCTGCAGCGCGTAATGCAGCTGGAAATCTTCGATCCCCTGCTCTTCCAGTTCCTCGGCGGTCTGCTGGAACCGCGGATCGTCGCGCGCATCTTTCTCCACCGCGTCGTCCTCGATGCCGATCTCGTTGATGAGATGGCCGCGCAGATCCGATTCGCGCATCTGGAAGCGCGCGCGCTTGGCCAGATCGGGATCGGACAGCTGCGGGACGGTGATGTCGGGGTCGATCCCGCCTTCCTGGACCGAATGGCCCGAAGGCGTGAAATAGCGCGCCGTCGTCAGCTTGAGTGCCGCATCGCGGCCGAGCGGCAGCAGCGACTGCACGCTGCCCTTGCCGAAGCTGCGTTCGCCCATCACCACGGCGCGGCGATGGTCCTGCAGGGCACCGGCGACGATTTCCGAAGCCGACGCCGAGCCAGCATCGATCAGCACGACCATCGGGAGGCCGCCGGCGATGTCGCCGCGGAACACGGTTTCGGCGTCATAGGCGATATTCTCGCCGCGGGCGCGGCCACGCTGCGAGACGATGCGGCCTTCGGTGAGGAAGAGATCGGACAGCGCGACCGCTTCGTCGAGCGAGCCGCCGGGGTTGGAGCGCAGATCGAGCACCAGCCCGTCGATCCGGCCGGTGGCTTCCGCTTTCATTTCTTCCCACGCTGTAAAGACATCGCTGCCGACATCGCGGGAAAATTCATTGACCATGATTTGGCCGATATTGCCCTCATGCAGTTCCCAGGTGACCGGTTCGAGTTCGATCACGCCGCGCTTCACAGAAAGATCGAAGGGTTCGTCGCGGCCCGGGCGGAAGATCGTGAGCTGGATCGAGGTACCCTCGCGGCCGCGCATCTGCGCGACCGATTCGTCGAGCTCCTGCCCCACGATCAGCCGCCCATCGAGATGGGTGATGAAATCGCCGGCCTTGATCCCCGCAATATCGGCCGGGCTGCCGCGGAACGGCGAGATCACCTTCACCGCGCCGTCTTCCGCCACGACGGAGAGGCCGAGGCCCGAATAATTGCCGTCGATCATCGTTTCGAGCCGCTGCAAATCGCTGCCGTCGAGATAGCCCGAATGCGGATCGAGCGCGGCCAACATGCCATCGATCATGCCGCGCATCAGCGTTTCATCGTCGACCGGGTCGACATAGCTCGCCTTGATCCGCTGGTAGACCCCGAGGACCTTCGAGAATTCGGCCCCCGCGCGGCCATCGACCTGCGCCATGCTGGCAGTGGTCGCGGGAATCAGCGCGACGGCGGTCACGAGTGCGGCCGAACGGGCGAGAGCGGCGAATTTCATGGGCGAGAGGACTCCTTTGCGCAGGCCAATCTATCGCCTGTGCGCGCTTAATGCCAGATGAGCAGCATTACGCAGTACGCGCGAGCCGGTTTCGACCAGCGCCTAGCGCAGGTAATCGAGCGGGTTCACCGGTTCGCCATCCTGCCGCAGTTCCAGCGCCACTTCGCCGCCCTGCTGCGGGGCAAGGCCGAGCGGGGACCCCGCGTCGACCGCCTGGCCGACTGCCACATCGAGCGACGCCAACCCGGTCACCAAGCTAGTCCAGCCATTGGCATGTTCGACGATCGCAATCCGACCGAAGCCGCGATAGGGCCCGGCGAAGATCACGCGCCCCGCACCCGGCGCGACCACCTGTCCGCTGCCGCGCGCGTCGAGTGCGATCCCCGCCCGGCGCTGGCCGCTGGCCCCCGCTTCGCCGAAGCCCGCGCTGATCCTGCCCGCCACGGGCAGCTGGTATTGCTGCGGCGGCTGGGTGGCGCTGGGCTGGGGGCGCGGCGTCGCGGAGATGGTCGCCGCATCGGGGTTTGCCGGCCGCGCCACCGGTCCGGGCAGCAACGCAAGCCGTTTGCGCAGCGATCCGGCGGATTCGAGGCGGGCAACCAGCTGGTCGAGATCGATCGCCTGTTCGGCGAGGACCAGCGCGCGCTGCGCTTCGCGATCGGCGCCGCCGGCAGCCTGCTGTGCCTTGAGCCGTTCCTGCGCCGCCAACGCCACCAATTGCTTGCGCCGCTGCAGCAATGTGGCTTCGCTGTCGCGGCGATCGCTTACCGCCGCGCGCGCCTCCGCCTCGAGCGCGCGGGCCCGGTCGAGTTGGCTGCGCAGAGCCGCGGTCCGCTCGCGCACGACCGGGATCGTGCTGTCGAGCACGGCGCGCGTATAGACCAGGTCGCGCAGCGACCCGGGCTGGAGCGCCGAAAGGGATAGCGGCCTGCGCGTCATCGATTGCAGCGCGCCGGCCAGATGCGCCAAGGGCGCACGGCGGGCAGCCAGTTCTCGGTCCAGCTTGCGGCGTTTGCTATTGGCGAGTTGCAGGCGCGCTTCGGCGGCGGCGATACCGGCTTCGGCCTGCTGGACGCGCGCCGCTAGGGCGGCAGCGGCGCTGCGCGCCTTCTGCGCGGTTTCGCGCGACCGCGAGGCGCGCTGTTCGAGCCGTTCGCCGCGCGCGCGAGCGTTGCGCTGCTGCTGCCGCGCAGCATCGAGCGCGGCTTGCGCGTCTTCGACGGTGTCGATCCGGGCAGGCGCCTGCGCGGTGGCGGGCAAACCCAGCCAGGCCGCGGCAAGCAATCCGGCGATGACGGCGGGGCGGCGCATCGCGGCAATCTGCCCGATCAGCCGCTGCGATGATAGGGGTGACCCGCGATTATCGTCGTGGCGCGGTAGAGCTGTTCGGCCAGCATCGCGCGCGCCAGCAGATGCGGCCACGTCGCCCGGCCGAAGGCGAGCAGCAGATCGGCCGCGTGGCGATCGTCATCGGCATGGCCATCGGCAGCGCCGATCACGAAGCGGCATTCGCGCATCCCGTCGTCGCGCCAACGCTCAAGGATGGCCGCGAGCTTTTCGGACGGCAGATCCTGCCCGCGTTCGTCGAGCAGCACGGTCCTGCACGGGGTTTGCGGCTCCGGAATGCGCCCGCCCGTCTCAGGCAGTTCGGTCAGGCGCAGTGGCCAGGTGAGCCGCTTTTCATAGCGCGCCACGAGCTCCGCTTCGGGCGAGCGCGCGATCTTGCCGCGGGCGATGATATGCAAGAGAATGGCGCACCCCTCCGGCAGGCGATGGTCCGATCGGGCCAACCGGGCGTCGGCCGGCCCTGCTCAAGATCGGTCTGGCGTCAGGCGTTCCCGGCCACCGGCGGCGCATCGCCGAAGGCCCACATACGCTCGAGATTGTAGAAACTGCGCACTTCAGGCCGGAACAGGTGGACGACGATATCCCCCGCGTCGAGCAGCACCCAATCGGCCGCGGGAAGCCCTTCGAGCTTCACCGGACCGAAACCGGCCTGCTTGATTTTCTCGGCCAGCTTTTGCGCGATGGCAGCGACCTGGCGGGTCGAGCGGCCCGAGGCGATGACCATATGGTCGGCGATCGAGCTCTTGCCCTTCAGATCGATGGTCACGATGTCCTGCGCCTGGTCGTCATCGAGCTGCGTCAGCACGAGCTTGAGCAGCGGGTCGAGGTTTGCGTCAGACAAGTCGATCACCTGTGCCGGATTGGAACCGGCGGATGCCGGGATGGATTGCGCCTGTGTCATAGGCGGATGCGATGCTCCTGAATTGAGAGGCTTGGGCCATGGAAGGACCAACGCGCATCATGGCGCGGTGGTTTCCTCCCCCGACAGTATCAAGCGATGCGTCAGTTGGTCCCTTGGAGGCGGTCCGGTGAAGCGTAAGGCCCAATCGGGATCGGCGCGGCGAATTGCCGTGGCCGACCTTTCATCGGGATCGAAACGCAAGGTCACCAGTGTCGGTGCGCTCCATTCGCCCCTTCCAACAAAGCTGGACAGCGGCACGGAAAAGCGCCTCAGCCAGGCCATCGCGGGGCTCGCGATTGCAGAGGCATCATAGCCGGGCCGCGCGATAACCGCAATCGGCATCGTGCGCGCAATTCCGCGCCAGTCCTTCCAGCGATGGAATTGCGCCAGATTGTCCGATCCCATCAACCAGACGAAATCGTTCTTGCGATAGCGCCGCGTCAGCGCGCCGAGCGTATCGACGGTGTAGCGGGTGCCCAGCTCGCGCTCGATCGCGGTTACCCGGATCGGCGCACGCCGGGCCTGCGACATTGCCGATCGCACGCGGGCTGCGAGCGGCGCCATCCCGGTCCTGGGCTTGAGCGGATTTCCCGGCGAGACCAGCCACCACACTTCGTCGAGCGCGAGCGCGCGCAAGAGGTAGAGCGATATGCGGCGATGTCCGCCGTGGGCCGGATTGAAACTGCCGCCAAGCAGCCCGATTCGACGCCGCAGGCCCGTCAAAGCGCTCTGCCCCGGAATTTGTCGTTCTTATACAATGGCTTGCCCGCTTCGACCCTTGAAGATTCTAAGCCCTTGGGAATATTGGACTTCGTTTCGGCAAGCAAAATCGATCCCCTGAAAGATTGTATAAAAACGACTCGTCCCATCGATGCTTCGACTCGTGGATTTTGTGGGAACCGCGATTCGATTTCATAACCATCGTTTGGTAGCCCGGATCTGGGACGTGAAAAGACCATAAGGGACGGGTCGTTTTGAGCAACAGCAACGCCATCATTGGCTTGGCGAATCGCGTGCGCAGCTGGTTTCCGGATCGCGAATTCTTCATGCGATCCGAAGGCCAAGTGCGCTTCATAACCATATCCTCCAAGGTCCAGATGACGGCAGCAGCGCTGGCGCTGGCTGCGCTGGTGGTATGTGCCGCGTCGGTCGCGATTGCCGGCTGGACGCAGTATCGCGCGGAAACCGAGCGGCTTTCGCTCCGCGACCGCGAAGCCCGCGTCGCCACGGCCGAAGAACGCGTCGATGCCTATGGCGCGGACATTGCCGCGGTGAAGGACGACCTCAACCGCCGCATGGAATTCCTCGAAGCGATGGGCGAGGCGCTGCCCGAAGACCTCAAGGCATTCAGCAGCGTCAGCGACAGCGCGTCGGAGGCTGCCGAGACGGTCGAGAAGGTCAGTGCAGCCTTTCCCGAAGCCGCCGAACTCGCCCGTATCGAAGCACGCCAGCTCGCACTGGTCGAAGGTCTCACGCATTATGCCGAATGGCGCGCCCAGCGCGCTGCCGCGGCGCTCGAGAAGCTCGGGCTCGATTCTGCGAGCATGATCCGCACCGCCGAACGCGGCGCGATGGGTGGTCCGTTCGAAAACCTCGCCACCGAAGCCGATGGTTCGATCGACCCGCGCTTCGTGCGCCTCGGCCTGTCGATCGCACGCATGGATGCGCTCGAGCGTGGCCTCGCGGGCGTGCCGCAGGTGACGCCGGCGCATAAGGACATGATTTCCAGCGGCTTCGGTTTCCGCCGCGATCCGTTCAACGGCGGCGGGGCGATGCACAAGGGCCTCGACTTCCGCGGGGCGATCGGTACGCCGATCAGCGCCGCCTCGGACGGCCGCGTCAGCTTCGTCGGCTGGAAGGGCGGCTATGGCAAGACGGTCGAGATCACGCACGGCAACGGCCTGATGACGCGCTATGCGCATATGTCGCGCTTCAACGCGAAAGTCGGCCAGCGCGTCGCCGCGGGCGAGACGATCGGGGCCATCGGCAATACCGGCCGTTCGACCGGCCCGCATCTCCATTTTGAGGTGCGTATCAACAATCGCGCGGTCAATCCGCGCACTTTCCTGGAGACCGCTCCTGATGTTCTCGAAGAAATCCGGCGGAGCCCCAACCCCGCCCGTACCAAGTAATCAGGGACGCGAGCGCATGGCCAGCAAGAGCAATTCCACCTTCTCGGTCCTCGGATCGGACCTCGCGATCACCGGCGACATCACCGCTTCGGCAGATTTGCATGTCGATGGCGCGGTCGAAGGCGATATCGCCTGCTCCGCGCTCGTCCAGGGCGAAACCAGCACGGTCAAGGGCGCGATCAAGGCGGAAACCGCCCGGCTTGCCGGCACCGTCGAGGGATCGATCACCGCGCGTGAACTCGTGATCCTCAAGACCGCCAAGATTACCGGCGACGTCTTCTACGATGCGCTCACGATCGAACAGGGCGCGCAGGTCGAGGGACGTTTCGCGCATCGCAACGCCAAGAGCGGCGCGGCTACCGCGCCTTCGTCAAGCTCGGCAAAGCCCGAGCTGACCGTCGCCGGCTGACCTCTAGCCCTTGCTACATCACGAGGCCGCTTGCGTGCGAACGCAGGCGGCCTTGTCGTATGGTCAGCCGAGCACTTCGGCGCGCAGCGCCTTGCGATCAAGTTTGCCGATCATGGTCTTGGGCAGATCGGCACGGATCACCACTTCGTCGGCACGTTCGTGCTTGCCCACGCGGGCATTGAGCCAGTCGCGCAGTTCCTCGCCGGTCGCCTGAGCGTCGGCGTTGAGCGTGACATAGGCCACCGGCGCTTCGCCGCGATAGGAATCGGGCCGTCCGATCACGAGCGCTTCCTTCACCCCCGGATGGTCGAGAAGGACGTCTTCGACCTGGCTGGGGAAGACCTTGAACCCGCCCACCGCGATCATGTCCTTGATTCGATCGACGATTTCGAGAAAGCCGTCGCTGTCGAGCGTGGCGACGTCGCCGGTGCGCAGCCAGGTCTTGCCCTGATGCTCGACGAACACGTCCTTCGCTGCATCGGGCCGGTTCCAATAGCCCTGCATGATCTGCGGACCATGGAGTGCGAGCTCGCCCGGCTCGCCTTCCGCCGCGAGGACGCTGGGATCTTCCTTGTCGAGCAGCAGCACTTCGGTCTGCATGACAACCTGACCGATGGTCCCCGGCTTGCGTGTGCCTTCGTAGGGATTGGTCGATATCACACCCGAACTTTCGGTAAGCCCGTAGCCTTCAACCAGCCGTACGCCGGTCCTGGCTTCGAACTTTTCGCGCAGGGGCGCCGGGAGCGGTGCGCCGCCCGAGATGCATACTCGCAGGCTCGACACATCGGTCTTGTCCAGGTCGGGATGGTCGAGCAACGCCTGAAACATCGTCGGCACGCCCGGAAATCCGGTCGCCCCGTGCTTTTCGATCGTCTGGAGGACCTGTTTGGCATCGAACCGCGGGACCATGGCTATCGCCGCCCCCGTCACCACCGCGTGGTTGAGCAGCGCCGTGTTGGCAAAGACATGGAAGAACGGCAACGCGCCCATGAAGACCTCGTGCGAAGGGTCGCCATAGGGATTGAGCCCGGCAACCTGCTGCGCGTTGATCGACAGATTGGCATGCGTGAGCATCGCGCCCTTCGGCGTCCCCGTCGTCCCCCCGGTATATTGCAGCAAGGCCAGCGCCTGCGGGTCGATCTCGGGCAGCTTGCCCCCGTGCTTTCGCCCGCCCTCGAGGAATTCGTCCCAGCGGAGGACCGATTCGCCATAGTCAACGCGCGCGATCTTGCTGCGCGCGAACACGCGCATGGCGAGCCCTTTGGCAAACGGCAGCATCTGCGCCAGCGAGCTAACGACCAGCGTCTTGAGCGCCGAACCCTGCAGCACCTTCTGCGCAGTGGCGTAGAGCTCGGGTACATCGACGGTAACCAGCAGGCGGGTGCCCGAATCGGCCACCTGCTGCTCGAGTTCCTCGACCGAATAGAGCGGCGAGAAATTCACCACCACCGCGCCCGCCATCATCGCCCCGTAATAGGCGACGACATAGCTCGGGACGTTGGGCAGGAAGAGCCCGACCCGGTCGCCCGGCGCGATCCCGCGCCGCTTGAGCGCATGAGCGAAGGCCTGCGCATCGCGGAACAGTTCGCCATAGGTGAAGGTGCGGCCGAGAAAATACAGCAAAGGCGCATCGGGGCGGGCCTGCACCGTCCGCGCGAACATGGCGGGCAGCGCCAGCGGTTCGAACGTGGTGTTCCACGGCACCGGATGATGGTTCGGTAGCTTGCTTACATCCATGTCAATAGCATGGAGTATTGCGTCTCAAACGCAAGTAAAAAGGCGGGAAAAGCCAACGCTTTCCCCGCCTTCGAATGCTTTTCCCCGATGCGTCAGGCGGGGCCGGTATCGCCCGGCTCTCCGCCGTCTTCGCTCGTCCGCTTGGCTTCGAGCCATGCCGCCGCCTCGGCTTCCTGCGCGGCTTCGGCAGCGGCCTTGACGTTGGCTTCGCGTTCAGCGTGCAGTTCCTCGATCAGCTTCTCGCGATCGCTGCTGCCGCTGGCCACCGCCGGCGCGGCTTCTTCATCGTCGACCGGCAGGTTCTTGGCCGCCTTGGCCACCACGGCGTCGAGTTCGCGCTGCGAGCACAGGCCCAGCGTAACCGGGTCCTTGGGCTGGATGTTCTGGATGTTCCAGTGGCTGCGTTCGCGGATCGCGCCGATCGTGTTGCGCGTGGTGCCGATCAGCTTGCCGATCTGCGCATCGGAAATTTCCGGGTGGTTGCGCAGGATCCAGGCGATGCCGTCGGGCTTGTCCTGCCGCTTCGATACGGGAGTGTAGCGCGGGCCCTTGGTCCGGCTGACCGCCACCGGCGCGCGCTGCATCTTGAGGCGATACTCCGCGTCGGCCTGACCCTTTTCGATCTCTTCCTGCGTCAGTTCGCCAGCATGCACCGGGTCGCGGCCCGTATACTTGCTGCCCGCCAGATCGTCCGCCATCGCCTGCACTTCGAGGATATGGAGGCCGCAGAATTCCGCGATCTGTTCGAACGACAGACCGGTGTTGTCGACCAGCCAGGTGGCGGTCGCATGCGGCATCAGCGGTTTGGGTTGGTCGGCCATGGAAATGCCTTTTCTCGTCTTGCGAAAATAGAAGGGCCGCCCCTCGCGGGACGGCCGTTATCCTGCCCATCTAGGCGAGAGTGCCCGATTGTACAAGCGAAAGCCTCAGGCGCTCGGCAATGCCTCCGGCTCGAGCGCAGCCAGCCCGGCGAGGAACTGGCCCGTCGCCGCACTCCAGCTGAAGCCCGCGCCATAATCGGCGCAGCTCTTGCGGTCGCAGAACAGCGCCGCGGCGGTCGCGCGGTCGAGGTTTTCGCTCAGCGCACCGACCTGTTCGGTGACGATATCGCGCGGTCCCGGAACGGGAAAGGCGGCGACGGGCGTGCCGCAGGCCAGCGCTTCGATCATCACCAGGCCGAAGGTGTCGGTCCTGCTGGGGAAGACGAAGACATCCGCTCCGGCGTAGCATCCGGCAAGGCCGCGTCCCGTGCGGCGACCGAGGAAGTGCACCTCGGGGTGATCCGCCCTGAGCGTTTCGAGCGCCGGGCCGTCCCCCACCACGACCTTGCTGCCGGGATAGCCATTGGCGAGGAAGGCGCCGATGTTCTTTTCCACCGCCACCCGGCCGACATAGAGCTGGATCGGGCGCGGCAGGTCGGCGAATTCGGGTGGCGGCGGCGCATCGGGCGTGAAACAGGCCAGATCGACGCCGCGGCTCCAGCGATGCAGCTGCGGCAGGCCGTGCGCGCGCAATTCCGCGCTGATGCTCTCGGTCGCGACCAGCACGCGCCGCGCGGGGCGATGGAACCACTCGATATACCGCCAGAACCACTGCGCGGGCAGGTGCGTCCGACTGGCGAGGTAATCCGGAAATTGCGTGTGATAGGCGGTGGTGAAGCGGATGCCCCGGCGCGTGCAATAGCCGCGTGCGGCCATGCCCAGTGGCCCCTCGGTGGCGATATGGATCGCTTCGGGGGCAAAGGTGCGCAGTCTTTCGCCGACCACGCCCGGCAATGCCAGCGCCAGCCGGATTTCGGGATAGGTCGGGCAGGCCACGCTGCTGAACTGGTCGGGCGAGATCACCAGCACCTCGTGCCCCTGCGCGCGCAAATGCTCGCAGGTCGTGGTGAGCGTGCGCACCACGCCGTTCATCTGCGGCAGCCAGGCATCGGTGACGATCGCGATGCGCTGCGGCGCGGCAGCCGGGCAGGCCGCACGAGTGCCGGCGGCAGCGAGTTGCACGGTCACGCGGCCTCCGGCACTGACGGCGTGACGTCACTTTCGCAGCGGTTGCGCCGCGCGACTTCGTCAGGCCAGTGGAGGATTTCCATGCGGCCGTCGGCATGTTCGACCAGCGCATTGCACCCTTCGACCCAATCGCCGTCGTTCCAATATTCGACGCGCTTGCCGCCATATTCGAAACTGCGGAACTCGGCGGTGTGGATATGACCGCAGACCACGCCGTCGACGCCGCGCTCCGCCGCCGCGCGGGCGACCACTTCCTCGTATTTCGAGATGAACTCGACCGCGTTCTTGACCTTGTTCTTTGCCGCTCTCGAGATCGACCAATAGGGCAGGCCCAGCCGCTTGCGCGCGGCGGCCACCCAATTGTTGAGCTTCATCATCACGTGATAGAGCGCGTCGCCGACGAAGGCGAGCCAGCGGTGCGCCAGCATGATGGTGTCGAATTCGTCGCCATGCAAGACCATCAGCCGGCGCCCGTCGGCGGTGTCGTGGAACGCGGCGCGCATGATTTCGACCCCGCCGAAATTCATGCCGTTGAACGGGCGGACCATCTCGTCGTGATTGCCCGGGATATAGATGATCCGCGTGCCGCGCTTGGCACGCTTGAGGATGCGCCAGACAATATCGCTGTGTTCGGGCGGCCAGTAGACCTTCTTCTTCAGCCGCCAGCCGTCGATGATGTCGCCGACCAGATACATGGTGTCGCTGTCGGTGTGGTCGAGGAAGTCGATCAGCAGTTCGTGATTGCAGCCCTTGGTGCCGAGATGCACGTCGCTGATCCAGATCGTGCGATAGGTGCGTCGCTCTTCGAGCCTGCGTTCGGGCACGCGGGGCTTGATCGAAGGAAAATTCGCAACTTTGTGCGCGGCGTCGAAATGATTGGGCAGATCGTTCATGGGCCGGACCCCCTGATGGGTTACGGCCCTAGTCCTGGCACATGTTTGTTACGGGCGATTCACAGTGGAGTTACCGATAGGCGACATTGCGACAATCCCGAGTCGTCCGGGGCCTTACGGCAGGCGTCAAAGGGTCTCCGCCCGGTCGGTCAGGTAGCAACCCGCCTCAGTCGCCGAACACCTCGAGCACGATCTTGCCGATATGCGCGCCTTCTTCCATCCGCGCATGCGCCGCGCCGGCTTCGGCAAGGGGGAAGGTCTGGTCCATCACCGGGGCGACCGCCCGTTCTTCGAACAGCGGCCACGCGTGATGATAGATCTCGTCGGCGATCAGCGCCTTGAATTCGTCCGACCGCGGCCGCAGCGTCGATCCGGTCAGCGACAGCCGCTTGCGCATCACGGTGGCCATGTTGATTTCCGCCTTCAGCCCGCCAAGCACGGCGATCGTGACGTGACGGCCATCTTCGGCGAGGCATTCCATGTTGCGTGCAACATAATCGCCCGAGACCATGTCGAGTACGACATCGACGCCTTCGCCATCGGTGAAGCGCTTGACCTCCTCGACGAAGTCCTGGGTCTTGTAATTGATCGCCAGATCGGCGCCGAGTTCGCGGATGGCCGCGCACTTATCGTCGCTGCCCGCGGTCGAGATCACCTTCATCTCGAAGGCCTTGGCGAGCTGGATCGCCATGGTCCCGATGCCGCTGGTCCCGCCATGCACGAGCAGCGTTTCGCCGTCGCTGGCCCAGCCGCGCTCGAACACATTGTGCCACACGGTGAACAGCGTTTCGGGAATGGCCGCCGCCGTATCGAACGCCATGTCGTCGGGCAGGCGCAGGCTGTGTGCGACATGCGCCAGGCAATATTCGGCATAGCCGCCGCCGGACACCAGCGCGCAGACGCGGCGACCCTGCACCTCGGGTCCGACACCGGGACCGGTTGCCACCACCGTGCCCGACACTTCGAGCCCGGGAATCGGCGAGGCGCCCGGCGGCGGCGGATAGAAGCCCTGCCGCTGGATAACGTCGGGGCGGTTGACCCCGGCATAGGCGACCCGGACCAGGATCTGGTTGGCGCCGGGCACCGGCACGGGCAGCGTTTCCGGACGGAGCACTTCGGGCCCCCCGGCCTCGTCGAATCCCATCGCCGTCATCGTCTCGGGCAAATTGGCTGCCACTCGCGGACCCCCTTTAGATCGGTTGCTGCGCGCTTTCCCCCGGCACGCCCGCCGCGCAATACCTCGCGTTACCGTTGACAGCAACCACCCAGAATTGCGACATTGCTGTCAATGGAAGATGACGCGAGTCCACGCCCGCGAGGCGACGCCGCCAGCCAGTTGGCCGGCGAGGACCTGGCCCCCTATTCGCAAAGCGAGCTCGCCGCCCGCATCGCCCTGCTCGAAGCGGAGATCGCCCGGGTCGAGAAACACCGGCAGGCCGCAGCCGCGCATCGCGACGCGGCCGAAGCGTTGTTCGGGGCGAAGGAATAGTTGCCGGTGCCGGGGCTGAAAAAGCCGGGTTCCGTACCCATATCACGCCCACATACAGCTTTGGCTAACTTTCGCCGCATAGGCTGTCTAATGTCCGCTTCGCGCAAGTCCCACGAGAAAGATATCTGAATGCCCAGCTTCGCCGCCAATCTCGAGAAGACCCTTCACGCCGCGCTCACCGACGCGGGCGAGCGCCGGCACGAATATGCCACGCTCGAGCACCTGCTGCTGTCGTTGATCGACGACGAGGATGCGGCGCAGGTCATGGCGGCCTGCGGCGTCGACCTGGCCGAGCTTACCGCGGTGGTGAAGCAATATCTCGAACAGGAATACCAGTCGCTGCAGTCGGACGAGAGCGCCGATCCGCAGCCGACTGCAGGGTTCCAGCGCGTGATCCAGCGCGCCATCCTCCACGTCCAGTCGTCGGGCAAGGACACGGTGACCGGCGCGAACGTGCTGGTTGCGCTGTTTTCCGAGCGTGACAGCTATGCGGTCTATTTCCTGCAGCAACAGGACATGAGCCGCCTCGACGCCGTCAGCTTCATCAGCCACGGTATCGGCAAGGGCGGCAAGCCGGTCGAAAGCCGGTCGCCCGAAGGCGCCGAAAGCGGCGAGGCGCAGGGTGACGACAAGGCGGGCGACAAGGGCAAGAAGGAAACCGCGCTGGACCAGTTCACGGTCAATCTGAACAAGAAGGCCGAGGACGGACGCATCGATCCGCTGATCGGCCGCGGGCCCGAAGTCGATCGCACGGTCCAGATCCTGTGCCGCCGCAGCAAGAACAACCCGCTCTACGTGGGTGATCCCGGCGTCGGAAAGACCGCCATTGCCGAAGGGCTGGCGCGCAAGATCGTCGAGGGCGACGTTCCCGAAGTGCTGCAGGAAGCAGTGATCTATTCGCTCGACATGGGCGCGCTGCTGGCCGGCACGCGCTATCGCGGCGATTTCGAGGAACGGCTCAAGCAGGTGGTCACCGAACTCGAAGGGATGCCCGAAGCGATCCTGTTCATCGACGAAATACACACGGTGATCGGTGCCGGGGCGACCAGCGGCGGGGCGATGGATGCGTCCAACCTCCTTAAGCCCGCGCTGTCGAGCGGCGCCATCCGCTGCATCGGTTCGACCACTTACAAGGAATTCCGCAACCACTTCGAGAAGGATCGCGCGCTGTTGCGGCGGTTCCAGAAAATCGATGTGAACGAACCCACCATCGAGGACACTGTAAAGATCCTCAAGGGGTTGAAGACCGCCTTCCAGGACCATCACAAGGTTACCTATACCGCCGATGCGCTGAAGACCGCGGTCGAGCTGTCGGCCCGCTACATCAACGACCGCAAGCTGCCCGACAAGGCGATCGACGTGATCGACGAAGTCGGGGCGATGCAGATGCTGGTCCCACCCAGCCGCCGCAAGAAGAAGATCACTGCGCGCGAGATCGAGGCGGTGATTGCGACGATGGCGCGGATCCCGCCCAAATCGGTAAGCAAGGACGACAAGAAAGCGCTCGAGAACCTCGAACGCGATCTCAAGCACGTGGTCTTCGGGCAGGATGCGGCCGTCAAGAAGCTGGCGACTGCAATGAAGCTCAGCCGCGCGGGCCTGCGCGATCCGGACAAGCCGATCGGCAGTTTCCTGTTCAGTGGCCCGACCGGGGTCGGCAAGACCGAAGTCGCGCGTCAGCTCGCCAGCATCATGGGGATCGAACTCAAGCGCTTCGACATGTCCGAATACATGGAACGCCACAGCGTCAGCCGGCTGATCGGCGCGCCCCCGGGCTATGTCGGTTACGACCAGGGCGGCCTGCTGACCGATGCGGTCGACCAGAATCCGCACAGCGTGCTGCTGCTCGACGAGATCGAGAAGGCGCATCCCGACCTGTTCAACATCCTGCTGCAGGTGATGGATAATGGCCGGTTGACCGACCATCACGGCAAGACGGTCGATTTCCGTAATGTCGTGCTAATCATGACCACCAATGCCGGCGCGGCCGACATGGCCAGCCAGGGCATCGGTTTCGGTGACGTGTCCAAGGAAGATGCGAGCGAGGAAGCGGTCAAGCGGATGTTCACGCCCGAATTCCGCAACCGGCTCGATGCGATCGTGCCGTTCGGCTATCTCGGCAAGGACACCGTCGCGCG
>CETS01078994.1_pt1 | contig 15360 bp, 16 predicted proteins | sample 356391 | NCBI WGS metagenome assembly CETS01 (sample SAMEA2622673, study PRJEB7988) | marine metagenome | isolation source: saline water (ENVO:00002010), including
AAATCAATGAGATGCTCATTCCAGCGCCAGAGTGAAATCACATCCCGAAATGTCAGAGGGTCCGCCGTCCGGTCAAACCGATAGGTCTGGACGCCTCCTCCATCTGTCTCGTCGATTTCGGCCCGAAATTCTCCGCTTATGGCTGTGCGTTGAAGGGCACCATCAATCATTCAACGCCAGTCTTCACGACGATCTTGCCGATGTGCTGTGACGACTTCATCAAGTCATGAGCCGCTTCAATATCGTCCATGTCGAACTCTTTATAAACCACAGGATTGATCTTATCGGCGGCAACCATGTGCCAGAAATCTCGCTCCACGCCATCACGCACCTGGCGTTTTTCTTCGGGTGTGCGGGCCCTCAGGGTCGAGCCGGTCATGGTGATACGTTTCAGCATGAAAGGCATCAGGTTCAGCTCAACATTCGGGCCCTGCATATAGGCAATGTTCACAAGGCGGCCGAGCTTGTTCAGGCAGTCCATGTTCTTCGCCACATATTCACCGCCAACCATATCGAGGATCACGTCAGCCCCGCCTTCGGCCTTCACAACTTCGACGAAGTCTTCGGTCTTGTAGTTGATGGCGCGGTCGGCGCCGATCGTGGTTGCAGCCGATTGTTTTTCCGGGGACCCGACTGTGGTGAGGACCTTACAGCCCCATTGTTTGGCCATTTGAATGGCCGAAACACCGATACCGCTGGTGCCGCCATGAACGAGGAAGGTCTCGCCGGGTTTCAGCGCGCAGACGTCGAACACATTGGTCCAGACCGTCATCATGGTCTCTGTCAGGCTGGCGCCCTGTTCGAAGCTGAGACCTTCGGGAAGCGGCAGACAGGAGCCAGCATCGGCAACAGCATATTCGGCATAACCGCCGCCCGGCAGGAGCGCGCAAACCTTGTCACCAACCGCCCAGCGATCCGCGTCAGGCCCCACAGCCTCCACGACGCCGCATGCTTCGAGCCCCATCAGCGGAGATGCACCTTTCGGAGACGGGTATTTTCCGATCCGCTGCAGAAGATCACCGCGGTTCACACCAAAGGCTTTGATCTTGACCAGAACCTCGCTGCCAGTCGGCTCAGGTCTTGGCATTTCGACAATGGCCAGAGCTTCATCATCTTGGACTTCGACGGCGCGCATTGTTAGGGTCATGAATAAACTCGTTTGGTTATGAACGATCAAAGGGAGCGTGACGCAGATGGATGAAGAGGTGCAACACCCCAATCCGCAGAAGCAACGAGACATTGATCTGATGTCTGTCGACGAACTTCAAGAGCGGATCAATGAACTGAAGGCTGAGATCGAGCTTTGCGAAGCCGCGATCAATCGCAAAGGCAGCGCCAAATCGGCCGCTGATGCCATGTTCAGTTTCAACAACAAAGCCTGATCAATTCGGCCGTGAACACGCATATTGCCTTTCTTCGGGCCGTGAATGTCGGCGGCACCGGCAAGCTGCCCATGGCTGAGCTGAAAGCCATCTGCACCAAACTGGGATTCAAAAACGCCCGGACCTATATCGCCAGCGGCAATCTCGCCTTTGAAAGTCAATTGACCGCCGAACAGGCCCGCAAAGCTCTGGAAAAGCAGCTAGAGGTCTATGCAGGAAAGCCCATTGGTATCATCATGCGCTCAATTGCCGATCTGAAACTGATCGAAGACGCCAACCCCTTTCCTGATGCTCCGGGAAACAAGGTTCTGGTGCTGTTGCTCGACCGTGGAGTTGAATCGGCAGATACTGAAAGCGTTCGGCATCACACGTCGGAAGAAATCCGAACCAGCAAAAACGAGATCTATATTCACTATCCGGATGGCCAGGGAAAATCCAAGCTCACTTTGAAACAGGCTCAGGCAGACGGAACGGCACGAAATATGAATACAATTCTCAAAGTGAAGCAGCTGGCCGAGAAACCGTGATTGGCCGTGCTGAGAATTAATAATTAACTGACGGGCAAGTGTCAGTGTGACACGACACAAGCTTGCCTCAGGGAACCGACAGGGCGCGACAGATGACCAAAGACAAGTCTACCCCAACACAAACCGTGAGCCCGCAGGTTCGCGAACGGATGATCCAGTTCGCCTCCTCTGAGATGTTCAGAAAGCTGTTTTCTGAAGGCATGGGCCTGGTGGAAGAAACCGCCGGCTATCTGGATGGTGACGGCCGTGAAGCCTCCCGCCAGCTGACGCGCGAAGCCTCGCTGTCCTACGCCACGGTGTCCATGGAAATGACCACACGCCTGATGCAGGCCGCCAGCTGGCTGGTTGTGCAGCGCGCCGTCAAAGAAGGCGATATGACCGTCGATGAAGCCGCCGAAGCGCGTTTCCGCCTCGAAGATACATCCATTAATGCCTTCACCGCCCGGCAAAACCCGGAACTGCCTGCCGAGCTTCTTGACCTTGTCGACCGCGCAAAAATCCTGTTCGACCGGCTGCACCGCCTTGATGAAGTGCTGTTTGATGAAAGCGACGAGCCACTGCCTAATCCGGTGACAAGCCAGCTGCGCGCACTGCACGATGCGGCAAGTTCTGGTGCCTTTGACCCGCTTTCGGTCTGGCGAAAATAGAGCCAAACGCGCCACGCGGCCTTAAATTCATTCGCCGACGCGCGCAAAATCGTTTTTGCCAGGACCTTTGCCCTGAAACAAAAAAACCCGCCGGAGACCAGCGGGGTTTTTGAAATCTGTGCCTGAAGCAGCGCTTACTTGACGAAGCCTTTGAACTTGTCCTTGAAGCGCGACACGCGTCCGCCGCGGTCCATCAGGTTCTGGTTGCCACCGGTCCAGGCCGGGTGCGTGTTCGGGTCGATATCCAGAGTAATCGTGTCGCCCTCTTTGCCGTAGGTCGAACGTGTCTGGTACTCGGTGCCATCGGTCATAGCGACCTTGACGAAGTGATAATCTGGATGGCCTTCGCTTTTCATCGATCGAATTCCGTCGGTTAAAGGGTGTGTATAGGAAACTGAAGCGGCGCTTCTACCCGAACAGGGCGGGCATGGCAAGGCCTGAATCCCGCAGATCTGAGTTTGATAGGTCCCGCTCATGAAAGCCCCCACTGCAGCATTCCAGATCCTCCCCTGTCTCGCCGATATTGAGAAGATAAAGATGGCGTGTGGCACCTGTCGCGATGCAGACCAGGAAGACGCTCACGTGAGGGCTGAGAGGCGTGCCGCCCTCCGGACAGACAAGAGATAAAAGGGCAGATCGACCAGAGATCGAACATTCAGACCAGCCGCCAAACGGATCAGGTTTTGTACGCTTGAGCCGGGCGGCAATATTCAGTAGCTAACAGGACTGGTCCGGCCCCGTAGCTCAGCAGGATAGAGCATCAGATTCCTAATCTGAGGGTCACAGGTTCGAATCCTGTCGGGGTCACCAGTGTTTTCAGGGCTCTGCACCGGTCGTTCGCCATAATGGGAGTCGTCCGACGACCAGTTTTTGTTCCGGAAAAATGTTTTAGACTGTACTCAGCGTTGCAAAGGCAAACGCATCTGGATAAAGTTTACCGGGGCAAAAGGGGGAAGCGTGATGGCAAGCAGTGCTTTTAAGTCGATCATAATAGCTGTAAGTTGTATTTTTCTCACACCGTGGGCAGCCTCCGATGACGCCGTCATTTTGTTCGGTGGCCTCTCATATATCGACAGCGAAACCACGCCTCAGATGGAGCGCTACCTTACATCCGTTGAAGAGGGGCCGGATCTTGATCAGGGCTACGCACTCATTGACAGCACCGAAGCTCTGCTTACCCAGCTTTCTCGCTCCGACTGGCTTGAAAAGATAGCAACCAGCCCTGTTCTGATTACATCTGACGATGCCTGGAAAGCGGTTATGTCTCGGGGAGCTGACGAACGTCGTTCCGGACAACTCTCTACGGAACTGGATGCGCGCTTCGATACGGTTTACGGGCTCGTTCTCGTTGGTACGTTTGAAGATATGATAGAGCAAACACTGCCCATAACAGTTGAGAGCAGTGCTGAAAGGGTCAACACGTATGTTCAGACCTTCATGGTTGGTGTCGACGCACTGCTTGTTGAATTCGACGATAGCTCAGGCGGATATCCGATACGACTGGCAGGTTCGAGCTTTGTCACTCAAACGCTGACCTTCGTCGAGAACTATGATCGTAGCTCCGCCAGTCATATCGCAGCGCGCTATCGCGAGAGCTATGAACGGGCGATTTCTGAAGCATTGACGCGGCTCGGCAGCATGAGCGAGCGTCAGAAAAATGCTGATAAGGAAGCGGGCACCTATATGGTGACGGGATTTGCGATCCAGAGCGAAGATGCCGCACAAATTTTTGGATACGATCTCAATCAGAAACCAACCGGAGCCGAGCTCAACTCGAACATCTGCGAGATACGAAATGCCTGTGAGGAGGGAAGTTCAGATTGTAAAAAAGTCGGCGCCTTGCTCATGCATGGCCTGACATCGACCCTCTCAGAAGCAGGTTATTCCGTTCTTCCGCCCTTAAAGTCTGCAGTTCTTCAAGATACCAGCAGAAGTATTCGAATAAATCTCAGAATCCAAAGCGACGAAGACTCCCTTTTTTCCGGTAGCCAGTCCATTGAGCTACGTCCTTCAGATGCCTCATTTAAGGTTGTCCCTGTCCTCCGAGCCCTCGGAATGGAAGACATTGAGAGCGAGACTCACTCTGCACGACGTATACGTAACTATGTGACACAATTGGGTTTTGTCGAAGCAGCCACCGGATTCGACGGCTGCTCAACGGTTGGCTCAATCAGCGCCGCGTCGTTCGAGGGCCCGACATTGGGTTGCGCGCAGGAGCCTTATCTGGTGTCCCAGGGCACGCCAAGCACCGACTTGGACAGGGATCTCTACACACTTTCCATGATCAATAAATTTCAAAGCATGAGTCAGGAGATGACCAATGGCAGGCAAGCAAAAACGCCTAGCTGCGAAGGCATTTACGACACTGACTAGCGCTTTGGTCCTCGTTGGAAGTTTGCCTTCCCAAGCCCAAGAATTCATACAGCCGATAGAAATCGCTGAAAGTCTGAGTCAGCGTGAATGTGAACGCAGCGTTCTGGAACTCGCGCCGGCTGCAGGCCTGGAGGCCTATGCCACTGAGATGTTTGGCGCTTCCGGACCTGAGGCAAGGCTGCTTGGTCAGAACTGGCGGAGCTATACGCGGTCCGAGCCGAAGTTGAAAACGGGCTCTGTTGAAACCAGTAACAACACCTGCAAAGGTCAGGTACTGTTGAATCTGGACCGCGAAAAAATTGAAGCCAACCTCTCGCGTTCGTATGTCTGCGATCGGCCAATAGCGGTTCTAAGCCGGATCAGGGCCCCATCCGAAGGAAACTTGAAACCACGACTGGACCCGGATCGTCTTCAGGCGAACCTGGTCCGGGAATTGGCTGATCATGATATCGCCGTCGTCGATGTTTCGGAGCTCTTACCCTCAATCAGATCCGGACTTTCAACCGATAATTGTGGGGGCTATACAGGGCAAGCTGCTGGAACCTGCCAGGATCACGTGGATTTCAGCGAAGCGCTTCTCAGCGCAATCCGGCAGATTGATCTGGGCATTATGTATGCGATGGACGACAATTTCCGAAGTTCAAAGCTTCAACCCCTCGCAGAGGGAGGTTTGTTGCTGACAGTCACTTTCGATGCTGAAGTAGTAAGGCGCGATGTCAGAGCGCTTGCGACTGTCCTAATCCACCAAATTTCTGATTCAGACATAGCGTGGTCGACAAAGCCAACGGACAAACCGGGTCGGGTCCGTCAGGAGTCAGATGTCGAACTCGCCAACGTTCTTCTGGAAAACCTGTCTGAATCAATCGCAGAAAATGTCGCGCAGGACTGCGCTGGTTACTCAAGAAATGCCAGCACAACGTCCAATGCGGTCATGGGGGGCGGGCTGCAATAGCTGCTTGTCCTGTAGGAGTAGAGTATCGGGGTTCTAACGACTATAGGAAAAAAATATCATGACTTTTCAAAGCCTAATGAAAAGCGTTGCAAGTACGGCGGCGATGGCGATTTCTGTCGCAGCGTGTTCAACGACAAGCGGAGGAGGCATGACAAGTTTCATGCCCTCGGGCGACATGCTGAAATCATCTGCCACGGTCGCCTTTACGGCAACGGCCGTAAGTGAGTGTCTCAATCCACGACTTACCAATAAAGTCAGTCAGGTCGCCGGGCCATTTAGTGGGATGGTCAGTCAAGGCGCTCAAATGTGGGCCGGCAACAAGTACGAGATGTGTAAGATTCGTGGAAACGATCCTCAGGTGATGTTCACATCTGCCCTTCTGTCCAAATACGCACTTGTTGAAGTGGCCAGTGCACTTGCTGATCTCGAAACTGCAGCTGGCGCGAAAGACCAGAAAATCCTGCAAATCGCCGAGCGGGTGAAAGTCACGCCTGCAATGTCGCTTGATGCAGGCTCAAATTATGAAGAGTTGAATGCCGCGACTGACGAGCTTAACCTGCTTCTGTCCAGTTCCACAGAACATCCGCCAGAAGTCATAGAAACCGCCGAACTCGCTCGCACACGTATTAACGCAGCTAGTGAGTATGTCGGACAATCAATCGGCGGAATGATTTATCTGGTCACTGAACTGGGAAGCATGTCACCGACCAATCAGCTCAATTTCACAGCCCAGGTGGCAACACTTGCTGGCACAGAGTCGCTTGAAGCTGAGAACCTCATGACCACGGTCAAAGGATCGACGATCGGCACGGCGAACAGCATGATGAAACTCATGCAAACATCAAACGATATCTCAGCGCTTCTCCGAACGGATGAATATGAGATTGATCCTGAAAAGATCAAAGGTCAGGAAGCCGTTACGCACGAACAGCTGACGGCTGTTCTTGAAGGCAAGCAAACAACTGACCTGATTTAGAATTCAATACTTTCAGCGCGCTTTCTCAAAAAAGATTGGTTTATTGAGACGGCGCTCTGAAAAATCTGGGTAAACCTTGCCTTTGCTTGGTCACTCGTTGAGGTAAGGAAGTGAGGACATCATGCTTAACAAGATTTTCGCGGCAGCCGCGTTTGGACTGGTCGCACTATTCGGCCAAGTCGCCACCGCACAAACAACACCAGGCATCACCAATATCCTGGTGCTTGCTGACGACGCCGACCCTGACAGTGTTCCAGCATCAAACGACATTCATTATCGCATCACCGCAGAACTCCGCGAAAGAATGCGACAATGGGGCTATGAGGTGCTCGATACTGACGCCGTACTCGCCCGTATCGGTTGGCAGCAGGTCCCGAACCGTGCGTCACGCCTGGATAAGCTAAAATTTGCGCAAGCGGCATGTAGCAATGGCGATTCTACGACCTGCCCGCGCGTCGTCGTGTTTGTAAAAGCACGTGCAGCTGTCGAGGGTACGGCCTTTGGAACAGTCGCCAGCATTCGCCTTCAGGGCGATATGGTTGATGCAACGAACCTGTCAACGCTGGGCAACTGGCAACCTGTGCGTGACAGCTTCACCGCGCCAAGTCCCTGCAGCGCGTTCTGCCGCGATGAAGTGATTGGAGATAACGCTTACAATATCGCAGCTGATCTCTCAGATGTCCTACGCATCAAACTGGACGAAGCCCTGAACGTAACAGCACCCAGCGCAAACCCAGTAAAAACTGCCGATGCTGACATTCGCACCGAGTATATGATCACTTTCCGGAACTTCTCGACAGCGGAAGTCCTCTCAATGCTCGATATTATGGAGACACAATTTCCGGGACGACCAAGCGTTGGCGACCACGAAGGCAGCCGTATGGCCTGGAAACAGAATTACTCTTCATTGCTCAACAATTCCCAACTTGAGCGTCAGTTCTACAAACTGCTGCTCGATATGGGATTTGCCGAAGAAGAGTTTCGGGTGACGACACGAGAGCAGCGCAACATTGAAATCGAAAAGGTCATGTATGGACCCGGTCGATAGTCAGACATGTCTCACAAAAGCGAGCCCCAGAGGCTCGCTTTTTTTTGCCGGGCTCACCGCTATTTTCCCATTCTCTGAAGGAAAAATCATGATCAGGACTGTCTTGACTTCAATATTCCTCATAGCACTCAGCGCATGCGCTACAGATACAGCTGGCTATGGCCCCACCAGCGGAATGACGACCGACTATCAACTGACATTCCGAAACTTTGAGCAGGACCAGATTTTTTTCCTGCTTGATCGCATGGATGCAGAAGGAAGCGTCGGAGATCATGAAGGTGGACGCTCCGCATGGCAACAGAATTACCGTAGCGATCTGAACTCAGCCGAGCTTACAGCCCTACTGCATTCAGCGATTGCCGAAATGGGTATTACCCCGAACGCATACCGGATCAGCAACAGGGAGCTAAGATTTCTCGAAGTTGAGTTGCTCAGTTACGGTCGCGGCCGATAATTTTCCTTCTTGGTCTGAAAAAGCCACACAAACCTTTCCTTTGATTCTTCAGAAGACGAAGAAAACTGGAGAAGATGATATGGCTTTTTTTGGTAAAACGTTTGCAGGCGCCATGGTTCTGATGTCCCTGGCAATGGCTGATACAGCAGCGTCACGACCCGCTTTTGCGGCCCCTGCAGACTGCACATGTGAAGCCGTCGATGAGGCAACCGCTCGAAGGTTTATTATTCGTGCGGCGCTGGAACACAGCGTCCCTCCGGAGCTAGCGCTTGCTGTGACGGACGTGAAATCCGGATTTCGCTCTGATCTTATTGGCCCCGGCGGAGAAATAGGCCTCATGCAAATTGATGCTGGGAATGCTGAGTTCAATTATGGGGTCAGCCGTTTCGACCTCAAGCATGCGGACACAAACGCCGACATTGGTACACGATACCTGCGCTATCTTTACGCTGTTAAACAATCATGGCCTGCCGCAGTCGCGAGTTTGAACACTGATCGTTGGAGCACCCCTGATACGACAGAAGAAAACCGAAAGTTTGTCTCCGAAGTGCTCCGCAAATGGGAACGCTACGAGAGCATGAACGAAATTCAGGAGGAAATTCTGCAGGAGCGTGAGCTCCAAGAGTCCCGTCGAGCCAACCAATCCCAGATTGAACCTTCTTCGAGAGAACGTTCCGGATATGGCCAGTCGCGTCGAGACACATCCTCCTTTCGAGGCGCCAATATCTCAAGCTGGGAAGCCTACAGCCAGGCGCACGAGGAGCTGAAGCAAAAATTTTCTGGCAATCTTGATTAAACCAGCGGGAACACTCAGGATTGAGTATTGGACGGGGATCAATCTGATGACGGTTATAGACCTGCATAAGCCCTTGATGGCTGAGCTGCGAGATGCCCTGTCATGCCTTGATGGCGATGGCTTCTCGGACATGCTGCTCTCGAAGGTCGTCTGCGCTCTGCTCAGTTCATCGCGCTTGTCCCTCATCAAAAGGTGCGCTGCCTTTTCGGCCACGCTTCAAAAGGCAGGTGTCGATCCAATCAATGCTTTCTTTATTGCTCCACTCAGCGGTGCGTCAGTTCTCGCACAGTTGCGATCGGCAGGCCAATTGGTCTGCATTGAAAATAACATGCTGGCGCTAGAGATGGATGACGGAAGCAAGTTCAGGACAAGTCTGGGCGGCACACGCAAATTAATATGCACGGTTAGAGCAATCGCCGAACTCCTGGGCTTCGACGCCGTTGATCAGCTCGTCACCGATACGCGTGACGCCTCTGGCCAGAAGGACCTTGAAGAAACTGCATTGGAATTGTCCCAACGCTTCGAACAATATCGACTGGTTCGGGTCGGAAGCATGCATCAGCATCGGAAGTTCCGCGCCATCCGGAGCTTTCTGAAAGGGCGCCATCCAGGAGAAAACTATTCTGAACATGATATATCGAGCGAAGACGTGCTGGAATTCTGGCTTCAATACGCAGAGTTCTCTCATCTGAGCGTCAGGAAATACAGTTCAGCTCACACGGCATTCTGCGCCTATATTCAAGCTTTGGCAGAAGCGCTGAGTACGCTGACGCATACCCACCCGGAAACTGAAAGCCAGACCGCTTATGGCAATTCTGCTTTCGAAGACTGGACCGCTCTTCTCGAAGAAACAGCTGATGTTGAGCTACTCAAGTCTGCTCAGTATCAGCGTCTAAGCGTCCTCACGAATTCAAATCCAGCATACAAACGGATGTTCGCTTCAGCGTTCCGCGTGACCAGGTTCAATAGCACTGAAAACAAGTTGTCAGATAAGCTTTCAGCAGCCGACTTTAATGAAGTTGTCTCAGATTTGCCGACCGTTGCCGCTGTCACGGAAACTCTGGAAAAAGATCTCGAGAAATTCACCACTTCAGCCTGGGCCGTCCTTCATGTGCTGATCCAGAACAGGTGCGAGAACGCTGTTTTTCTCGCTCAAGGGCTCTCAAATGGCAGTATTTTTCACGAAGGCACGCCGGGGCTGATGTCCACCGAGCTGGACTGCTCGCATGAGCAGATACTCAATAGATCCATGGAGCTTCTGTGCGCCTCTGAAGAGAGTCCGTTTATCAATATACGCAAAAAAGCTGTACGCGCCTGGAGAGCGACAGAACGCAAAGGCCTGCGCAAGGATCAGTTACACGACCCGGACATCGTAAAGAGCCTTGAAATGCTTTCAATGTGGCTGGTCGGCGCAAATGCTCACATTGTCGCGGTGCGAAAACGGCTGAATGCACATCTTTCCACCGAAAGTGAGGATAATGCCATCTTCGAAAGAAAATGGCGCGATCTTTACCTCGCACAATCGTGCAAAGGAAACGAAAATGTCACCTACATTCAATGAATTATCAGATCTGCAAATCTCTGAGCTGGAAGCTGATTTCAGTATCAGGGCAGCTGTTCATAGCTCATTTGAAGAAAGCAGAAAAAGCTCAAAACCTTTTGGCATCGGTGATCTCATCCGGTACTCGCGCGACTTACACTATGACAAGACGGGCGAACTTCATGCCGCTATTCAGCGCGACAAACGGCTGTCAGAGAACTGGTCGTTCATTCTTGCTTCTATGAATGCCAGCATCTGTTCGCCCGCTGCTGCGGCTGCTGATGACGATGAAGTTGTACTTATAGACTCAGATACCGATGAAAAAATTGAGCTTCGCAAGTCCGATGAGAGTGAAAACGTATTCGTTCTGCTGATAAGACTTTCGGAAAATCGCGACACAGTTCCCGGCCGGCTTGAAGCCCGCACTCAGTCAGGAGAGGTCGTAAACATTGAGCTTCCCGAACCTTATCGGAACTCCGTACAAATTGACCTCACGAAATCAGACCAGCTGGCTCGTCTTCTGTTCGACGACAGTGTTGTTGTAACGATCTGGTAGGCGGTCATCATGTCGGGGTGGGCAGTGTATATCGCTACGACGTCGGGCCCATCCCGGGTGCAGCGTTTGAGTGTCGACACTCAGCTCGATCACTCTGTCATGACCATCAATTTCAGAACACAGCGTTCGAGTGTCACAAATCGCTATGCTGACTTTGTATCGTTAGATGCAGGCGTGATTGGCCGCATAACCGGCGAGACGCGTTACCGGATGCGCATCAGCGAGGATATTCAGCGCGGGGACAGTTGGCAGCTTGCGGCTTATATTTCGCATTTATTGTTTGCCGAAGACAAGTTGAACGAACTTAAGGTGCCCAACAGTGAGGACGTTCAGACTGAGCTCAATACCGCCGATGGCGTTATCTGGGCGAGCGGCATAATTGGAGACGACCTCTCTGTACATCCGGTCACCGGCATCAGACAAAAGCTGAATACCAGCGAGAACCTCTTCCGTGAAGCAGCCGCTATGGATCTGCCGATCCATTGCATCCTGCCGCTTCATCTTTCAGATTCGGCTGGCGAAGAAGCAGAACTCCGGCAGCTTATATCTGCCCTCCTCACACGCTTTCCAACCTTGTCATTTCATCGCGTCGCACGAGCGGACGACGACAGCATTATCGCTTTGCTCAGGAAAACAAACGATGAGAGCCTAACGACCGGATACGCAACAACTCCGGAGCAATTCGACAGAAACGGCAGGCGTCGAACCCATTTAATAAGAGTGGGACTGGCAACGGCATGCTTGCTGGCAGTCGGAGCAGCATTCCTCCAAACTTCGTTTGGGGATCGTTTTACAGAAAGCCTCTCGACCCCGGATCAAGCTGACATGGATAAATCACAAAATCCAACACAGCCCTTGATCGCTGAACCTCCCGGGGCGGAGCCGGGTATGGTTCAAACTGCGGAAACGTCTCCACCAGAGAATGGGCTCCCGATCGAACCACAGTCCGAGCCAGACCCGATTGCGATCATTGAGTTTGACTATTCGGAAGATGGCGACTGCTTTGAAGCAAGCTCCAGCCAACGTGTAACACAGACCGGGATCAGAAATTTTCTTCCTGGGCGTATTGAGAATGTACAGTTGGAACAAGCTGACATGTGCCGCGCACGACTGAAGCTGTCCGACAATCAGGGACAGGTAGGCGTCGCTCACAATGGTCTGATTTCAAGCGACCAGCAGACCCTCAGCCTCGGTGAGGCTTTCAACATCCTCGTCGGTGGAGAAAACGACCGTGATGGATTGTGCGCCGCACTTGATACCCGTGGTGCCCCGTCCGTTGACATCTGCGCCAGAGCGCGACGAGGGGAGACTTTATCCGAAAGCGAGAGTGCCGTGCTTTTGGATTGGCACATGACTGCCGATACAATCGAATAAATCTGGAAGGGGACATACTTATGATACGAAAAACACGACGAACTGCCGCTGGTTATATAGGGCTTTGTACACTCGCTCTATCGCCAATCGCGCAAGCGGACACAGCACCTGTTCTTCTGGAAAAATACCGGACGGTCTGTAGTGATGTTTTCAACGGCGCCTTGGGGGAAGGAGATCTATCACTCATCGCCAGCGCTAAAGTCATTGCCGAGCTTAAAGCGGCGATGCAGAATCCGGACATTCGATCGACGGCACAGCATTTGGGAAACGCCAGTAGTCTGAGAATTAGCGATGTTACGCACCTGGCCAACGCAGATGCTTTTCTTTGTGAGTTCACGCACGCGAACGGCAAATCCGAATGGACGTTGGGTTATTCGCCCCTCAGCCATGTCGTAGAAGGTGCAGAGGTCGTATTTGCACCAAAACCCGCGCCGGGACCAGCACCAGCCTCGCGGGCCACACCGGAGAGTCAGCCAACTTCGCGACCTTCACCTCCTGAAGTTCAGGCACAATCAGAACCTCAAGGCCAGCGTCCGCCGGCGCCCGAACAAAGCGCCGCTTGCCGCAAATTTCCGGATCTGTGCTAGAATGCTTTCTCGACGTCACATTCTCGCAGGGCTTTGTAGCTGCGCCTTTTGCCAGCCGGGTCAGGCCGAATCTTCAGCCAAGGGTGGATGCTATCTGACAGCGGATGAGTTCAAGACCTTAACAGATGGCAGCAAGGAATCTTTCGACTACGCCTTCAGTGGATTCGATAAGCGCCGTCGTTCGGGCGATCCCGACTTTGACAAAGCGCTCGCGATTACGCTTTTGAAGCTCACCGATACTTTTCAAATCCTGCCCGATTTTATGTTCTATCAGGAAAAAGGAAGCAGCATGAATGCCGTGGCGACGGGCAGTATAGAACGTCGCGACAGACCAGATGGTGCCGTCGCTTATGGACTGAACCTCCTCGGACTTCAGAAACAGGGTGAGCTCGGCGGAATTCCGGGGGTGATCGCCGTCTGTGCCCATGAATTTGGTCATGTCGTGCAAATGAAACGTGGAACACGGGCGAAACTTGTGACCGCCAGCGGCCAGGTTTACCGAAATGAGCTTCACGCAGACTATCTTGCTGGTTATTTCGTTGGGCTGAAGAAGCTTGAGAACACGACATTCCCTGCGGCAGAAGTCGCGCTTGCTGTTTATAGTTTAGGGGATTCCTCATTCGAAAGCAGAGGACATCACGGAACGCGCGAACAGCGTGGTGAGGCGGTTCGACAAGGTTTTCTACGCTCTCATCGTGACCATGCAAGTTTTGATGAAGCCTTTGAATCCGGGTTTAAATACGCGCAGTCCATAAAACGAGCAGGATAACCCGTGTTTCACCGATGAACATCAAGTCGCATGATGCTTGGAACAGATCACTGTGCGGGCGGGCGATCGGACACCGATCGTATTTTCAGAGCCTTGCTTCTTTGCGCGACAGCTCGAAACAAAAAACGCCACCGTATCAGACGATACGGTGGCGCATGGTTGGTTGCATCAGGCGGGGTTTATTCTGATGGTTTTGGAATAACCGCCAGCTCGGCGTCCGCGTTCAGAACAGCCCACCAGCGACTTCCATAATTGGAGTCATAGCCGACCAGAGGCTGACCCGCACAGGAGTCATCACGCATTGGCGGTGATTGAAGGTAGGACTTCATAAACGCGCCCTCAACGACGCAGGCATCCTCGACGATTGGCGACCAGCCGTCATCAACACGCATACCGAACGTGCCGTCTTCGGCCGTAATCTCTGTCGGGGTGGTCAGCTGAACAGCAAAAGTGTCCGAGACAGCTGAAGAGATATCCCATGACTTGGTCGCGGTAGCTGGCAGCGTAATAGCCGGTTTGGGCTCTGGGTTTTCAATATCCCAGATCAGGCCAACTTCCATCTCAATGTCTTTCGGCTCACCATAATCGCCCTGATACATGCCGGTTTGCTGCTGTGTACCGCTGACAATCACGATGTCCGTCAGTGTCTCGTCTTCCTTTGGAAGCCAGCTGGTCGTGACATGTTCCTTCAGGTCCATCGTGACCTCTGGGAAGATCATTTCTGTGCCGTCGCCATTCGGCACCACACGGTGTTTGGCGTTGATGTTCGGCGTCCAGCTTTCATGGACCTGGAACAGCCACTGATAGGCCAGACGGATCAGGTCATTCATAGATTCCGCACGGGTAAAGCCAGGCGTGAAGCTCATATCGCGCTCACGTGAGTCTGTCCGGTTGAAGGTTTCATTCCAGCCGCCGATCAGATTGAAATAGCTGCCATCATCGCCATAGCAGTCTTCGGTCACGTATTCCGGCTGCAGAACCATGACAGGCCGTGTGCCTTCCGGAATCGAGTCCGGATACACGATGGTTTCACAGCGGTTTGTTGTCCGGCTGAATTTATCGAACAGCGCCCAGTTTGCGTCGAAGGCCTGATCAGCATCATTGGAGGTTGCTGTATGGGGCGCGAAATAGGCTTCATAGTCGACGCGGGGACCGTTGAACGCCAGTGTCCCGGTGTTCACATCAAAATGGTCTGAGCCCTTGCCGGTGTCGAATGTGGCGTTCTTCTGGGAGATGATCATCTGAACCAGATCGCGCTCACCATAGCGGAATTCATAGCCCTTATAGGATGCGTTGCCCGCCATGATTTGCGTGTACATCCCCATCCGGTAATTGCCGCCGGTCGGTGTGGAGCTGGATGGCAGGGTCGTCTGCGCCGT
>CETS01151812.1_pt1 | contig 15187 bp, 10 predicted proteins | sample 356391 | NCBI WGS metagenome assembly CETS01 (sample SAMEA2622673, study PRJEB7988) | marine metagenome | isolation source: saline water (ENVO:00002010), including
CATGGCTCCGGCTCAGACAGGCGGGACCTACCGGATCGTGATCGACTTTCAGCCGACAGACCTCAATACGTTCAAGAGCATTAAGCCCCGCAGCCCGAACCGGGCGGTTGTGAAGCCGGCGGAGGTTTCTACGCCGGTCATTTTACCGGCACGTTCGCCTGCCGTGGAGCCCCAGCTTCCCTCGCCTGGTGTAAGCGACAAGTATATCGTGGTGATTGATGCAGGTCATGGCGGGAGAGATCCGGGCGCGCAGGGCATCAAGGGTACGCGCGAGAAAGATGTTAATCTGGCTGCGGCGCTGAAGCTGCGCCAACTCCTGGAGGGCTCCGGACGCTATGATGTGGTCCTGACGCGTGAGAGTGATGTGCTGATCGACCACGAAGAGCGGATCGAAATTGCGCGCAACGCAAACGCAGACATCTTTATCTCGATACATGCTGATGCGGCAGGCAATCGCGCAGTGTCGGGTGCGTCGGTCTACACTCTTTCAGCAGCCGGAGACAAACGGGTTGATCGCCTGATCGACGATAAGGGCTGGTCTACACCGCTTGAGGTTGAGCCTGCCGGCGATGCGGCCAAAGACATTTTGCAGGACTTCATTCAGCGAGAAACGCTAACCAAGTCCTCAAGCTTTGCTGACATCCTCATTCCGGAGCTTGAAAAGGTCGGACCGATTCTGAGAAATTCGCATCGACAGGGCAACCTCGCCGTACTGCTCGCGCCGGACGTGCCTGCCGTGCTTCTGGAAGTTGGCTTTCTGACAAATCCGAACGATGAGAAACGCCTGATTTCTCAGGAAGGCCTGTCGCTGAGTATGGAGGCTGTGAAGTCTGCAATCGACATCTACTTCAAACGGGAAGAGCAGATCATGGCGCAATATATCTCGAATGCCGGCTAATCGCTCCAATTTCAGGGTTTGCCTGCAATACAGACTTGCTCTGGCGGCCTAGCCGATGGCACATCAGGGCCTTAGAATGGTCGCAGTTCTGGTTGATTCCGGACGCTACTGACGTAAAGCCCGATTGAGAGACCATGTCGCAATCTTCAAACTCGTTTCTGAATTCTGTCGCAGGCTTCTTCGGAGCGATCGGACGTTTTTTCCTGCGTCCCGTCTTCCGTATTCTGGTGGTCGCCATAGCGTTCCTTGGCATTATGGCAACGATTGGGGTGTGGTGGTATGTCCAGTCGCTCTCTGATGATCTGCCACCGGTTAGTGTTCTTGCCGAGTATGAGCCCGAGGTCACAACGCGCGTTCACGCCGGTGATGGTCGGCTGATTGCGGAATTTGCGAGCCAGCACCGCGTCTACGTGCCGTATGAGGCCATGCCGGAGCACCTGATCTGGGCCTTTGTTTCGGCCGAGGACAAAAACTTCTTCTCGCATGGCGGCATTGATTATCTCGGTATGCTTCGGGCCAATATCCGCAATGCGCGCAATATTGCGTCGGGCGCTGACGTAAATCTTCAGGGTGGCTCAACCATCACCCAGCAAGTCGCCAAGAACATGGTTCTGGAAGACAGCTCGCAGGTGATCGACCGGAAAATCCGTGAGGCCATTCTCTCCCGACGTATGGAGAAAGCGTTCAGCAAGGAAGAAATCATCGAGCTTTATATGAACGAGATTTATCTCGGAGGAAGCTCGTATGGGGTTGCTTCAGCGGCGCTGAACTATTTCAACAAGTCATTGCCTGAACTGACCGTCGAAGAGGCCGCGGTGCTTGCAGCCATGGCCCAGCGGCCGGGTGATGTGAACCCATTCCGCAAGCCAGAGCGATCCAAAGATCGCCGCGACTGGGTTCTGCAGCGCATGGCTATCAATGGTTATATTTCTCGTGAGGAAGCGCGCGAACGTTCTCAGCTGCCGCTGGTGACCCGAGAACGTCTCAAAGGGCCAGAATATGCAGCGGCGACCTATTTCGTTGAGGAGCTCCGCCGCGACCTGACCGAACGTGTCGGCGAAGATGAGCTGAAGGAAGATGGCCTGTCCATTCGCTCTACGCTTGACACACGCCTGCAACTTGCCGCGCAGGACGCTCTGAGAAGCGGACTGGAAACATATGATCGTCGTCATGGCTATCGCGGCCCTGTCACGTCTATAGAGCTTGGTGACGGCCAGATGGAGGCCTTGTCTGACGTCAAACTGCCCGGCGGATATGGCACGCGCGAAAAAGCGCTCGTGACGGCTTCCTCAGAGAGCGCTGTTGAGCTCTTATTGACCGATGGCTTCAAGATCGATCTGGACCCGGACGATATCCGCTTTTCCCGGACCTATCGACGCGAAGACGGTGGCCGCGGGCTTGCACCTGGCGATGTCATCATGGTTTCTGTCGAGCGCGAACAACCAGTCACCGAGGGCGAGGACACTGCCAACCCGGCCGGCGATCCGGTCGTGTCTGAAGAGATCAATTCTGAAGAGCTTGGCGCGGCCTCTGGTGAAGACGCTGATGAAGGCCAGCAGGCAGAGCGTGCGAAGCCGGTCGGAGATGCGCGCCTGGGCCAGATTCCTGATGTTGAAGGTGCGCTTCTCGCGCTGGATCCGCATACAGGGCGTATTCTCGCAATGGCTGGCGGCTATTCCTTCTGGAAAAGCCAGTTTAACCGCACAGTGCAGGCGAAGCGCCAGCCGGGATCGTCTTTCAAGCCATTCGTCTATGCTTCAGCGCTTGAGCTCGGAAATCCATATACGGGCCAGGCTGCATTTACTCCGGCAACACAGATTCTGGATGCGCCATTTGTTGAGTGCGACTATACGCGGGTGAAAGACCAGTGCTACGCGCCCACAAACTATACCAGCGGTCGCTTCTACGGCATGAGCACGATGCGGCTTGGTCTTGAGCTCTCGCGTAACGCGATGACCGTACGGCTGGCGCAGGATATTGGCATGCAGCAGGTCAAGCATTTCGCCGAGCGCGTTGGTCTTTATGAAAATCTGCAGCCTTATCTTCCAATGGCGCTGGGTGCCGGTGAGGTAACGGTCTGGGACATGGCGAAGGCCTATGCGTCCTTCGTGAACGGCGGCAAGGAAGTCCAGCCAACGCTGTTCGACCGCGTTCAGGATCGCACCGGCAAGACGCTCTATCGTATGGATGAACGCGAATGCCCGGGCTGTAATGATGAATATACCGGGCAGGAGCCTCCTGTGCTCGCCGATGTTCGCGAGCAGATCATCGATCCGATCACGGCATTCCAGATCACGTATATGCTTCAGGGTGTTGTTGAGCGCGGCACAGCAGCCAGCATTCGCAATGGTTGTCCGGGTGGCGGACCCGCGGCAGCGATTGGTGTTGAAGGTGTGGCCGAGCTCTGCAAGCACACACTTGGCGGCAAGACCGGTACCACCAACGACTATTTCGATGGCTGGTTCATGGGCTTCTCACCGGATCTGGTCGTCGGTATTTATGTCGGGTTTGATGAACCCAAATCCATGGGGAACGGCGAAGCGGGCGGCCGTGTTGCTGCGCCGATCTTCGGCGATTTCATGGAAAAAGCGCTGACAGATTATGAGCCTGTTCCGTTCCGGTCGCCCAGTGGTATTCGCTTCGTGAATATTGATGCCAAGACAGGCCAGCTACCGGGGCCTGGAAGTCAGGTCATTCAGGAGGCTTTCCGACGTGGATCTGAGCCAGGATTTGATTTTGGGTATGACGACGACTCCGGCAACCTGTTTGGCTCGGGTGATATCGGCAGCAATTCTGGCACAACGGCCAGCGGCGACGACATAAACCCCACCTATCCCGGGCAGCAGACCTCGCGCTCTACCACGCAGGCATCTGATGACTTCGAAGAAGGTATTTACTAGGCCCCATCTGATTGCCAGATGGCTTCACAAAACAACTGAACCTTAGGAGAGTGCAGGCATGACGCCTGAGATGACGACATTGGCCAACCGGATTGAGCAGTCATTGGAACTGCTGAGGAGGCGTCTTTGACTGGGATCGTGCAGAGAAACGCTACCACGAACTGACAGCCATGTCTGAACGTCCGGACTTCTGGGATGATCCCCAGGAGGCCCAAAAGCTCATGAAAGAGCGCCAGAAGCTCGAAGACCAGATGAATGCCATCCGTTCACTTGAGGGCGACCTGTCAGATAGCGCCGAACTCTATGAGATGGCGGATGCAGAAGGTGATGATCAGGCCAAGGCCGAAATCCTTGAGGTGCTGAATGCGGCTGTCGAGCGCGCTGAGCGCGCCGAGCTGGAGGCTCTGCTATCGGGCGAGGCCGATGGAAACGACTGTTACGTCGAAATCCATGCGGGCGCAGGTGGTACAGAGAGCCAGGACTGGGCCGGTATGCTGCGCCGTATGTATGTTCGCTGGGCGAATGCGCACGACATGAAGCTTGAAGAAGTTGAAGAACATGTCGGCGATGAGGCTGGGATCAAATCCGCGACGCTCCAGATCAAAGGTGAAAACGCCTATGGTTGGCTGAAGAGCGAGTCCGGCGTGCACCGGCTTGTTCGCATCTCACCGTTCGATTCCAACGCGCGACGCCATACGAGTTTTGCGAGTGTATGGGTTTATCCTGTGATCGATGAATCGATTGAAGTCGAAATCGAGGAAAAGGATGTGCGTACGGACACCTATCGCTCCAGCGGTGCCGGTGGTCAGCACGTCAACAAGACGGACTCAGCTGTACGTCTGACCCACGAGCCCACGGGGATCGTTGTGGCGTGTCAGAATGGGCGCTCACAACACCAGAACCGTGCAACGGCCTGGGAGATGCTTCGGGCCCGGATTTATGAGCTCGAACTCCAGAAGCAGCGCGAAGCAGCTGATGCGCTGGAGAGCACGAAATCCGAAATCGGCTGGGGGCACCAGATCCGATCTTACGTTCTGCAGCCTTATCAGATGGTCAAGGATCTGCGAACGAATGTGGAAACGTCTGATACACAGGGTGTTCTGGACGGCGGCATAGACGCTTTCCTGGCGGCATCACTTTCCCATAGCCTCACGTCGGCATCAGATACCGAGGCAGATGCCTGACCGCGCCAGACTAGAACAAGCAGCATTAAAAAAGCCGCCTCAAGGGCGGCTTTTTGATAAATAGGATTTGGTAATCAGCCGACTTGTTGTGGCTGAGCTGGTGCCGCTGCCGGTGTTGGCGAAGGAGCTGGCGCAGAAGACGATGCTTTGAGCGGGTCTTCTGAATGCTTAACCTGTCCTTCAAAAACAGCGCTGGCTTCAATAGAGAGGGAAGCGTGCGTAATGTCGCCTTCCACTTTAGCCGAAGAGGCGAGTTGAACTTTACGAGCGCGGATTGAGCCTTTGACCTTTCCGCGAACGATGACTGTTTCGGCGACGACTTCACCTTTGATCTCTCCGCTGTCGCCAACGGTGAGGGCAGATGCTTTCACATCGCCTTCGATGCGTCCGTCGATCTGGATCTCGCCTTCGGAAACGATTGATCCTTTGACTTTCATATCACCACTAATGAGTGATGGGGCAGAACGGGTGGCCGGCTTTGAAGCCGCTTGCCGAAGCGCTTCGCCCTGGGCTGGTTTTGCTGCGGAAGGAGTTGGGGCGTTCGCCCCCTCAGTCTTACCCTTTGTAAACATGTTGACCTGCCCTCAAGAAATTCACTGGATTATAAGTTTTGCCTCGGAACCAGACTTCATAATGAAGGTGCGGACCGGTGCTGCGGCCCGTGCTGCCCATTTTTCCGACTGAGTCACCAAGTTGGACTTCATCGCCCACTTTCACGCTTACAGACAAAAGGTGTCCATATCGTGTCTTAAAACCGTGGCCATGATCGATTTCAACAAGCCGACCGTAACCACTGCGTGGGCCTGCCCAGGTTACCACGCCTGGACCAGACGCCACAATGGGGGCGCTGCGATAGGCTGCCATGTCCATGCCGGCATGAAATGCCGGGCGGCGGTTGAATGGGTCTGTGCGGAGACCGTAGCCAGAGGTTTCCCGTGATGGGACGCCAATTGGTTGGCCGAGCGGAAGCTGGTCGATCAGCTGTTGGTAAAAGTCTGCTTCTTCGAGGCGAGCGGCGACTTTGGTGACGCGCTCAGCGAAATAGAGATCGTCTTCGTTAAGGGCTTCAGGCGCGGTGAGGCTGGCGAGTTCTACCAGTGGGCCACCGAGCTCGCGCTGCTCTTCAAACCGACCGATGCCCACACCTGTCAGCTGGAGAATACCCCGGGCTTCTTCTGCACGCTCGACCGCGATCTGCTCAGCGTCATCAAGATAGGTGGTGGTCTCTGCGCGGAGTTTTTCGATTTCGGCGCGAAACCCGGCGACTTCAACTGTGGCTGCAGGAGAGGGGGCGGTGCGAGCCTGACGGGGCGCGCCTTCTTCAATACTGGCTTCAATAAGGAAGCTGGAATTTTTGCCGCGCAGGCTGGCAACATCGATGGATTCAGGGGATTTCAGCCCGGTGAGAATAACTTTGAGAGAATCGAGCCGCTGGCCCATTTCTGAAGTTGCTGTCTGGAAGGCTTCAGTGCGTTCTTCGAGAAGGGCCTGAGCGGTAGCAGCGCGGGCATTTGCGTCGCTCACCCAGCGTTCGGCTTTGGCTTCGCTACGATCCAGAGCCACATTTCGCGCGGACAGTTTCGGGCCCTGAGCCAGTACGCTGACTGTCGCGAAAATACACCAGCCAGCGGCCAGCGCTGCGCCGCCTGCAGCCATCATCTGTTTTCGAGGTGAGATGGAAATGTAACTGACTGTGCCGCCGCTGCGATGATAAATCTGGCGCTCGGGAAATGTTCTTTCCAGCCAGGTTTTCGCTCTGCCCTGCATGTCGCTCATGTACGCTGCCCGATACTTGCTTCGAAAAAGAGTTCCCCAACCCTTCTTCGAGTTTGGATAACCCTAGACGAAAAATTTCTAACCGCGAAGCCCAAATTCGGTAATTTTTGCAGGCAAATTAGGCTCCACCGGTAAATTGCCGCTTAATGAATTACTAGATTTGGTTAACGCAATCGCTAAGTTTTTCTATAACCTCTTCAACATGTCCTGACACTTTGACCTTTCGCCACACCTCACGGCAAACGTTTTCTGGTCCGAAGAGAAAAGTGGATCGCTCGATTCCCCAATACGTCTTCCCATACATCTGTTTTTCGACCCAGACGCCAAATGCCTCACAGAGTTCTCCATCTTCATCGGAAATAAGCTCGACCGTGAGGTCGTGCTTGTCGATGAAATTGGTGTGTTTGCGCGGGCTGTCCCTGGAAACGCCAATCACCCGGGCACCGAGCTTGCGAAATGCATCCATCTGTTCGGAGAATGCAATTGCCTCTTTCGTGCAGCCGGGGGTGTTGTCCTTTGGGTAGAAATATATGACAGACCATTGATTGCTCAGGTCAGTATCAGACAGAATCTCGCCGTCTGGCGTTGGGAGTTTAAAGTGCGGAAGTGCATCTCCGATTTGCATGTCGACTTTCCATGGCGCAAGAAATGAGTTGAGATCGCGAAACGTGCCGGCAGCATAACCCGGCCGACACGTTTCAATTAGTGTGAGTTGCCTTTGTGCGTCAAACCACCGGAATAATCATCCTGGAAGGGCTGACTGGGCTTGTGCTGCTCGTCGGCCTTGGGCTTGGGCTGATTGCCTGGCGACTCATGTCCGGACCGACCGATCTCGCTTTCGTAAAATCGGAAATCGAGGCTGCCATGACGGAGGCCAGGGATGGCAAACCCGTGGAGATCGATAAGGTCAGCCTGCGATGGCAAGAAGGCGTGAACGAGTTTCAGGTTTTCGCAGAGGGGCTCGAGTTTTATTCAGCAGAGAATGAACAGGTCGCAAGCGCCCAAAGCGCCATCATTGATGTTCATGCTGTCAGTCTGATGCGCGGAAAGATCCGTCTCAAGGAAATGCAGGTTACGGGCAGCGAGCTCACAATTCGCCGCGAGCAGGATGGTACAATCATCGTAGCTGGTGAGGAAATTCCGCCCGTCAGGCCCGTTCAGTTTCATGAGGCGACCTCACCTGTACAGTATGTGGAGCAGAGTATCCTGAATGTTGTCGAGACGATTGCCCAGTCTTCTGCGCTGGACGATCTCCGCCGGATCCGGCTCGACGATTTTCGTATCAATTTGCAGGACGTGCCGCTTCAGATTGACTGGACGCTTGAGACGGCAGAACTCGATTTAATTCGCGCCGGAAGTGAAGTGGAGATCGAATTCAAAGGACTGGCCGCGGGAAGTGGTGCACCGGACCGGGTCGCCATGGAGTTGAGCTTTAGTCCCGACGGGCGGGAGTTTTCGAGTTTTGCCCGGTTAGAGGGCGCGCGGGTTTTCGAACTGCCGTTTCTCAAACCATATGCGGAAATGATTACCGGCGAGATGACCGCAGACCTTGAGGTGTCGTTTGGCGTTCGTCCTCAGGGGATCGACGCTCTGGCTCTCGACCTGACAACTGATGGCGGCCGGGTTGTGATCGCGGGTGAGACAGAGCTGGAGCTTGGCCGGAACGATTTTGCGCTGATCTTCGATCTTGATGCCAACGATCTGATGATCGATGGACGCGAGATCAATGCGGGCCCTGTTACCGGCACTGGGACGCTCAACATTTTTGACTTTGTCGATCTGATTGAAACCGGCTTCGCCAACCCGACACAGTTGATGCTTGATGCATCTGAACTCGGTTTAGATTTGCGACCCAGTTTTGAGAGCGCGTTCGAACTGACGAATGTAAACCTCGACGGAGAATGGAACTTTCAGTCAAGCGAACTGAGTTTCACCGAGTTCGCATTCAATATGGAGAATGCGCGGGTCAGCAGCGCAGGACAGATCTATCTCGCCGAGGAGATGGTTCATGAAGAGGACTTGCCGTTTGGTGTTGAGCTGAACGCCAATGTGTCAGGCGCGCTCTCAGTCTCGACGGTGCTGGAGTACTGGCCGGTCAATCTTGGCGCAGGCGCGCGTGAGTGGCTGATTGAGAATTTGCATCAGGGTTCGGTCTATGAAGCCGATCTGAAGCTGGATATTGAGCCTCAGTCGTTGCGGCAGGGGTATCTGTCGAATGAGAACCTTCAGGTCGATTTTTTATTCAGAGATGGTCAGTTCAGTTTTCTCAGCGATATGCCGCCGATTGTCGAAGGCGAGGGCAGTGCGCGGCTCAACGGAAATTCGTTCTCTCTAGATCTGGAGCGCGCCATGTTCAGCGGCTGGACGCTGACGCGGGGCGTAGTGAACATCCCTTATTTCATGCCGAAGGGCGAAGACCTTTACATCGAAGCCGACGGCTATGGTGACATCTCTCAGATGCTGAGAACAATCAGCGACTCTCGTCTTCAGCTGGAAAATGACTATGGCCTGCCGATCAGTGATATTTCGGGCTCAGGACGTGCAAGCTTCACCATGAGACGACCCGCATTGTCGGATGTGTCGTATGATGACACGCGGTTTCGTGTTGCGGGGGAAGTGACCGAAGGCAAATTTGTCAATCTCATCAACGACATGACCCTTGTCACAAATGCTGCGGACATTTCCGTTTCCAACGATGTGATACGCATTTCAGGATATGGCGAACTGGATGAGGCGCCGGTTGAATTTGAATGGTCAGACCGCTTCAGAGAAGACGGGCCAGAACGCTCGCGCCTTAAGGCATCCGGCTATGTCGGACCTGATCTGCTGAACCGATTTGGCATTGCTGTGCGCACCTATATGACAGGAGATGCTCTGGCTGAGATTACAGCAAGCGGACCTTCGGCTGTCGATTTTCAGATCGTCAGCGTGGATCTCGATCTCGAAGAGACACGCCTTGATATCCCTGAGCTCAACTGGACGAAGCGCCGGGGAGACGCCTCGAGCGCACAGGTTTCGTTTCGCCAGGATACAGGTACGAACCTGACCCGGGTCGCTTTTGATGCAGAGGATCTCAAGTTCCGGGGCAATCTGGCGCTCACAGAAGAAGGTCGATTAGATCAACTGATTGTCGACCAGTTCTATCTGGAAGATCAGCTGGATTTGGCGGGAGAATTACGGCGCACAGGGCCGCTTGCATTAGAACTCGTCGTAAGCGGTCCATTCATGAATGCTGAGCCGCTGACGGCCGGCTTGTTCAGCGGCGAAGGCGGCGCGCTTCCGATTTTCGGCGATGTCGATTTCAGAGCTGAGATCGACAGACTACGCCTCCGCCGCGGCCTGGAGGTTGATGATGCCGACCTTCATACGGTTTTTTCAGGCCCACAATTGGTTCAGCTGGATCTGTCGGGAGAGATCACTGGCGATGACGAATTTCTGCTCACCGTGCGGGACGATGGCGACGGGGTGCGCAATCTCACAGCTGAAGTTTCAAACGCGGGCGCAATGTTTGAAGCGCTCATGGGCGAACAATTTGTCCAGGGCGGGCAGCTGTACATGACCGGTCAGCTTCGATCAGGGGATGATCCAACCAATCTGGATATCACCGTCACAAACACTCGCATGGTGAATGCGCCGCTTCTCACGCAGATTCTGTCGCTCGCCTCCCTGCGCGGCCTTGCTGATGTGATGTCTGGCGAGGGGATCCTGTTTACCTCAATCAATATTCCGCTGGTTATTGATGAGACAGGCTATTATTCGCCCGGCGCCAAAGCCTCCGGTCCGGCTTTAGGCATGACAGCCAAAGGCTCCATTCTGGAAGGCGGGAGCGAGCTTTCGATCGATGGCGTTTTGGTTCCATCATTTGGCGTCAACTCGGCACTTGGGGGAATCCCGATTATTGGCGACCTGTTCGTGTCGCGTGAAGGGGAGGGCGTTTTTGCGATGACCTACGCCGTCCGTGGATCACTTGAAGAGGCGCGGATTGCTGTAAATCCGCTATCCGGTATCCTGCCGGGCGTGCTGCGCCGGATTTTTGAAAATCCCGCCAGCGAAGAGGTGCCGGTGGCAGACGCGCCCGACGACGCGCCTGCAGAACCAGCTAATCCCTGACCGCTTTAGCCGAGTTGAAGTCGGGCGTGACGCTTCTTGCCGAGCGACAGCATGGCATAGCCTTCATCGTCGAAGTCAGCTCTGCTGAGCACGGCATTCTGATCAGACACGGGCTCCCCATTCAGCTTGGCGGCATTCTGTTTGATGCTGCGCCGGGCCTCGCCGTTGGATTTTGTCAGGCCAGCTGCCGTGAAGCCCGCAGCAACAAGCATTCCGTTTTCCAGATCTGACGCTGAGATGCCGACGGTCGGCAAAGCGTCACCTGCGCCGCCTTGCTCGAAAACGGCCGCGGCAGACGCTTTGGCGTCCTCAGCAGCTTGTGCGCCGTGGAGCATGGTAGTCGCCGCGTCAGCGAGTGCGATCTTGGCGTCATTGATAGCAGCGCCTTCAAGGTTCTCCAGACGTTCAATCTCGTCGAGCGGAATGTCCGTGAACAATCGTAGGAAACGACCGACATCTGCGTCCTCTGTGTTCCGCCAGAACTGCCAGAACTCATAAGGGCTCTTTTTGTCGGCATTCAGCCAGACAGCGCCGCCGACCGTCTTGCCCATCTTTGCGCCTGACGCCGTAGTGATAAGCGGGCAGGTAATCCCGAAGGCCTGATTGCCATCCATTTTGTGAATAAGGTCTGCGCCTGCGACGATATTACCCCACTGATCAGAGCCACCCAGCTGCATCATACACTCTGCTCTGCGAGACAATTCCAGGAAGTCATACGCTTGTAGCAGTGTGTAGTTGAACTCGAGGAAGGTGTAGGGCTGCTCGTTCTTGAGGCGCCGCGCCACCGTGTCCTGTTTGACCATGGTGTTGATCGTGAACAGTTTGCCGACGTCGCGAAGAAACTCAATATAACCGAGGCCATCGAGCCAGTCGGCATTGTTGAGCATGACCGCATCGGTCGGCCCGTCACCGAATGTGAGATAGGCTTCAAACGCGCGGCGGATACCTTCAGCGTTTGCATTGATCTGTTCTTCGGTCAGGATGGGGCGTGATTTTTCCTTATCGGTGGGGTCACCGATCTTTGTCGTGCCGCCGCCGATCAGAACAATCGGTTTTCCGCCGGCTTGCTGCAGTCGGCGGAGCATCATAATGCTGACCAGATGTCCAACGTGGAGACTATCCGCTGTTGCATCATATCCAGTATAGGCAACAGGCACGCCCTTGGCACAATAGGCGTCAAGCTCGCCTTCGTGGGTAGTCTGCTTGATGTAGCCACGGCTCTGAAGAGTGTGCAGAAAATCGGATTTGAAAGTGCTCATAGCGGTCTCCAACAAGCGTGGCGCTCTAGCATGAAGGAGGCAGGTGTTGAACACTGTTGAGAACGAAAAATTGGCTCAGTGGACGATTGGCTTCATGAGCGGCACATCGGTCGATGCGGTGGATGCGGCCATGATCCGGACTGATGGCGTGCGGGTTTATGAATTCGGTCCAGTTGCAGAGCGAAAATACACGGACGCTGAACGCAAGGCGATCTTTGACGCGACAGCGCAAGCGCGCGAATGGAACTGGCAGGGCGACGTGCCCCATGCGGCATTTCGCGAGGCCCTGGAGGCGCTGACATCAGCGCATATCGATGCCTTCAACGCTGTTGTTGAGCAGTGCCGGGACGATCAGAAGCCGACACTCGCAGGTGTGCACGGGCAGACTCTCTTGCACCGGGCGAAAAGTACGGATGCGCCGGGCGCGACACTACAGATTCTGGACGCTCAGGCACTTCGTGAGGCTTTTGGCGTTCCGCTCGTGTATGATTTCCGAACGGCCGATGTTGCGGCAGGCGGGCACGGCGCTCCGCTTGCGCCAGCCTACCATCAGGCGCTGGCTCGAGAGTTTGATCCGCCCGTGGCCGTGCTCAATCTCGGCGGCGTCGCCAATCTTACCTATATTCACGGTGATGAAATCTTTGGCTTTGACTGCGGCCCGGCGAATGGACCGATCGACGAGTGGGTGTCCCACAATACGAGAGGCCAGTATGACGCAGATGGGCGTCTTGCCGCAGCGGGCAGAGTTCATCGTGATCTTCTGACGCGCTGGATGGAGCATCCATTCTTCAATCAGACTTATCCGAAATCTCTGGACCGATATGATTTCAATGCCAGCCTGGCCGCAGGGCTATCTCTGGAAGACGGCGCGGCAACGCTCACTGCGTTCAGTGCCGCAGCAGTAGCCAGCGGTCTCAGCCTGCTCCCGCAGCCGGTAAAAAAGGTCATTGTCTGTGGAGGAGGGCGTCATAATCCGACGCTGATGAGCGAACTCAATGCCCGGTGTTCAATACCGGTTGAGACGGCGGAGCAGCAGGGCTGGCGTGGCGATTCAATTGAGGCTGAAGCCTTTGCCCTGCTGGCCGTCCGGTCTGTACGTGACCTGCCGTTGAGCTTTCCGGGAACCACAGGGGTTCCCGAGCCCCAGACAGGCGGCAAGCTGTTGGATTAGTCGATTTCGCCCAGGCGTTCGCGATCGGCCTTTGCAATGCTGGTGTCGAGATAATCGGCACATTTCGCTGTCATTTCTTCCAGTTTGCCTTGATAGAAATGGTTCGCACCGGGAACGACGTCTCGCGAAATGACCTCGCCCTTCTGAACGCGGACTTTGGTCAGGGAACGTTCAATATCGGCAGGCGGGGCGACTTTGTCCTGATCGCCTGACAGGATGAGGCCAGACGCCGGACATGGCGCGAGGAAGCTCAGATCGTAGTGATTGGCTGGCGGAGAGACGGCGATAAAGCCATCAATCTCGGGACGACGCATGAGAAGCTGCAGGCAGATCCACGCGCCGAAAGAATAGCCAGCGACCCAACAATAGCGTGGGGTCTCTGTCAGAGACTCCATGTAATCGAGGACATAGGCGGCGTCAGAGAGTTCACCAGAACCGGATTCAAACTGCCCCTGGCTGCGACCAACCCCACGGAAGTTGAACCGCATGACCGAGAAGCCGCGCGATTCAAACAGGTTGTAGAGTGAGATGGTCACAGGGTCCTGCATACTGCCGCCCGCTTTTGGGTGCGGGTGAAGGATCAGAGCGATTGGCGAGGTTTCTTCCGGTCCTTCAGTATAGCGTGCTTCGATACGCCCAGCCGGTCCGGGAATAATGATCTCGGCCATGAAAACTCCTTTGGTGATCTGCCTGCGACAATTCGCTAACCGCGCGGTGTAAACCGTCACTTGACTAGAAATCAAGAAATTAGGCAGAGAAATACTTGACCTTTTTATGGGGAGAAATACCTGAGTCTGGTAGGAGACTATTACAATGAAGCTTGGTACAAAGGGACGATACGCAGTGATGGCGCTGGTTGATTTAGCGAACTCACCCGCAGAGACACCAAAAACTTTGGCTGAAATCGCGGCATCTCAGTCTATTTCGCTGTCATATCTTGAGCAGCTTTTCGCAAAAATGCGTCGCCGAGGCGTGGTGAAAAGCGTCCGGGGGCCGGGCGGTGGATATATTCTTGCCAAACCGGCATCGAAAACACGGCTGAGCGATGTGATCCTCGCTGTGGATGAGCCGATCAAAACGACCCGCTGCTCGCCTGATACAGGCCGTGGCTGTCAACCAGATGGTTCAAAGTGCTCTACCCACGAACTCTGGGATGCATTGCGCCAACATATTTTGGGCTTTCTTGCGCAGGTGTCTCTGGAAGACGTGGTTGCAGGACGCGCAGGACATATCGTTCAAACCAGACGTACGGATGCCAACGTAGCAGCCTGACCAACAGATGATTTATTGCGACTATAATGCGACCGCTCCGCTTCGGTTGGAGGCGAGGAAAGCGATGTTGACCGCGCTCGATATCGGCGCGAACCCATCTTCTGTGCACGGAGAGGGGCGCGACGCGCGGCGCGTCGTCGAAACGGCACGCACATCGCTGGCAAACGCGATTGGTGGTCGTGCTGAAGATATTGTCTTTACCAGCGGCGGCACCGAGGCTAACGCGCTCGCCATTCAGGGCGCTTTAAAGCTCATACCTGACGCTGTTGTGCTCTGGTCGGATCTCGAACATTCAGCGGTGAAGGGTGCGATTGAGGCGAGCGGCGCTCAGCAGCGCAAGATCAAGCTCACGTCTGAAGGTATTCTGGATCTGGACGATCTGGGCAACGCATTGGAAGACCTGGGTGGAAAAACGCCCTTTCTCTGCCTCATGCACGCCAATAATGAGACCGGGATCGTCCAACCGGTGGCTGAGGCTGCCCGCCTTGTCCGCGAGAAAGATGGACTGGTGCATTGCGACGCCGCGCAGACGCTCGGTAAGCTGAAGATCAATGTCGGCTTGCTGGGCGTGGATTATATGGCGTTCTCAGCTCATAAGTTTGGCGGGCCTCAGGGCG